>ERZ1685332.214-NODE-214-length-10888-cov-14.701098_pt1 | contig 10888 bp, 5 predicted proteins | sample MGYA00580193_ERZ1685332 | MGnify/ENA primary metagenome ERZ1685332 (study PRJEB41501, sample SAMN08275520) | hot springs metagenome | biome: alkaline hot spring; material: microbial mat | place: Russia: Ush-Beldyr | collected 2015-07 | depth 0.5 m m ...
CTCTCCCGCCGCCGGCGGCGAGCGGGAGAGGGAGGGGGAAGGGGGTGGGTGAGGCCCAGGCCCCTCGGGCCTCGCCCCGTGGGGCAACGATGGCGAAGGATATTTTCAATATTCACTGTGGTCAAGTAGTAGTTACTAAATTCGGGCTTTATGAGACTCAACAGAAGGATATACCTGTAACTCTTTTCCGTCAAGGGTTTGCTTTTACGGCTAAATTGAGGTAGAATCGCACCGAAACAGAGTCTCTGCTTGGGAGGATGGATGAGGCGATCCTTCTCAAAGGTCCTGCCGCTACTGCTGGCATTCGTTGGACTCGGCCTACTGTACGGGATACTGGTTCCTCCCTTTGAGAATCTGGATGAAATAGAACATTTCGGCGTCGTCCGTTACGTTGCGGAAAATGGCCGTCTGCCCGTTCACGGCACCCCCGATGCCGAGATATACCACTACCGGCAGGAAGCCTCTCAGCCCCCGCTGTACTACCTGATCTCCGCCGGGCTGGTGCGTCTCCTGGGATTGCAGGCCCAGGATATGGAAACATATATCCGGTTCAACCCCCGCGTCGCCTGCGGGCCCAACGCCCCCTTTCTCTACGATAATCGGGCCATTTTCTACCACAACCCTCATCGGGAGCGCTTCCCTTGGCAGGGCACTCTCCTGATGCTGCACGTTCTCCGCATCGGGTCTACCCTCCTTCAGGCCCTGACCGTCCTGGGCACCTGGACCCTGGCGAGGCGAATCTTCTCTGCCCATCCTGGGATTGCCCTGCTGGCCGCGGCCATTGTGGCCCTTAACCCCCAGTTTCTCTTCGTCGCCAGTGGGGTCAACAACGACAACCTGGTCACCCCGTTGGCGACGTGGGGCCTGTACCTGCTCTTCTGTGTTCTCCAAAAAGGTCTTTCGGCCCGACGCACGCTCGCGCTGGGTCTCCTGATCGGCCTGGCGGGGTTATCCAAACTCAGTGGCTGGCTTCTGCTCCCTCTTTCCCTGCTGGTCATCCTAATCGTGGTCCATCGTTCCCGACGAACCGCCGGCCTCCGCGCACAGGTGGTTTCCCTCATAGGCCACTGGTCCATCGTCCTTCTCGTGCCCGTCCTCCTCTCCGGCTGGTGGTTCTGGCGGAACTGGCGTCTCTACGGTGACCCCACTGCACTGGCCCCTATGCTGGAACTGGTGGGGCTGCGCGGGTCACCAATCTACCCTTGGAATGAGGCAGGGCTGGTCTTTCGCTCCTTCTGGGGCCAGATTCCCTGCTCCTTTTACCCCGCCGGTTTCTACGTCCCTTACCTTCTTCTGACGGCGTTCGGAACGGCGGGCCTGTTCTGGGGATGGCGGCGTCTCCGATCCCCAGAGCGATGGGCCGTGGGATATCTGGCTGCCTGGTTCCTGCTGGTTCTGGTCGGCTGGATTCGGTGGAATATGGTGACCCCGGCTCCCGGCGGCCGCCTTCTGTTCCCTGCCCTTCCCGCCGTTGCCCTGCTGCTCGCCCTGGGCATTCACATGTTGGTCACTCGGTCATCGGTCATTCAGTCATTGGCCATTCCGTCATTGGTCGTTCTTCTCTTCTCTTTGGCCCTCTGGACAGGGACGGGCCTCTTGCCTGCCTTCTACGCTCCTCCGCCCCGGTATGCCGATGCCAGTATGGTGCGCCCCCAGCATCCTATCCCGGCAAATTTCGGTGACGCCATCCGACTCCTGGGCTACGACTTGAGCACCCGACCGGAGAAATATTTTCTGGACGTGACCCTGTATTGGCAGGCTACTGCGCCGATCACCGATGACTACGTGATGGCTCTCCAACTGGTCTCTCCGGTTCCCGGCGACGACACCCTGCGCTGGACCTACGACTCCTGGCCCGGGCACGGAAATTACCCCACCTCCGCCTGGCTCCCCGGCGAGGTGATTCGGGACCGCTACCGGTTTCGTCTGCGGGCGGCCGATTTCCCCACTCAGGCCTGGGACCTGCAGGTGGTACTTTACCGGCCGGAAAGCGGCCGCCTGCCCGTTTTCGTTGATGGGGTATCCGCTGGGAACCGGCTGCTTCTGGAGCGACTGCGCCTGCCCGGAGCGACGCCCACCTGCCCCGAATCCGAACGTCTGGCGGCGGAGGTCCGTCTGGGCGAAAGGGTGGCGCTAACCCACGCCGGAGTGGCCGCCGACGGGGAAGGGGCCCAGGTGACTCTGTGCTGGCAGAGCCTGGCACCGTTGACCGAGGATTATCACGTTTTCGTCCACCTCTACGACGCGGCCGGAGCACTGATCGCGGCGGGGGATGGGCCGCCGATGGGCGGAGCGTTCCCCTCATCCTTGTGGCAACCAGGGGATATGATTTTGGATATCCATCGCCTGCCCGCCCTGATAGAGGGGGGCCGCGTCGCCGTGGGGCTCTACCGCCTGGAGGACGGCGTCCGCCTGCCGGTCACCAGCGGGAGCCGCACCGTGCCGGACGCGGCAATCCCCATCTGGCCGGAGCGGCCATAGGGGGGAACGCGAACGGTTCATTGACCCCGAAGATAAAGGCTCATCTTCGCAACTCCGATGAAACTTGTGCGTTTTTATTTCCTATTCATCTCCCTGCTTCTGATATTTTGGACGCTATCCCTCTATGCGGCCCGATCCACCTCTATGGTGATTGATGAGGGAATGCACCTGGCCAGCGGCTACAGCATCCTCCGGACCGGCGATTACCGGCTGGTGGAGGAGCACCCGCCGTTTGCCAAGATATGGGCATCTTTGCCCCTGCTCTGCGTGCCCGACATTCCGGACCCGCGAGGGGTTCCGGCGTGGGAGGAAACTTCCCGGGATCTGAGCGAGAGTCTTCCCTTGCTAGGAGTGGCTCTGCAGACCATCACCTCATATCAGCCGATTGACCGGCTGGTCTTCCCGGCGCGGGCGATGGTCTCGCTGCTGGGTATTGTGCTGGGGGCAGTGGTCTACCGATGGGCAGCAGAGCTGGGGGGCAGGCGGGTTGGATTGCTGGCCCTTTTCCTGCTGGTGCTGGACCCCAACATCTTGGCCCACTCGTCGGTGGCGGGGACGGACCTGGGGGCGGCCATGACCGCCGCGCTGGCCCTGTTCCTCTTCGCCCGCTGGCTCCGCCGGCCAATGGTGGCCCGCTGGCTGGCCGCCGGTGGCGCGCTGGGCCTGGCGCTGGGCACCAAGATATCGGCCATCCTGTTGCTCCCAACGGCCCTTCTGCTGGGGTTGCTGGTTCACCCCCGGCGTTTCGCCGCCCTGCTGGGCCTCTTTGTCGTGGCAGGCCTGACGCTTTGGGCCCTCTATGGGTTGGAATTCGGCCCGGTGCCGGGCATAGGAGTTCTCTCTCCGGCCCCCAGCCACGGGATTCCCTTCCTCCGTCTCCGTCGCCACATCGCCGACGGCCATCCGGCCTTCCTGCTGGGGGAAAACCGGACTCATGGATGGTGGTACTATTTCCCGGTCGCTTTTGTCCTCAAGACCCCCCTGCCCACCCAGTTGCTACTGATCGTTGCGCTGATCCTGGCTGCCCGCGCCCTCTTCCGCCACCCGGTAGACCTGGCACGCTTTGCCCGCCGATGGAGTCCGGTGGTTCTCTTCCCTCTCTTCTATGGAGCCAGTACGTTGGCCAGCCCTCTGAACATCGGTTATCGCCACCTGCTGCCGGTTCTCCCTTTCATTATCATTCTTGCGGGCTGGGCGATACGGAATACGTACTCTGTGCTCCGTATTCCGTTGATGGTTTGCTTGTCCTGGCTGGCTATCGGCACGCTGTCCATTGCTCCTCACTACCTGGCTTATTTCAACGAACTGGCGGGCGGCCCGGATAACGGCTGGCGCTACCTGGCCGATTCCAACACCGATTGGGGGCAGGGCTACAAAGACCTGGCCCGTTTCCAACGGGAACGGGGAGTGGAGACGGTTCATCTCTCCGCTTTTCTTCCCACTTATGATCCCCTCATCTACGGGGTGCGCTACGAACCCCTCACGCCGATGTGGGGAACTACACCCGCGATTTTCCCCTCCCGCTTCCATCCGCCGCCAGGCGACTATGTGATCAGTGCGACGACCCTGGATGGGATCCCGCTGGTGGACCCAGAGATGTACGATTGGTTCCGCCGGCGGGAGCCGGATGCCCGGATCGCTTATGTGCTTTTTTACTACCATGTTCCGCCCCAGGATCCGGCCCCGGAATGGGTGGCGCAGTGCGCTGCGCCGACGGCTCCGCTGACGCCGGAAGCCATCGCCGAGGGATTCGGACGAAAGGACTTGCGGCGGGTAGATTTTGATTGCACCCAGGCCTGGCTGTATCCGGGCGGGGGAGGTCCTGCAGGGTGGTATGTCCTATACCGCGACCCGGTGGTTGAAACGCCGTTCATCCAAGATCATCTGGCCCCCTCTCGCCTTTCCTATGAGCAGAAACGACGGGGGGCATTGCCTCCGTTTCGCATCTACGAGTGGCGGGCCGGTACGCCTGTAATGGAGAATGCCGCCCTGACGTTTCCTGAGGGGATGTCCTCGCCTGTATTCCTGGACGGCCCGCTGACCTTTCTGGGAGCCCGGGTGCTCTCCGAAGAGACTCGGACGGTGGAAACAGGTGGCGCAAGAGGCATCTTGCGCTACGTAGGCCTGGACGATCTGCCTGAACAGGACAGCCTGACGGTGGAGACCTGGTGGCAGGTCACCGAAGGGCCGATTACCCGCCCGCTCTCTATTATGGGGCATCTCCTGAATGGGGCGGGCGAGATGATCGGGCAGGATGACGGTCTGGGAGTCTCCCCAGTCATCTGGCAGGCTGGGGACATCATCGTCCAGCGCCATCGGTTCCCGTTGCCCCCCGATGGTGAAGAACTCTGGCTGCGCACCGGCGCCTATTGGTTGGATACCATGGAGAGATGGCCGGTTGGGGGACCTCCCCGGGCCGATGCACTTTTGATCCCATTGAAAAATCCATTACAGGAGGAATAACTATGCGTCGTCCGTTTATTACGGGTTCCCGTGGGCTGGCTGCCTTGCTGGTTGTGATAGCCGTAGCAGCGGTCGCTATGGCGGAGCCACCACCGCCCGATATCGCTCTTTCTCCCCTTTCCCCTCCCCGAATGGGGGCTACGACCTGGCTACCCGCTCCACCAGTGGCGGTGATGAGCGGAGGCCCCAATCTTCTGGTCAACGGCAACTTTGACGACCCGGCTTATCCTTTCTACTGGCGGACTCCCAATCACTTTGTCGCCGGGGGCTGGATTCGCTGGTGGATCCACGGGACCGTTCTACCAGAATATGACGACGCGCGCACCGCGCGTCCATATTATGACGGAGGCCATGCCCAGGTCTACTTTAAGTGGGGACACTCCTACGAGGCAGGCATCTATCAGGTTGTCTCCGGCCTGACCCCGTGCATTCCTTACCGATTTACGATGTGGGCCCGCAACCATTCGCTGGATGGCGTCCTGCCTCATGCGCGCATTGGGTTGGACCCGGAGGGAACGCAGCTAACCCCTAACGACGACGACTGCGCGGTCAAGACCGGTCTGCCTCCGAAAACCGTCTGGTCCCGGGAGCAGACGGCACTATTCACCTGGGAGGAACTCTCCGTAGAGGCGGAACCGTTGGGCAACCGGCTGACCGCCATCCTCTACGCTCGTCCCGAGCCCCCCAATGACGGCCGGACCTATTATTTTGACACCTACTGGGACGCCGGACGGTTGATCACCGGGACCTATCCGGGTGGCCGGCTGCCGGAACCCACTTCCTGGACCCCATCAGGGTTTGTTACCAATGTGGTCACTTCCACTATTCTGAACGCCCTGGTGATAGAGTGGGATACCCTCGCTCCTGCCTCTGCCCAGGTCTGGTACACCATCATCACCCCCACTGCGCCGATTACGTTCACCGGGGCCTTTACCGTATACCTCCCTCTGGTGATGGGAGCCCCCCAATACGCCGATGCCACAGCCCTGGATGTGACTCCTAAGACGCGCCATCGGGCAGTCATCGGGGGCTTGCAGAACGGCCAGATCGTTCGTTTCGTGGCTCTCTCCCGCCGGGTCAGCAGTGGGGCATGTGTGACCGAAGTGTCTGCGCCAATGGAAGTGGTGATCACCGGTATCCCTCCGCTGAGTCATATCTATCTACCGGTCGTAATGAAAGATAGCGGCCCATAAATGATGAAGAACCCCAACAGGCTGTTCCGGGGCATCGGATGCTCCCAGCTATCGGTATGGGCGCGAACGCTCCCTTATTGGATGCTGTTGTGCTTCTTTGCCCAGGTTGTTCTGGCCGGTCCCCGCCTTTCCCTCACCGCCGACGAGCCGGTCCATATGGCCCAGGGCTACGTCTACTGGACGCGGGGAGACTGGCGCTTTGCCTGGGCCGTGGCCCAGCCCCCCCTCCCGGATGCGTTGGCGGGTTTGGGCTTGCTTCTTCAACCCGGTCCCGCCGTGGAGGAACTGGAGGGCTGGGCTGAGGGAGACCATTCCCGCTTCGTCTCCGCGTTTCTGCGCTGGTACGGACCCGGTCCGGCGCTGGAGGCGGCGACCTTTGTTTCCCGCTTTCCCATTGCCCTGGTCGCGCTGATCGGTGCGGCCTTCGTCTATCGCTGGGCCCGGGAACGGTTTGGCCGCCCGGCGGGGTGGCTGGCGCTGTTTCTCTTCACTTTGGACCCTAACCTCCTGGCCCACTCCGGGTTGGCGACCACCGATGTGCTTCTGGCAGTCTGGGGGTTCGTGGGGGTCTACGCCGCCACCCGATGGGCGGCTACCCGTTCCTGGACATGGGGACTCCTGAGCGGCGTGGCTCTGGGGCTGGCGCTGGCGTCCAAAACTTCTGGCTTCTTTCCCCTGGGCATCGTGGGCCTGCTGGGGTTTACCTGGGCCCTGGAGGACTTTCGTCATCAGAGGAGCATCGGGGTATGGTTTCGGTGGGCCGGGCAACTGGCCCTTTTGGTGGGGCTGGCGATCCTGACCCTTTGGGCCCTCTACGGCTTTGAATTCCGACCTTACCCCTTGGCTACCCACTGGCTGCTGTGGCAAATGCTCCGCCAGCATGTTGCTGAAGGCCATGCGGCCTTCCTGATGGGCCAGGTCGGACACCACGGGTGGTGGTATTACTACCCGGTCGCTTTACTGTTGAAAACCCCTCTGCCGACTCTCTTGTTGATCGGTGCCGCGCTGATTCTCCACCTGCGCTCTCCCTGGCGAGGATGGGCGGAGCGAGACCTCTGGCTCTATCCTCTGCTATATGGTATCGCCACTCTCTTCAGCACGATTGCTATCGGTTATCGCTACTTGCTGCCCATTCTGCCTTTCCTTTACGTTTTCGTGGGACGCCTCAGCTCTTGGCGGACCGCTGGCCCCCTTTCCCGCTTCCTGTTTCCCGCCCTCCTGGCCTGGCTGGCGCTGGGTACTCTGCGCATCGCTCCCCATTATCTGACCTTCTTCAACGAACTGGCCGGAGGGCCCTACGGAGGGCACCGGTATCTGGTGGATTCCAACCTGGATTGGGGACAGTCGTTTAAGGCATTGCGGGAATGGCTGAATAGTCAGATCCCAAAGAGTGAACCTGTATACATTAGTTTCTATACCTACGCCGACCCATCCTTATACGGGATTGGGTATTACTCCTACGAATGGGAGAGCGATGGTGACGAAGTGCCTTTACTTTTTTCCCGCTTTAATCCGCCACCTGGCCTCCATATCATTAGCGCGACCACATTGCAGGGAGTATTTGTCGGAGAGCCAGATAACTTTAACTGGTTCCATCATCGGGGACCGATCGCTCGCCCCGGAGTTGCCCTCTTCGTTTATCGGGTACTTCCTTCCGATTCATCGCCCACCTGGCTGGCCCAGTGCACGGTACCGGTTGCGCCGCTGACTCCCGAGGCGGCGGCCGATGGCTTTGGCCGAGACGACCTGCGGATGGCCTACTTTGACTGTACCTCCGGCTGGCTCTATCCGACAGGGGGCGGAGATCCGGGCTGGTTCGCTCTATTCCGCCCCACGGCTCTTTCTGATGACCCGTTCATCCAGCGGCAACTCGGCCGTGGACGCCTCTCGTTTGAACAAAGGCGAACGGGTGCCCTGCCCCCCTTCGCCATCTATGAGCAGCCGGCTGGGAAGGTGAGCCCCCCTTTCGTGCCCGAATCCTCTATCCGGGTGGGTACTTTAACCTTCCTCGGACACGACTACCCGGGAGCGTCCCCTGCTCAGCCAGGAACATCCGTGGACATAGAGACCTGGTGGCGGGTGGAAGCGGTCCCCCCTCGCCCCCTCTCCATTATGATGCACCTGGTCGGGCCGGAGGGCGAACCGGTCATCGTCGGCGACGGGCTGGCAGTGCCGGTGGATCAGTGGCGGCCCGGCGATATCATCGTCCAACGCCACCGGCTCTCTATCCCGCCGGATGTCCCCTCAGGCGAATATCAGCCCTTCACCGGTGTCTACTGGTTGGACACGATGGAGCGGTGGCTGGTGGAGATGGATCAAAAACCGGCAGGGGACCAGATTCCCCTGCCGGTGGTGAGGGTGTCCAGATAGCGGACGTGCCCGGCACTTCCGAAAGTGCCTGGCCTGGGCCCGCTACGGTGCCAGGGTGAATCGGCCAACCTCTGACCGCCAGGTCACGCACTGCCCGCCAGAGAGGCCCCGGGAGAGAGCGATGAACTCGTACGTGCCGCCCGGAACCAGCCCGGTGAGAACGGCCTGATGGCTGAGCGTGGGAGTCTTGTTTAGCGGCGTGTATTGCCAGCCCGTCTGTCGCATCACAGTGGGGAGGTAGACTTTATAGGGATAATCCGGCGGAGGGGGCCCGGCAGGGACGGAAATCAGGCGGTAATACACCTGTCCCAGTGCCGCGCCCGCAGTCGTCCAGGTCACGGTAGCCGTTGTGCCTGCCGTTATGACGGTCAGGTTGTTGATGCCGGATGCGGTGGGCAGGTTGTTCGGGTCATGGATCATTGGCGGCGTGGCATCCCAAAAGGAAGCGCTATCCCAGAGGATGCGGTGGGAACGGCCGCCACTGGCATCGGCGTAGGTGAACACGGTAATTTTGGTGTTCCAGGCCTCCGCCGTCACCGTCAGCGGGCCATAGGACCACTGGTACCGCCGGCCAGGTCCCCAGATTGTTGTGGTGGGGAAAGAGCCGTGAACCGCCGGGTCGGTGTACGAGTTGGGGTGCCAGCCCACTCGGTCAATCCCGACCTGCAGCACGGTGAGCGAGTCGTTGCTCCCTTCCGGTCGGGATTGGGCATATATCTGGAACCCGTAGACCAGACAGGGGGTGGTGGCATAAACGGGCTGGTAGATACCGGCCAGGAACTTGCCCTCGCCGTAGGTGCGCATCTGCACAGCCTCTACGTTCAGGACGTAAGTCTTCTCCGGGTCCGGTTCCACAATATCTGTCCCGTGCAGAAACCACAGCCGCCAGTCCTGCCGGATGCTATCCGGTATGTTGTTGTTGAGGTTATTGTCATCATCTGGAAGCCAGGCACCGGTAGGATAGGCTCTCTGGTAGCGCAAGTGGAACTCATACCAGTCGCGGTTGTCAAATCCGGGGTTATGGAGGGAGGCCGACCCGGCAGCAATCACGTCTGCCGCAGGGGGCACGGTTTCCGCCTGGGATATCCCTGAGACCAGAAGCACGGCCATAACGGCGAGAACCGTCGGCCCTGCAAGAATCAGATAACGTCCTCTCATAGTTGACCTCCTGCATAGATGGACTGTGGATGAATCTGGGAACCAAGCCGGTCCCAAACGCGGAGTAAGTGTACCGAAAAATCAGGGGTTGTCAAGGTGTCGGTCCGGGTATGCCTGGAGAGCACTGGATGCGCAAAAACACATACTCTCTCTTGTTTTCTCTCCTAGCGCTGATTTTGTTTGCTCAATTGTCAACCCATGCTCGCGCCTCCTCCCTTACCTTTGACGAGGGCCCTCATATCGCGGCGGGGTACGCCTATCTGCGCACGGGCGACCTGCGGCTGCAACCGGTCCATATCCACCCGCCGCTGGCCAACATAATGGCCGCTGCGCCGCTCCTTCTCCAGCCCGACCTTCCCGACCCCCGCCGGATAGACGGGTGGGAAATCGCCAGCCTCTCCGCCGTTACCGATGCGGTGGTCTGGCAGTACCTCTATCCGGCCCGGATAGCGCTGGCGGCCCGGCTCCCCATCATCTGGATGACCTTGTTGCTGGCGGCGGTCGTCTGCCGCTGGGCTGCCGACCTCTGGGGGCCGCGCGGTGGCCTGCTGGCCCTCTTCCTGCTGGCCTTTGACCCCAACATAGTCGCCCACGGCTCGCTGGTGACCACCGATATGGCGGTGACCCTCTGGGGGACGGCAGCCCTCTTCCTGACCGCCCGCGCGCTCCGCCGCCCCCGCCGGGGCTACGCCGTCGGCGTCGGCATCGCCCTGGGGCTGGCCCTGGCCTCCAAAGTCTCCGCTCTCTCCCTTATCCCGGCCCTGCTGGTGCTGGCTCTGCTGGCCCCCGTCCGCCCCCGCCAGCGGCTGACGGCCGCCTTGGGCGGGCTGGCCCTGGCCGCGCTGACCCTCTGGGCGGTCTACCGGTTTGAGGTCCGCGCCGTTCCGGCTTTCTCACTCCCTTTGCCCGCCGCGACCCACTTGGAGATTTACCGCTCCCTGCAGGAGCACTACCACCTGGGCCATCCGGCCTTCCTGCTGGGTCAGAACAGTGACCATGGCTGGTGGTACTATTTCCCCGTCGCGTTCGCCCTGAAGGCTCCGCTCCCTACTATCCTGCTGGCGCTGGCCGCGCTGGTCGGAAAGTCCTTACCCCAAAGGGCACAGGAAGGGATACATAAAACCTTCGTGTCCTTTGTGTCCTTCGTGGCTACTATCCTGCTGGCGCCGGCCGCGCTGGTCGGAAAGTCCTTACCCCAAAGGGCACAGGAAGGGATACATAAA
>ERZ1685332.215-NODE-215-length-10887-cov-13.488460_pt1 | contig 10887 bp, 12 predicted proteins | sample MGYA00580193_ERZ1685332 | MGnify/ENA primary metagenome ERZ1685332 (study PRJEB41501, sample SAMN08275520) | hot springs metagenome | biome: alkaline hot spring; material: microbial mat | place: Russia: Ush-Beldyr | collected 2015-07 | depth 0.5 m m ...
CGCAGCGCGAAGCGGCAGCCCGCGCCGAAGCCGAAGCACAGGCGCAGCGCGAAGCGGCAGCGCGGCAGGCGGCGGAAGCGGAGGCGCAGCGCGAAGCGGCAGCCCGCGCCGAAGCCGAAGCACAGGCGCAGCGCGAAGCCGAACGCGCGCAGCGCGAAGCGGCAGCCCGCGCCGAAGCCGAAGCACAGGCGCAGCGCGAAGCTCAAGCCCGTGAAGCCGCTGAGGCGCGTCTGCGCGCGCTTGAGGAAGAGTTGCGTCGACGGCGAAACGGAGCGTAGCCAGCAACGCCAAAACGGTTATGCGCCGATACCAATCGGAGGAATCTCTGTGCGTTCATACCGGGAAGAACTCTGGTTCAACACCCCCACGCGGGTGGCGTTTGTGCGCATTACCGATCAGGTCGCGGCAGCCGTGCGCAAATCGGGGGTGCGCGAAGGATTGTGCCTGGTGAATGCCATGCACATCACTGCCAGTGTGTTCGTCAACGATAACGAATCCGGTCTGTGGCACGACTTCGAGCGCTGGCTGGAAAAACTTGCGCCGCATGCGCCGATCACGCAGTACCGCCACAACGACACCGGCGAAGACAACGCCGACGCGCACCTGAAGCGCACCATTATGGGGCGCGAAGTGGTGCTGGCGATCACCGAAGGCAACCTCGACCTCGGTCCATGGGAAGAGGTGTTCTACGGCGAGTTCGACGGTCAGCGACGCAAGCGTGTGCTGATCAAGATTATCGGCGAGTAGCCAGCATCACCGCGTCACCAGCGGCAGATTCACCCGGTTCGGACGTTCGATCGTTTCGCCGGGAGCGTAGGCGAGACCAAGCGGTGACCCGCGGAAGCCGGGAAAGACCTGATCGACCGCCTGGTATCCGCCGCGCTTGACGAGGATCTCCGCCAGCACCGCGCGATAGTCGGTGGTGATTGCCAGATCGACGCCATTGTCGAGTTGCTCGGTCGCCAGTCCGGGCCAGATGCCATACATCTTTCCGCCACGAATCCCTTCACCGAGCACAAGCATCACATTGCCATGCCCATGGTCGGTGCCGCCGCTGCGGTTGGCTTTGAGTCGCCGTCCGAACTCGCTCATCACCACGATCGTCAATCGGTCGTGGTAGCGCCAGAGATCGTTGTAGAAGGCATACAGCGCTTCGGAAAGCCCGGCAACCAGCTCAGGGAAGATCCAGCTCTGCCCTTCGTGCGTATCCCAGCCGCCATAGTCGACGGTTGCCGCCAACAGCCCGACATCCATTTTGATCAGACTGGCGACTGTGCGCAGAGCGTTGCCCAGGCTGGCGCCGCGTCCTCCCGGATAAACAGCGCCGTGCTCCGGCGTGTAGGGAATGACCCTGCCCTGCGAGTCACGCGGCAGGCGCTCGTTGATTCTGGCAATGGTTGTCAGGGTGGTTCGCCCTGCCTGTTGCACAGGGGAGTCGCCGGTATAGAACGCATTGAGCGCCTGGTTGAGTTGATCACGGTAGCGCCACGAGTTCCAGCTCAGGTTGAATGCGCTCGGGTCGGTCAGCGCTGCCGCACCGTTGAACCCCACCATCGAGAATGGCACGCGCGTTCCTGCTGCGACTGCCGGAAGATAACCGCTGGCGTTGATGCCGTTCAGATAGCGGGCGAGCCATCCATTCGATGGCACGCCACTCTCTGGAATCCCGCCTTCCATGTAGTCCATCGCTTCAAAGTGGCTGCGGGTGCCATTCTTCAAACCACATGCGTGGACGATGGCCAGTGAGCGATTGATATAGAGCGACAGCAGCGGCGTGGCGCGCGGGTGCAGGCGAAAATCGGCGCCCTGGATCGGATTGCTGAAGCGCAGCCCGGCGTTCTGCCCGCTTTCCTCGACTCGCAGCTCGCCACGCGCGCCACGGTAGAACGGGTCGTTCACCGGCGCGACCAGATTGAGGCCGTCGCAGCCGCCGCGCAGGAAGACGACGACCAGAATATCGCGGCGGGTTGTGTCGCCCGGTTGTGCGAACGCCAGACCGCGCACGGCGCCGCCGGTCAGTGCAGCAATCGCTGCACTACACCCGACAACGAAGTTGCGTCGTGAGATTGTCATATGCTCCTCTATCGCAGTTGAAACTCAGGCGTCATTGCAATCAGCGTCACCATACTCCTGATGCGGTCGGCAATCTCTTCGGCGCTGCCGCTTGGCGGCGCGTCCGCCGAATCATTCTGACGCATCAGATTGACCAGACGGTCGATCGTGGACGGTGGCGGAGCAACCGCCAGCAGGCGCGCGATCCAGAACTCCACGATCTGCCGTGAGGTCAATCCGGCTGGCGTCTGCCCCGGCAGATTGAACGTCGCAGCCCCAAGCCACGTGCTCTGCAACTGGTTGATAATGTTCCAGCGCCGGAGCATGCCATTCGTGCTCAACCACGCCGCGCTCTCCTCCGGGTGACCTGTCGGCGGTCCCCAGTTGAACATGCGGTATCCCATTTCCTGCAAAAGCCGGAACAGGCTGGAGTTGGGCGTCACATCGGCATTGGTGGCGCGCAGGAACGAGACGACCACCTCGAACGGTCGCTTGACCTTTCTGCCGAGGGTGCTGGCGAATTCCGGCGACAGCAGCAGCGCGCGCACAGTTCTGGCGATCTGATCGGGCGCATCCTTGTTGGCGAGCCAGACACTCGCCAGCGCATTCACCAGCGTGTCGGGCGGGTCGTCGGCGAGCAGACGCCGGCAGAGTTTGCGGCAGATATGACGCGCTGTACCGGGATGCTCACTCACCAGGCGAATGACTGTCTCCCCGTCCGATAACTGGGGCTGGTTCGCATCGATCTCAAAGGCCAGCACCCGTTTCTGCGCGTCGTCGTGCCAGAGAGGGATATAGGCGAATTCGCCGTTGTCTGGCAGACGATTAGCGCCGCTCACCGTCTGACCGTGGGCAATTGTCCATCCGGTAAACGCGCGTGCCGCTTCGTATACGTCCTGATCGATGTATCCGATAGGATTGCCTTCCAGCGCGCCGGGAACGTCGCGCCAGCGATTGTACAGGTGATTGAGATAGTTCTCCTGCCCCAGGGTGTGCAACTCGAACAGTTCACGGGCAAAGTTCTCATTCGCGGGACCATCGCGGCTGAAGGCATTGTCGAGGTAGAATCCCATGGCGATGCTCTTCGCCACATCCCGCAGCATGGTGCGGAAATTGCCCAGACAGTGCCGCCGGATCACGTCGCGGTCGTAGAGGGTCCAGGTTGCGCTGATGCGCGAATCGGAATAGGCATCGACGTTGAAATGGTTGTGCCAGAACTCGACCAACACCTCGCGCAACTGCCATTTGCTGTACACCGCGCGGAGCAGCGTTGCAGCGCTGACTTCCTCGACAGGACGGATTCGTTCCTGATATGCCGGGTTCTTTGCGAGGGACCAGAGTTGCGCCAGACCCCAGTTTTCGACGATAGTGCGCAACGGGCGCATTTCATCGACCGCAGGATATCCCATCCCGGCGCTGTACTGAATGCGCAGACGCGCATCGGCGATCTTCTGATTGCACAGCGCATCATCGGCATCGTTCGGGTTCAGTTGTTCATCGGCATAGGCAGTGAGTCCCATCCCTCGCACCCGCTCAACATCGCCGGGGCGCGGTCCATATGCCATGCGATTGAGTGCGATCAGTTCAATGGGGGGCAATGCCGAGGGGGTGACCTGAGTATGCGCCTGGCGTGTGGCGCTGCTGGCGCGCTGTGTGGGAGCGCTAGCCATTCCTGCGCCTGCGAGCGTTGCGCTGGCGCCAAGGAAGCGACGCCGTGAAAACGTCATAGCGTGTCTTCTCCTTGCAGTTCAGAGCGATGACGTACCCGTCCGGGAGCGTGCCTGCGCATCGGCGCCGGGCTGAAGAACCGCTGTCAAAGTTACTCCAGCGACGCTTTCAGTGTAGAGGGTGATGCGGTTTTTGAGGATGACAGGTGTATCACAACTCAGCACCTGTCGAGGAGGATCCGAGACCAGACCCCATCGAGAGGCTGGAGGGTCGAGGAGCGCCCGGGTGATGACCGTCGCTACTACCGGCGCCCGGGATTGCGACCCCAGCCGCCCAGGCGACCGCATCTGCGCCAACCGCTACCGCTCGCGCAACACATCGATCCATCTGCCGCCGACGGTGACCATCAGGCGATTGTAGCGCCACACGCCCTCGCGGCTCACCGCTTCAACGATCATCTCGCCCGACCCGCGCGGGCCCGAAACCGGCAGCGTGAGATCAGCGCGGCCGCTGCCATTCGATGTGTTAATCGAACCCCGCGGTAGCCAGCCAACCTCGAGCGGCGTGCCGAGCGCCGCCGCCACTTCTGGATCGCGCTCGGCGCGCGCCACGGCGCCCTGCACCACGTCGGAGTTGCGGATCAATCCCATCACCCCAAAGAAAATGCTCCCGCCGCAGATGCCGACAACAACAAACACGAGCGCGATGACCAGACAAGAGAGCGGTGCACATTCCCGAACACGCACGTTCACCATGGCATTCTCCTTCTGGTCACTGGTGAGCCGAGCGCGACCGCGACGGCGATTGCCAGGCCGCGGTCGTGGGAAAGGCTCAGGCTGATGCTGCCGATGCGCAACTCGCGAGCGCGCGCCTGTGCTGCACCATGAAGGATCACAGTCGGGCGTCCATGGGTATCAGCCAGCGTCTCGATATCGTGGAAAGCGACGCCGCCTGCGCCGCCGATGCCGCGCAGACCAACGCCGAGAAGTTTGGCGACGGCTTCCTTGGCTGCCCAACGCGCCGCAAGCGATTCGACTCGACGGTGGCACAGCGCCGTCTCAGCCGGCGAAAAGATGCGCTGGATGAAGCGATCGCCCCAACGCTCGACCGCCTGCCGGATCCGTTCGACTGCAACGACGTCGATGCCGGTGTAGATCACGCGATTACTGCCTGCCGATCAGCGAGATTGCCGTCACTTCCGAGAGATAATCGTGCCCGCGCGCTTCGATGCGAATACTCTGGATATAGCGCGCCTGGCGCAGGAGCGAGTCGTCGCGCAACTCAACGTTCAGACGGTACCACTGAAACTGCGGCACCTGCCGGTAGCGGATTTCACCGGCGTCTTCACTGTTCGACACCTCGCCGCTGCCGGTGTAGATGCAAAAATAGCGGCTCAGCTCCTGATCGGTCGGGCTGGTAGGTTTGTAGGTGATGCGCACCATGATCGGGCACTCAGAGCCGGCTACCCCGGCGAGTTGCACGGTCTGGGTCAACACCCGCACCCACATCGTCAGGCGCAGCGACGGGAACTCCGACACATCGGCGTCGAGCGTCTGCTCGATGCCAACGGTGAAAGGACGGGTCTGCAACCCATCACGGCGAAACTGACCGATGGCAACCTGATCGCCCGGCGCACAGAAGTCGGGTGTTTCAGGACGACAGGAACGCACGACGGCAAACCGACCGTTGTGCTCTTCGGGGGTCATACCGGGAGCATTTGGGATGGCGTATTTGCGCCAGGTTTTGGAGGTTTGATCGTACTGGTTCTGTGACAGGTACTGCTCGAACCCGCCATCATGGATCAACTCCCAGCGCGCTTCGCCTGGTGCGGCAAGCGTGCCGACAGCATCGATCTGCGCCAGTTGCCCTGGCAGCACCTCAACGGTTTCGTCCTGATGAACGATGACCGCACGACCGGCGCGCGTGGCGACTTCGATCCAGAGCGGCTCGCCGGTTTTGGCAAGGGCTGGAAGGGGTCTCGCTGCTCTGAGCACATTGATCGAATAACTCCCGCCAGGAGCGAGGCGAATGCGCGTCCCATCTCCGGCTTCAACAATATACTCGACCTGATCATACGGCTGCCCGGCAGCGATGTCGTAGCGGAGGTATCCCGCATTCTGCCGCAGCACCACGTCCAGGCGCCCGTTGTGCCATGTCGTGGCGCGGTAACTGGCGAGCATCAGTTCGGCGCCATCGGGATGCGCCCAGAAATCGATCTGTGTCCGGTCGGCAAGAACCAGCGACGCAACCGGACCATATCCTGCTTCGGCTTTGGTGCGGATGACGCTCCCTTCGGCGACCGTCGCGCAGATGTCGAGTTCACCGGGGCAGGGATCGCGTTCTGGCGGGAGGCGCTCGATACTCTCAGCCGTCAGGCGACCGCGTGGCTGGATCGAAACGCCAGCATTCACATGGCTGCGCAGAATCGCCCCATCAACCGGCGTTGTCGCCGTAGAGTAGTAGTGCCAGCCGCCGTACCCGCCAACCGCGACGAGAACGCAAAACAGCCCGAAGAACGCGAGCATCCACGTCCACGCGACGCGCTGGTAATAGATCTGTTCCGGCGGTGGATTCGCAATTTGCGCCATGCTGATGTATCACTAATATGTCGGCAGATACCGGTCGAGTTCCCACTGACTGATCGAATGGCTGTACTCTTCCCATTCGCGCGCGCGCGCTTCGATAAAACGCTCGAGAATGTGTGGTCCAAGAGTTTCAGTGATCACTTCGTCGCGCTGCAACTCTTCGAGCGCCATACCGAGCGTCGATGGCAAGACCTCAAACTGACGCGCGCGCAGATCAACCTCGAACAGATCTTCCTCGACCGGCGGCGGCAGCGGCAGTTCGCGCCGGATGCCGTCGAGACCGGCAGCCAGAATGACCGCCAGCGCCAGATATGGGTTACACGACGGATCAGCGCAACGTAGTTCAACCCGCGCCGACTGCGGGCGATTCGTGCTGATGCGCGGCACCCGCACCAACTGCGCGCGATTCGTGCGCCCCCAGATCAGATAGACCGGCGCCTCGAACCCGGGCACCAGGCGCTTGTACGAATTCACGAGCGGGGCGAGCACGGCGATCATGCCGCGTGCGTGCGCCAGCAGACCAGCAATAAAATGGCGCGCTGGCTTTGAGATGCAGTAGGGATCGTGAGCGTCGAAGAAGAGATTTTTGCCGCTCGTTGCATCTGCCAGGCTCAGGTGCATATGCAGACCGTTCCCGTTCAGATGGGCAATCGGCTTGGGCATGAATGTTGCGTACAGGTTGTGCTGTTGTGCCACCGCCTTCAGCGTCGAGCGCGTCGTCACCAGGTGATCGGCGGCGCGCAGTCCTTCGGCGTGCCGCAGGTCGATCTCGTGTTGACCAAGCGCGCCTTCGTGGTGTGTCGCCTCGACTTCAATGCCGAACGCGCTGAGTGCGCGCACCATGCGACGGCGGATGTGCGTCGCCGCATCGGTCGTCGCATCGAAGTACCCGGCGACGTCGTGCGGGATCAGCGCCGGGCGCCCATCGGGACCGGAGCGGAACAAAAAGAACTCGACCTCCGGACCGACATAGAAGGTCATGCCCATACGCTGCGCCACATTGAGCGCACGCCGCAGCACATACCGCGGATCGCCGGCGAACGGTTTGCCCTCGGGCGTCTGCACATCGCAGATCATGCGCGCCGTTACGAAACCCGCCGCTTCATCCCACGGAATGATTGCGAAGGTTTCGAGATCGGGAACGAGATACATATCGCTCTCAGCGACGCGGGCAAACCCTTCGAGCGACGAGCCATCGAACCAGACGCCATGATCGAGGCAGTCGGGCAGCTCCGAAACCGGAATAGTGACATTCTTCACCATGCCGACGATGTCGGTGTACTGAAGGCTGACAAACTCGACATCCCGTTCGGCGGCACGTTTGAGGATTGTCTCACGAGTGATGGTCATTGTCCACTTCCATTCTGCACCCGCTGATACAATATCTGATACCCGCCATCGCGTGCGCCGCGGGTGATGACGCGATACCGCAGCGTGCCGGTCTCATCAGGTTGCACAATGCCGCTTCGTGAGACCTGGTCGCCAGGGCGACTCTGAACCGCAAAGGCGACGCTTCCGCCAGCGTTCAGCATTTCAAGGCGCATCTCACCCTGTTGCACCTCAAGGATGACAATCGTCTGCAGCATTGCCGCGCCGCCGCCGACGGGGATTGCGTACTCTTCCGACCCTTCAGCGCCGAGGAAGGTACGGGTCACATTTCCCGAATCGGGGCGCACATCGGTCGACAGGCGATCACCAGAGACGAGCATGCACGCTGGCATGAACAGCGACGCCAGGACGCCGATCAGCGCCACGCGTATTGGAGAAGAAAACCACGACAATCGCACGTCCTACCCATACGACTCAGGGCGATCATTGGCATTGTAGGTCGCCTCTTCCGGCACCAGTTTCAGGCGCAGCGGACGGCGCGCTTCAACGTACAGATTGCTTTCGCAGTCGGTGCAGACGAGGCGTGTGCCGGGTGTCACATACTCCTGCAACGCCAGTTTGCGCCCGCAAACCGGGCATTTCGTCGTTTCAAGCGGCATAGCCAGTATCGTAGTGCAGCAATAATTCAATCCTGAATAAACAACGACTCAACGAACGTTTCCGCATCGAACAGCGCCAGATCGGTCATCTTTTCGCCAGTGCCGACATAGCGGATCGGGCGTTCGATATCCTGCGCAATGGCGAAAGCGATACCGCCTTTGGCAGTGCCATCGAGTTTGGTCACTGCCACATCGGTCACATCGACCGCCTTCAGGAACGATTTTGCCTGGAGCACGCCATTCTGTCCGGTGGTTGCATCGATGACCAGCAGCACCTCGTGTGGCGCGTCGGAAAACTTGCGCCGGATGATGTTACGCAACTTTTGCAGTTCCAGCATCAGATTCGTTTTGGCGTGCAGGCGCCCGGCGGTGTCGATGATCAGCACATCGACCTCTCCCCCGGCGACGGCTTCGATCGCATCATACACGACCGCGCCAGGGTCGGCGCCCTGACCGCGCGAAATGACCGGCACCCCCGCCCGTTCCGCCCATGTTTCGAGTTGCTCGGTCGCGGCGGCGCGAAATGTATCGCCAGCCGCAAGCAGAACACGCTTGCCGAATTGATTCTTCAAGCGATACGCCAGTTTGGCGATCAAGGTCGTTTTCCCCGCGCCATTGACGCCGACTACCAGGATGATGTAGGGATGCGCGTTGATCGGCTGGCGTCGCTCCTGTTCCTGCAACACCCGCACCATTTCCGCTTTCAGCATATCGCGCGCCTCACGCGCCCGTTTGACGCCATACCGGTTGCAGCGGTCCTTGGTGCGGTTGACCAAGTACATCGTCGTTTCGACGCCGACGTCCGCCTGGATCAGCAGCGCCTCAAGGTCGTCCCATAGTTCATCGGTGATGGGTTCGTCGGTGGCGAACAGACTGGCGATCTTCCCGAAGAGACCGTGGCGCGCTTTCGCGGTCGCCCGGTCGATCTTCTGCTCTTCCTGTCTGGCTTCTTCCTCGGTGCGTGGCGCGTCCTGTCCGCGCCCCAACATGCGCTTGAAAAATCCCATGCCGTCCCCTCGATCCACGCTTCGCCAGCGCAACTATCTGCTCGGTATTGTACCACGCCGCCGCCAGACGGAGTCAGAATATGGTAGGATGTGGGGTGTGATGAGTCTTTACGCGATTGCCCACAAAGGCGCGAAGGCGCACAGGCGCTCAGAAAAACGTCTGCCAGTCCACCGTTCACAGACGCCTTGAGGTGGCTGTGCATTGATCGTATCTGAGAAAAGCAGCGCAGGTGAAAGGCGTCAGAGCGCAGACGGCAGGAGCAATTGTGGACGCAGATGTTCTGATCATTGGAGCAGGCGCCGCCGGGCTTGCCGCCGGACGCGCGCTTACCGACGCCGGGAAGCGTGTGGTGCTGCTCGAAGCGCGTGATCGCATCGGTGGTCGAGTCTGGACCGACCATACCTTTGCGCGTGTGCCGGTCGAGCGCGGCGCTGAGTTCATCCACGGCACACGGGGAGTCACGTGGGAGTGGGTGCGTCGCGCAGGGCTGACGACGTTGCTGGCGGAACGCTGGACCGGACGACGCATCTTCGACGAATCAGGGCGACTGGCAGGCGCCGAACTGCTCGACCGTCCAGATATGCGGCGGCTCCTGACGCTCGATCAAGAGATTGCTGCGTATGAGGGCGACGACATCTCCTTCGCCGAATGGCTGACAATGCAGGACCTCAGCCCACTGGCGGCGCACGTCGCCGATCTGCGCATGGCGCATGCCGCGTGCGCCACGCCGGCGACTCTCAGTATGCACGCGCTGCGCGCCGAAGCGCGCGCCGGTTATGACGCAGGCGGCGACTTCCACATCCTGGAAGGATACGATCGAGTAATGGCGGCGATCAGCGAGGGTCTCGATATGCGCCTGGCTACGCCGGTCGAGGTCATCCGCTGGTCAGACCGTCACGTCGAGGTCGGCACAGTAGGGGGAGCCTTCCACGCGCCGGTTGCAGTTGTCACCCTGCCACTGGCAGTGTTGCAGGCAGGGGCGGTGCGCTTCGAGCCAGCTTTGCCGCTGGAAAAGGCAAACGCAATTGCGGCACTGGCAATGGCGCCGGCAATGAAAATCCTCTTCCGCTTCGCCGAGCCTTTCTGGGACGCGACGCTGACGTTCCTGAGCCTGCGCGATCCCGCGCCGGTCTGGTGGACGGTACGCCCCGGCGAACCGCTCCTGACCGCGTTGCTCACCGGTCCGCGCGCTGCGCACCTGGCAGCGCGCGGTTCGGAAGGCGCCGTGGAAGGTGGACTGGAAAGCCTGAGCCTGGCGTTTGGCGACGAACCCCATCGGCGACTGGTTGACTGGCAGGTCATCAACTGGGGCGCCGACCCGTGGACGCGCGGCGGTTACAGTTCGACCCCGCCCGGCGCACACAGCGCACGCACTGTGCTCGCAGCGCCCTGCGGCGCGCTCCACTTCGCCGGAGAAGCCACAGTTACCGACGACAGCCCGGCGACCGTCCACGGCGCGCTGCGCAGCGGCACACGCGCCGCCGCCGCAATCCTCGGTGGCCGGAACATGTTGTAGTTGTAGGGACCGGTCTCAGACCGGTCCCATCCGTCTGGGCACGTCACCGCCCGGATCTGAAGATAATCGA
>ERZ1685332.216-NODE-216-length-10790-cov-14.066511_pt1 | contig 10790 bp, 9 predicted proteins | sample MGYA00580193_ERZ1685332 | MGnify/ENA primary metagenome ERZ1685332 (study PRJEB41501, sample SAMN08275520) | hot springs metagenome | biome: alkaline hot spring; material: microbial mat | place: Russia: Ush-Beldyr | collected 2015-07 | depth 0.5 m m ...
AGAATAAAAAGAAAATATTTTTCACTGCGGCGGCGAAGCCGCCGCAGTGAAAAACAATCTTCTTTTTAGGCTATGGAGGCGGCCAAGAGCCCACGCAGAAGGATCGCAGGCAAAAAGGCCAAAGTTGAGGGCAGGGGGAGAGGGGCAAAAACTTCTGCGTACGCCCAGCGGGACATTGCCTATCCAATATTTGCTTGCGGCAGGGTCGTCTGCGTCGGCGTCGTCTGCGGGACATCCGGCGGGGCGCTCCGATAACCTTGCAGGCTGCGGCATCTTATAAGCCCTGCTCCCTTGTCCCTGGGGGGATGAGTGGGGGGATTGGGCGGCAGCCACAGGCCGCCGCCCAATCCCCCCAATTTCCCCTCCCCATCAGGGGCCGCTGTTGACGTCCCGGCCAGGATGTGCTACAATCAGGGCCGGGAGGGCAGTATGCTGGCAAAACTGGTAAAAGCAACCAGCGATTTCCTTGCCAGAGCACCGGGGCTTCTGGTGGTCATCGGCATGGGATTGATCGGGCTGAATTTCATCCTCCAATTGCTTCCGGCATGGCCGGTGATTGGCTGGATGGCCCGGACTCATCTCTGGCTCCATGTGGGCCTGCTGCTCAGCCTGTTTGGCCTGCTGGTCGCCCGCGTGTTGTGAGAGGCGGAAGGGATTTAGGAGCGGCGGCTGCAGGCCGCCGCTCCTAAATCCTCTCCGTTCGGAGCAGGAGCAGGATATGAAGCCAGTCTCTGAGATGACGTTTGAGGAAGCCTTTGCCGAACTGGAAGAAGTAGTCCGCAAACTGGAGGCGGGTGGATTGACGCTGGAAGAGAGCCTGGCCCTTTATGAACGGGGGCAGGCTCTGGCCGAATACTGTGGCCGACAACTGGACCGGGCCGAACTGAAGGTCGGCCAGTTGGCGCCCAACGGTGCGCTCCTCCCCTTTGAGCCAGTATAAGCGGGCCGCCGTTGCCCACTCTATGAACTTGCTTTTCCTCACCGCTCAAGTACCCTATCCGCCCCGACAGGGCGGCGCCCTCCGTGCCTGGGGAATGATTTCCGCCCTCGCCCGTCGCCACGCGGTGACCATCCTCTCTTTCCACGATGCGGCGGGAGTTCCTTCTTTGCCCCCCGATTTCGGTGACCTCTCTCTGAACGTTGTGCCCGAGCCGCCTCCCCGTCCTCTCTCCCGACGCCTGCGTGACCTCCTGTTCAGCCGTCAGCCCGATATGGCTCTCCGGCTGGGAAGTCCCCTCTTTCGCCAGCGTCTGGCTGAACGGCTGGCCGCTCAGCCCTTTGACGCTGTCCATATAGAGGGAATTGAGATGGCACCCTTTCTGGACGTTCTGGGGCAGGCCCGCCCGCGCCCACTGATCCTCTTTGACGATTTCAACTGCGAGTTTCTCCTCCAGAAGCGGGCCTTCCTGACCGACCTGCGCTATCCCGCTCGCTGGCACGGAGCCCTCTATTCGCTGGTCCAGTGGAGACGACTCCGGCGGTATGAGGCGGAAATCTGCCGCCGCGCCGATTGGGTGGTCGCCGTTTCCGAAGCGGACGCGCTGGCACTGCGCGCCCTTGTGCCGGGCCTGAGGCTGACGGTTGTCCCCAATGGGGTGGACGTCTCTGCTTATGACCCGCAGATTCCTCCTGCTCCCGGTATGGCGGAGAATGCCCTGGTCTTTACCGGCAAGATGGACTTCCGTCCCAATGTGGACGCGGTGCTCTGGTTTGCCGAAGAGGTCCTGCCCCGCATCCAGGCGCAGGCGCCGGATGTCCGGTTCTGGGTGGTGGGGCAGCGCCCTCACCGTCGGCTGGAGGTCCTGCGGGGAAACCCCGCTATCACGCTGACCGGCTACGTGGAGGATACCCGACCCTACATCGCCGGAGCGACCGTCTACGTTGCCCCACTGCGCATCGGCGGAGGCACGCGGCTGAAACTCCTGGAGGCGATGGCGATGGAGCGGGCGGTTGTTGCCACCCGGCTGGGAGCGGAAGGGTATGAAGTGCAGGACGGCCGGGAATTGCTCCTGGCGGATGATGCGGAGACATTCGCTGCGGCGGTAGTGTCACTGCTGAAAGACCCGGCCCGTCGGGCGGCCATCGGTCGGGCCGCCCGTCGCTTTGTGGAGAGTTACTACGACTGGTCGGTGTTGGCTCCGCGCGTGGAAGCATTGTACCCACCGCTATCCCGGAGGTTGCCATGAACGAATTCCTTGCCGTTGCCAGAGATGTGCGGGAAAAACTGGTCGCCTGGCGGCGGGATTTTCACCGCCATCCCGAGTTGGGCTACGCCGAGGTGCGGACGGCAAGCATGGTCGCGGCCCATCTGGAGCGGTTGGGCTATCGGGTGCGGACCGGCGTTGGCCGGACGGGAGTGGTGGGCGTCCTGGAGGGGGTCCGGCCTGGCCCCGTGGTGATGGTCCGCTTTGATATGGACGCGCTCCCCATCACCGAGGAGACAGGGGCGGAGTACGCCTCCACCATCCCGGGACGGATGCACGCCTGTGGCCACGACGGGCATGTGGCCATGGGGATGGGCTTGGCCGAGTTGCTGACCATATATCAGGACCGGATGTCCGGCACCGTCAAACTGATTTTTCAACCCGCCGAGGAGGGAGGAAACGGGGCGGAGGCGATGCTTCGGGATGGTGCGCTGGAGGACCCTCGCCCGGATGTCTTCCTGGCGGCCCATATCTGGACCGACCGGCCGGTGGGGTCGGTGGACATCACCCCCGGCCCGGTGATGGCGGCAGCGGAGCGGTGGACCTGTACGGTCCATGGCCAGGGCGGGCATGGCGCCCTCCCTCACCAGACCGTAGACCCCATTGTGGCGGCGGCCCACATCATCACTGCCTTGCAGACGGTGGTCAGCCGAAACGTGAGCCCACTGGAGACGGCGGTGGTGACGGTGGGCGCTATCCACGGCGGCGAGGCCTTTAACGTCATCCCGGCCCAGGTGGAGATGACGGGGACGATCCGCACCTACGAACCATCGGCCCGGGAGGTGGTGCTTCGGCGGGTACGGGAGGTGATGGAGGGCGTCGCGGCGGCCTGCGGGGCGCGGGCGGAACTGGAGATCACGCCGCTCACCCCGGCCGTCATCAACGACTACGCGGTGACCTCGGTGGTGCGGCGGGCAGCGGAGGCGGTCCTGGGCCCGGAGCGGGTTACCTCCGGTGAGCGGACGATGGGGAGCGAGGACGCGGCGTTCTTTATGCGCCACGTTCCGGGGTGCTATTTCTTCGTCGGGGCGGCAAACCCGGCCAAAGGTTTGGGCGCGCCCCACCATAACCCCCGCTTTGATTTTGACGAGGAGGCAATGGAAATCGGCCTGGCCATTCTGGCCCAGGCCGTGGCATTCTATCTGTTGTGAGGGTTAGGGGGCGGCGGCGAAGCCGCCGCCCCCTAACCCTGCAGTCTCTCCAGCACTTCCCGCAGCCGGTCCGACCACCCGCGCTGCAGGGGGAGATAAAGGGCCTGCCGGCCCACATGAGCCAGGTCGCCCAGGCGGCGCTGCAATCGCTCCCGCACGGCGGTATCCAGCCCGGGCATCTGCAGGGCCAGGTGGTCGTTCTCAGCGACGATACGGGTGACGCCCGCGTCCCGGGCCAGCACCTTCAGCCGCAGGGCCAGAAAGAGGTTGCGGACCGGAGCGGGCGGGGAACCGAACCGGTCCGCCAGTTCTGCCTCCATTTCCGCGATCTGCCGCTCCTCGCTCAGCGCCGCCAGCCGCCGGTAGAGGCGCAGGCGCAGGTGCTCGTCCGGAACGTAGTCCGACGGCAGACCCATCGGCAATGGCAGGTCTATATGGATGCCGCTCAGCGGCTCCGGCGGCGAGGGACGGCCCTCCCGCCGGGCCCGTAACTCCTCCACCGCACGGGCCAACAAGCGCGTGTAGAGGTCAAACCCGATGGCCGCAATGTGCCCGCTCTGGCGGGTCCCCAGTATCTCTCCCGCCCCGCGCAGTTCCAGGTCCCGCATGGCGATGGAGTAGCCGGCGCCCAGGTCGCTGAACTCCCGAATCGTCTCCAGCCGCTGGCGCGCCTCCTCGGTCAGACGGCCCGGCGAGTGCAGGAAGTAGGCATAAGCCCGCCGGGCCCCCCGCCCAACCCGGCCCCGTAACTGGTAGAGTTGCGCCAGTCCGAACCGCTCCGCCTGCTCCACAATCAGCGTGTTGGCATTAGGGATGTCCAGCCCGCTCTCAATGATGCTGGTGCAGAGCAGGACGTCCACCGCTCCGGCGACGAAGCGGAGCATGGCCTCCTCTAACTCCCGCTCCGGCATCTGCCCATAGGCAACAGCGATGCGGGCCTCCGGCACCAGTCCCTCCAGGCGACGGCGGACGCCCTCTATGGTCTGCACCCGGTTGTGGACGTAGAAGACCTGTCCGGAGCGCTCCAGTTCCCGCAGAATTGCCCGTCGGACTAACTGGGCATCGTACGGGCCTACGTAGGTCACCACGGGGAGCCGTTCCTCTGGCGGCGTCTCTATGATGCTGATGTCCCGGACGCCGGTCAAGGAGAGGTACAAGGTGCGGGGGATGGGGGTGGCCGTCATCGTCAGGACATCCACCTCCGTCCGCAACTTCTTCAGCCGCTCCTTGTGGGTTACGCCGAAGCGCTGTTCCTCGTCTATGATAACCAGGCCCAGGTCCTTGAAGGCCACGTCTTTCTGCAGGAGACGGTGGGTGCCGATGACGATGTCTACTGTCCCTTCCTGCAGGCCCTCCAGGATGCGGGCCTGTTCGGCGGGGGTGCGGAAGCGGGAGAGGTGTTCCACGACGACCGGGAAAGGGGCCAGCCGGTGGCGGAAGGTGGTGTAGTGTTGCTGGGCCAGGACGGTGGTGGGGACGAGAACCGCCACCTGTTTGCCGTCCATGACGGCTTTGAAGGCGGCGCGCAGGGCGACTTCCGTTTTGCCGTAGCCGACGTCACCGCAGATGAGGCGGTCCATTGGACGGGGCCGCTCCATATCCGCCTTGACCTCGGCGATGGCCCGCGCCTGGTCGGGGGTCTCCACGTAGGGGAAGGCGGCCTCCAGTTCGGCCTGCCAAGGGGTATCGGGGCTGAAGGCGTGGCCGGGGGCCAGTTCCCGGGCCGCGTAGAGTTCTAGCAATTCTCGCGCCACCTCCTCCACGGCCCGGCGGGCGCGCGCCTTCACCTGGCTCCACTCGGCGCTGCCCAGGCGGCTGAGGGCCGGGGGCGCTTCGTCCGCGCCCACGTACCGGCTCAGCCGGTCGGCCTGGTGGATGGGGATGTAGAGCCGGTCCCGCCCGGCGTACTCCACCAGCAGGTACTCCCGCTCCTCGCCCTCCAGGGTAAGAGTGACCAGGCCCCGAAAGATGCCGATGCCGTGGTCTTCGTGGACGACGTAGTCGCCGGGGGTGAGGTCGGCGTAGAGGGATTCGGGGGCGACGCGGCGGCGGTAGAGGGGACGGCGGGGCTCCGGCATCCGCCAGCCGAAGATTTCAGCGTCGGTGAGAATCCTCACCCCCTCCCTCTCTCCCATAGGGCGGGCAAGGGGGAGGGGGAAGCCGCCGGAAGCGGCGGGGGTGGGGGTGAGGACAAACCCTTCCTCCAAGGAGCCGTGGACGAAGGTGAGGGGGCGGCGGGGCGGCTCCGGGAGCCCCTCCACCGGGAGGGTGGGGTCGTGGCGGTCGCTCCAGACCTCCGCCAGGCGCCCGGCCTGTCGGCTAATCAGGACCACCCACTGACCCGCGCGCAGGTTCCGCTCCACATCCTGCATCAGGTCGCCCAGGTTGCCGCCGTAGCGGGGGGCGGGGTGAAAACAGGAAGCCAGGTCGCCCGCCACCTCCTCCTCACCGTATCCCAGGACCAGAGGGGGGCGGTCGCTCATCCGCTCTTGCCAGTCGTCCCAGGTCAGGTACGGGATGGGGTAATCCGGGGGGATCAGGTTCTCCTCCTCGGCAGTCCGGCGCAGGTCCACTGCCGCCTCCTCTAGTTCCGCCCAGGCGTCCCGGCACTCCGCCGGTTCGTCTAAGATCAGCAGCCCGTCGGCGGGCAGATAGTCCAGCGGGGTAGCGGGATGGGTGTAGAAGAGGGGCAGGTAGAACTCCAGGTCAGGGAAGGGAGCGCCAGCTGCCAGGGCCTCCCGGTGGGCCGCTAATTCCTCGGCGATCTCCGGGGGATGGGGGGCGGAGAGCCAGTCCAGCAACATCGGGCTGGGGCTTGTCCCTGCCTCAGGGGTTGCCCCTACAATGCGCGGGCCGTGGCGGGGGAGCGCCTCCCGCGTCGGGATGACCGTTACCGCCTCCAGCCGGTCGGCGGAACGCTGGGTGGCGGGGTCAAAGCGGCGGATGGACTCAATCTCCGGGCCGAAGAGTTCTATGCGGACGGGCGCGTCGTCGCCCGGGGGGAAGATATCCAGGATGCCGCCGCGATGGCTGAAGTGGCCGGGCATCTCCACGACACTGACCGGCTCGTAGCCCAGGCCGGCCCAGCGGCGCAGGGTGGCCTCCAGGTCCAGGGTCTGGCCGACGCGCAGGGTGTGGGTGCCGGCGCGGAACTCCCGGACCGGAAGCGTGGGCTGCATCATCGCGCGGGCAGAGGCGACAACGATCAGGCCGGGGGGTGGGTCCAGGAGCGCGCGCAGGACGGCGATGCGCGCGGCGATCGTCTCGCGCGGCCATGGGGCACGCTCGTAGAAGAGCGTGGGCGGCTCGGGCAGCCGCAGGACGCGCGCCGGCTCGGGGTGCCAGTCTGTCAGGGCCTGATGGAGGGCGCGCGCCCGCGCCACGCTGCCAGCGACCAGGAGGATGGGCCGGTTCAGGTCGCGGGCCAGCGCAGCAGCCACCGCCGGACGGGCGGAGCGGATGAGGCCCAGGGGCGGGGGGATGTTGCCGCTCCCGACCTCTCCCCGCAACCGTTCGTACGCGGGCAGGTCCCTCAGCCAGGAAAGAAGTCCGCAAACCGTCATAGGACGATAGACGGCGGACGACAGACCCCAGACGACAGACTACGGACCATGGATGACGGTCAGCCGTTCGGGGTCCGCCCAAGAGCGAAGGGGCGCCGTTTGTAGTCAGCGGAGTGGTGTTCAAACGGGCCAAAAACGGCACTTCACTTCGTTCTGTGCCTTACTACGAACGGAAATGTTAGTACCACTGGACCGTGGCCTGGGGTCATATCGCGTATCCTTTTATTTTACTCCAGATTTTGGGATAGGCAACAAAGCCAAAGTTGATTCCCCATTCCTCCCCTCCCCTCGCCCGCCGCCGCCGGCGAGCGGGAGAGGGGAGGGGCTGGGGGAGGGGTGAGGGCCGAAAAAATCCCTTCAGGCACTCATACGGGGGGTACTTTAAAAGAGCGAGGCTCAATAAGAGATGCGGAAAGTGGGATGAGCGATACGCGATACGCGATACGCGATACGCGATACGCGATTAGCGATTGACGTTCTGGCCGTTCCGGTGTATCATAAAGGCCTAATGGAGCGGCAACTGGCGATCAAAGTGGCACCGTCCATTCTATCCGCCGACTTCGCCCACCTGGCTGACGCGGTGGCGGAAGCGGAAGCGGCGGGCGCAGATTACATCCACGTGGACGTGATGGACGGTCAGTTCGTGCCCAACCTCACCGTCGGGCCGCCGGTGGTGGCGGCGATCCGTCGGGTCACCCGGTTGCCATTGGACGTCCACCTGATGATGGTCCAGCCCGAACGGCATCTGCGGGCCTTCGCCGACGCTGGTGCCGATATTCTGACGGTGCAGGTGGAGGCCTGTACCCACCTCCACCGGGTCCTGCAGACCATTCGCGCGCTGGGGATGCGGGCCGGGGTGGCGCTTAATCCGGCCACCCCGCCGGTGATGATCAGCCAGGTGCTGACCGACATAGACCTGGTGCTGGTGATGACAGTCAACCCAGGCTTCGGCGGGCAGGTCTTCATCCCGACGATGGTCCCGAAAATCGCCGAGGTGCGGCGGATGCTGGACGAGGCTGGGAGCGTGGCCGAATTAGAGGTGGACGGGGGCATTAATCCGGAGACGGCGCCGTTGGCGGTGCGGGCCGGGGCACGGGTACTGGTGGCCGGGAAGGGAATTTACGGCGCCGGTACTGGGGTAGCGGCGGCGATTGGCGCGCTGCGGGAGTCGGCGTTAAAAGTAGGGGAGAGGCCTCCCACAGAGACACAAAGAACACAAAGAAACTGAAAAACTTTGTGCCTTTGTGTCTCTGGGTGAGAATTACGCGCCCTTGTTCAGCGAGCGCAGGCAACGGGTGCAGACCCAGAGCCGACGGGCTTGCCCGCTCACCGTAATGCGTACCCGGTGAACGTTGGCGTCAAAGCGACGCTTGGTTGCCCGGTTGGAGTGGCTGACGTTGTGCCCGAACTGGGCGCCCTTGCCGCAGATTTCACACTTTGCCATAATGCCTCCTTGAAGAAGAATCACCAAATCAACGAATCGCTGATTCTGTCACTCGATAATTCTCTGAAAACGCGGGCGCAATCATACCACAGGAATTGGTTTTGTGCAAACAGGAGCAGGGATGAAAGATCAAATCCGACCCAAGGGCCGCATAGAGGTCTCGCCGACCGCGATTGCCAGCCTGGTCCACCAGGCGGTTACCTCATCGTATGGTATCGTGGGCACTGTCCCCAAGAATCTGGCAAGGGGTATCGCCGATGCCCTCTTCGGCGGCGCGCATCGGGGCGTCGTCGTCCAGGTACGGGACGGGAACATCATCATCCACCTCTACGTCGTGGTGGAATACGGGACGCGCATCGCCGCAGTGGCCCGCAGCGCGATGAACGTGGTCAAATACACCGTAGAGAAGTGCCTGGGCATTCCCGTGGCGGAGGTGAACGTCCACGTGGAGAAGATTCGCATTTCGGACCTGGATTGAGGGGGAATTACGGTGACCGATGCAGTTGTCATAAATGGGGAACGGTTCAAGCGATTGGTGTATGCCAGCTTGGTCTGGCTGCGACAACACCAGGAGGAGATCAACGCGCTCAACGTCTTCCCGGTGCCCGACGGCGACACGGGCATCAATATGGTGCTGACGATGCAATCGGCCTGGGAGGAAGTGGCCAGCGTGCATGAGGACAACGTGGGCAAGGTGGCCCATCGGGTGGCCCACGGCGCGCTGATGGGGGCGCGCGGTAACTCCGGCGTCATCCTCTCCCAGATATGGCGGGGGATGGCCCGCTACCTGGATAACAAAGAGTGGCTGACGGCGTCCGACCTGGCGGCCGCGCTGGAGGAAGGGGTCCGGACCGCCTACCGGGGGGTCATCCGCCCGGTGGAGGGCACGATTCTGACGGTGGCGCGGGAGGCCGCCGAAGAGGCCACGCTGGCTGCCGGCCGGACGACGGACCTCAGCGTGGTGCTGGAGCGGGCCGTCCGGCGGGCCTGGGACGCCCTCGCCCGCACGCCGGACTTGTTGCCGGTCCTGGCGGAGGCCGGGGTGGTAGATGCCGGCGGACAGGGACTTTGTGTGATTCTGGAGGGGATGATGCGCGCCCTGCGGGAAGAGGTGATGGGCGAACCGGTGGCAGCGGCGACGACGGTGGTGGGCCCGGCCTTTGCGGTGGAAGCGGTGCCCGAGGAGGAATACGGCTACGACGTCCAGTTCCTCATCGTCGGGCAGGACCTGGATGTGGAGGCTATCCGGCGGGATATAGACGCGATGGGCACCTCTACGCTGGTCGTCGGGGATTCGGAGATGGTCAAGGTTCATGTCCACGTCCCGGACCCGGGGATGCCGCTCAGTTATGCGGTCCGGCTGGGATCGCTGCGGGATGTGGTGGTGGAGGATATGCAGGCCCAGTACCGGGAGTTCGTCCGGGCGCGGGAGCCGGCGAGGCCCACCCCGGTGCTGACCGTCGCGGGAGCGCCGTCGCGTGAGGTCGGTGTGGTCGCAGTGGTGTCGGGAGACGGCCTGGAGAAAGTCTTTATGAGCCTGGGCGCGTCCGCTATCATTCCCGGCGGCCAAACGATGAATCCCAGCACCGAGGAAATCCTGCGCGTGGTGGAAAGCCTGTCGACGCCAAAGGTGATTATCCTCCCCAACAACGGCAATATCATCCTGGCAGCCCGTCAGGCCCAGGAACTCAGCCAGAAGGAAGTGGCCGTGGTGCCCACCCGGAGCATCCCCCAGGGCGTGGCAGCACTTCTGGCCTTCAACCATCAGGCTGGCCTGGGGGAGAACGCCGCGGCGATGGCCCGCGCAATGGAGGATATCTGCACCGGGGAGGTGACAACGGCGACCCGGGACGCGAACCTGAACGGGGTTACGGTCCGGCAGGGGCAGATCATTGGTCTACAGGACGACCAGTTGGTCGTTTCTGGGGATACGGTGGATGAGGTGGTGGAGGCGCTCCTGGAGCAGATGGGCGTGGCCGACCTGGAGATTGTCACCCTGTACTATGGGTCGGATGTCCGGCAGGAAGAGGCTGAGGCCCTGGCAGCCCGCCTGCAGGAAAAATATCCCGACCAGAGTTTTGAGGTCGTCTACGGCGGCCAGCCGCATTATTTCTACATTCTTTCGGCGGAGTGAGAGACCGTTTGGGGTTCGCCATGCAGCGCATGTGGGTCGGATTGTCAATCCGACCTCCAGCACTTTGGCGCGCCCCCAACAAACTCGCGCACAGGTTGTGAGGCGCTCTGCGACCTGCGACCTAAGGACATCGGTCACAAGTTAAGCCTGTGAAATCGTTTTACGTTATTGAGCCTCGCTCTTTTCAAGTAACCCCCGTCCTCACCCCTCCCCCAGCCCCTCCCCTCTCCCGCTCGCCGGCGGCGGCGGGCGAGGGGAGGGGAGGAAGGGGGGGATTTTGCGGCGGCGGCCTTC
>ERZ1685332.217-NODE-217-length-10783-cov-14.973807_pt1 | contig 10783 bp, 6 predicted proteins | sample MGYA00580193_ERZ1685332 | MGnify/ENA primary metagenome ERZ1685332 (study PRJEB41501, sample SAMN08275520) | hot springs metagenome | biome: alkaline hot spring; material: microbial mat | place: Russia: Ush-Beldyr | collected 2015-07 | depth 0.5 m m ...
GAAGCGGGTTGCGGAGATTTTCCCGCCCTGCCACGCAAAAAGCCAAACTTCAGGGCAGGGGGAGAGGGGCAAAAACTTCTGCGTACGGCCCAGCGGGAAATTGCCTATCCCATTGCTGTTACTATAGCAAGGCGAGACTCAATCAAGGAAAAGCCCGACGGGGAGAGCCCAGCATCGCCCCCGTCGGGCTTCCCGACCCCGATCTGTCAGCCAGGCCTCGGGCCTACGGCGCCGCTACAACGAACTCTATCGTGCCGTAGGACGGGATGCTGACCACCTTGGAGGCCACCGCCACCTCCATCTTCGCCGCACCAACGGGGAACTGAGAGGTGACATCTCCAGACAGGACCACCCGATACTGTCCCTCGGCCACCAGCACAGCATCGCCCTTGGCCAGGAGGTTCCCCTGGCTGTCAAAGATCAGGTAGACCACGCTCTGCAGTTCGTCCGAGGAGTACGGCTTGTCCTCGAAGGTGATGTACACGTCGTACTTGGCCTCCTGACCCTTGGTCACCTGACCGGGGCCCTCTACCTCCACCACTGCGATCTTCGGCACACCGAAGCCCGCCCACTTCTCCGCCAGGTCGGGGTAGGCCTCGTTGCGCTTCAGCAGCGCCGTCCTGGCCGTGGTGTCCACCTGGGCCAGGTAGAAGGGCCCGGTGCCGACCCAGAAGTGCTTGTACTGGCCGTACCACTTGGCCAGGTTGGCATAGCGGGCCGCCGCCTCGTCGGGCTTCACGAACTGGCCCAGCGTGGGCGCGTAGGGGATGAACTTCTCCGCCGTCGCCTGGTCCAGGTACTTCTTCAGAATGTCCAGGCTCGGCCCGGCGACGAAGGACATCCACTCCACCTGCAGGGCGGTCGCCTTGCTGCTGGTGAAGGCCAGTTCCTTGTTGGCCTCAGCCAGGTAGCCCAGCGCCACGCCGTGCCACGGCGCCTGACCGTAGGAGTAGTACGGCCACCAGCACATCGCGTTGGTGACGTTGTTCTCGGCGTCCAGGTAGTAGAGATCCTCGTAGGTCTCAATCACCAGCGGGTCGGTGGAGACGATGCGGACGCCCTTGAAGTGCTCCAGGAAGGTCTCCACCGTGGACTTCTGGGCTTCGTCAAAGATGGGGCTCTCCTCTTTGCCGGGATCAAAGGTCATAATCATCGTCATGAGGAAGTCCCCGAGGCTCAGCGGGCTCCCGTCGTGCCATTTGACCTTCTGGAACAGGTCGGCAGGGTAGTACACCGTGATCTTGACGTTGGCGGTGGTCCCTTCGGGGAACTTCTCGCCCACCGTGATGAACCTCTGGTTGGCCGCGTCCCAGTCGGCCCAGGCGTCGGCCGGCACTTTAATCTCCGGCGCAAACTGGAGGCTCACCCAATCCAGCGTCTTCGCCACCGGGAGGCCTTCCTTCACCACCACCTCGGCCTTCTCTATGCGGTTGGGCAGGAGCAGGCCGGTGTAGGGATCAGCCACCACCGCGTACTCACCCAGGCCGCGCTGGACATCGGTGTCATAGACCCAGTTGGAGCCGCCGATGGGGTTCCAGGGGTCAATGAACACGTCCGGCTGACCCCAGCGGACCCGGCCGCCCACCTGGTCCTTCCAGCGCAGGGTCATCGGCCACAACTGGGAGCCCTCCACACCGCCCGCCAGGTCGGCCGCCACCTCCAGTTTCGCCAGCCGCGGCGTGAAGGACTGCTGGTCCACCAGCCAGATCCGCACCGAGTCCTGCATGGCCAGTTCCAGCGCCTTCCGGAAGAGTTCATCCCGCTCGGCCATGCTCTTGTAGTCCCGCTTGGTCAGCCGCTCGGCGATGTTGAAGAACTCTTCCGTGGGAGTATAGGCCTGCCAGAGAGGGACGCCCATACCCAGTTTGGTGTAGAAGAAGGCGAAGTTATCGCCCGCATCCCGTTCTACTACGGTGGTGATCCACCCACCGGTGTAGAGGTGCCACAGGCCCTCCGCCGGATCCGAGCGGATCCAGATGGGGGCGGCCTCCGTCCGGGTCTTGTACTGGCGGTCCACCACGAAGCCCATCGCCTCCAACTGGCTGGAGACATAGTCGCCGATGATCTTCCGCTCGTCCTCAACCCGGATGACAAAGACGAGGGTGATGGTCTTTCCCTTGTAGGCCCACTTCCCGTCCGGCCCCAGTTCGGCGCCCAATTCGGTCATCCGCTGGGTGATGACCTCCTTGGCCTTATCCAGGTTGTAGGCGTACTTGGCCTCCAGGGCCCGCACAACGTCAATGTAGCGGGCGTAGTCCGGGAAGGCGGAGACCAGGGGCAGAAGTTTGGTGCTCCCCAGGCCGCCGAAGATTTCCTGGACGATGTAGTTGCGGTCCACCGCCCAGTTCATCGCCTCCCGGATCTGGGGGTCGCCGAAGGGGTTGAAGCGGCCATCCTTGAACTCGAGGACCGGGTTGAAGGTGATTTCGTTATAGGACCCGAAGGCCATAGAGTAGGTCAGGTCCGGGTTCGCCTTCACCTTGGCGAAGTTTTCGGGGCCGCCAATCCCGTGGCCGTAGATGTCAATGTCTCCACCCTCCAGCCGGGGCAGCGCGTTCTCATCGCCGCCGACGCCCATGAAGACGACCTCATCCAGCCAGGCGCCGTAGCGGGGGACCGGCGTGGGCGTGGGCGTGGGCGGTACCGGGGTCGGCGCCTTCGTCGGCGTGGGTGTCGGCGTCGCGGCCGGCCGGCAGGCCGCCAACATCAGCCCGACGACCACCAGCAGCGTTACGGCTAACAGTCCGCGTTTCATCCTTTCTCCTCCTGGGTTTGGTACATTGGTAGTTGGTACATTGGTAGATTGGTAGTTGGTACATTGGGTATTGGTCAAGGGGTCTGGGGGTATCTGGCTTCTCCTCCCGGGCATCACCTCCTTGCGCGCAGATGGAGACTGATACACTCATATAATAATACGGTTGGCGGGCCAAAAAGGTTCAAAGACTGCAGACGACACTTCGCTACCGCTTCGTGGCTCACTCCAAGCAGTGGCTCCCTGCCAGCAGGACTATAAGCAGGGCCGTACCATATACGTCCCTTCCAGATGGAAGCCGCGCGCCCGGTAGTAGGGGCGGGTGCCGACGGCGGCGATGACCGCCAGCCGCCGGTATCCGGCCTGGCGGGCCATTTCCGCCGCCCGCTCCAGGAGACGGCTGCCCAGCCCGATGTGCTGGGCCCGCCCGTCCCGCCGCCGGCCCAACTCCAGCGCCGGGCCGTAGACATGGAGTTCCCGCACCACCGCGCTCCCGCGCAGTTCCTCCAACTCCGGCTTCCTATGGGGGAAGGAAAGCCGCAGGAAGCCCGCCAGATGCCCTTCCGGCGTCTCGCCCGCCAGGAAATACTCGGTCGTGGCGTCGGTCTCGTAGGGGATGACGGTGAAGGTCAGGGACGACGGGTCTACCGGCCGGCCGCGCACTTCCCGGCAGCGGATGCAGCGGCAGCGCAAGCCCTGGCGCGTCATCTCCTCCCGGACCACCTCCCGCAAATTGGAACGGGTCACACCGGCAACGATGTTCGGGGCCGGAATGTCCCGCATCAGGCGGTTGAGCCGGGCGTAGGGGGGAATCAGTGCCTTGCAAGCCACCAGCAGCCGGATCAGCACCTCCTCGTCGTAGGGGCGGTATTTCCCTTCCCGCCAGAGGTCGTAGAGGTCGGTGCCCTCCAGGAGCAGGCATGGGTAGATTTTCAGTTCGTCGGGCCGGAGCGCCGGGTCGTCCCAGAGCCGCCGGAAGTCCTCCAGGTCCCGCTCTGGGGTGGAGCCGTAGAGGTTGGGCATCCAGTGCAGGACGATTTTAAAGCCGGCCAGGCGGAGCCGCCGGACCGCGGCCCGGGTCTCGGCGACGGTATGGCCGCGCCGGTTGAGGGCCAGTATCTCATCGTCCAGGCTCTGGACGCCCAGTTGGACTTTGGTCACACCCAGGGCGCGCAGTCGGCGGACTTCTTCGGGGGTGATGCAGTCGGGCCGAGTCTCCACCACCAACCCGACGTTGCGGTGGGGCGCGGTCTCGTTGAGGGCCTGGGCCTCCGCCAGGGTCGGCGAGTCCTGCTCGTTCATCGCATCCAGGCAGCGGCGGACGAACCACTCCTGGTAGTCCGGGGGATAGTCGGACCAGGTGCCGCCCAGGATGAGGAGTTCCACCTTGTCGGTGGGGTGGCCGATGTTCTCCAGCGCCTGCAGGCGGCCCGCCGTCTGGGCGAAGGGGTCGTAGCCGAAGCGGAGGGCCCGCTGCACTCCCGGCTCGTCGGGCAGGTAGGATTGGGGGGCGTTGGGGACGGCCGGGCAGTAGAGGCAGCGGCCCCGGCACGGGTGCGGCGGGGTCAGGACGGAGACGGGAGCGACGCCGGAGATGGTGCGGGTCGGCTTGCGGCTGAGGGCCTGCTCCAGGCGCGGGTCGGGGGCCAGTTCGCCCGCCGCGCAGAGGCGGCGGTAGGCGCGCAGGAGTTGGTCGCGGGAATAGAGGCCACCGCCGGGCCGGGGATACTGCCGGATGATGGCCTCTATCCGCTTCGGCGTCAGGCGTGCCGCCGAGGAGGCCAGGGCGCACACGCAGGCGGCACAATCGGCGGCAACCGCATCAGGGACCACCGCAAGGGTTGCCCCTACAGCGGTCGCCAGAGATGGCTGGTGTCGTTCATCAGCACCAGGCGGTAGAATTTGCCGTTCCATTCTATCTGGTTGACCGCGCAGGTATCCTGGGCTACGTGCCAGAAGTGGTCGTTGCCCAGGCCCAGGATGGCACAGAGGAGCACCTGGTTGACCACCCGATGGGCCACCAGGGCAACCGTCTCGCCGGGATGGCGGCGGACGGTCTCCTCCAGGGCCGCCATAGCGCGCTCCCGAACCGCGTCCAGGCTCTCGCCGCCGGGGAAATGGAGGGTGTGGGGCGCCTCCCGCCAGGCCCGCCAGAGGTCGGGGTAGCGCTCCCGGACTTCGGCGATGGTGAGCCCTTCCCACTCGCCGAAGCCCAGGTCCAGGAGCCCGGACAGCGGGCGGACCTCCAGCCCCTGGGCCTCGGCGATGGTACGGGCGGTCTCCATGGCTCGGGAGAGGGGGCTGGAATAGACGGCGGTGAGGGGCCAGCGGGCGGCGATGTAGCGAGCGGTGGCCCGGGCCTGAGCGATGCCCTCCTCGCTCAGCGGGACGTCGCTCTGGCCGCGAATGCGTTCGCCGGGTTCGTTCCAGGCGGTCTGTCCGTGGCGGACGAGGATGATGGTTACAGGGCGCATGTCGTCAGTCTTGTGTCGCAGGTCGCAGGTCGCAGGCTACAGGTTCAGCGTGCGCAACTGGGCAGCCAGGTCCTGCGGCGTCGCCGCTTCTATTGGGATATAGCGCAGGCCGGGATAGTAGGTCTGGAAGAATGCGCCCAGGTCACCGGGCCAGAGGCGCGGGTTAACGGCAACGACATTGCGGATGTCCAGCGCGCCGATGCCCGCATCGTCGGCGCTCCCACCGATGGTCCAGCGGTACCGGTCCCACGCGCCGCTGGAGAGGATGGCCTCCACCCACTCCCGGCCCGCCCCAGGCGGCAGAAGGACATAGGTGCGCGCATACGGTTCTCGGGGCAGACCCAACGGGACTTCCGGCCCCGGTCGGGCGTTCTCCCGATTTTTGACGGAAATCATATAGTTGACAAGGGCGGAATACGCATAACTATAGTCTTCCCGCTCCCATCCTGGGGTCGCTCCCAATGTGAAGGGGCAGAAAGCCCAGGCATAGTAGTCCTTCGCAAATTCCTCATCGTACCACCGGGCGCGCCGGACCACCTCGTCTGCAGAAATAGGATAATCGGCTCCGTTAAACCGCATTTCGGAAACGACCAGCGGAATCACCTCGCCGCGCATCTTCAGAAGGTGATAAAGGTACCGGTATCGGAAGCAGAGGGCACCGGCCCCCTCCACCACCGGCGAGCCAGGAATCTGATGGCCCCACCAATGGTCAATGGGCCAGTCGTAGAAGACGCCCTCGTGGAGGGTGAGGATGTGGCCGCCCTGGCGGGCCCGGCCGAAGACGCCCGTCTCCACCATGGCCTGCATCTCGGCCCACTCCGGCGTCCCGGCGTTGAAGGCGAAGATGCCCAGTTTCAGGCCGTGCCGTTCGGCCTTCTCCATACAGAGAATCATCAACTGGGCCAGGCGGCGGTACCCCGCCACCCCGGGCGGAGCGGGTTCGTTGACGACTTCCCAGTAGTCCACCACGCGCCCTCCCTGGAGTTCGGGACTGACGGCGATTTTATTCAGGATCAACTGAATCAGAGAATCGGCGAGTTGGTTCAGGTCAGCACCCATAATGTTCGGAGCGGCTTCTATGGCCGATGTCAACCGTCCAATGGTGATGACCTGAGGGGTCAGGGCCTTCACTTCGGCCAACAGCGCCAAATTGTCCACGGCCTTGATGACCGGGAACCGGGTGCCGTTCTCCAGCAATCGCCGCAGGTGAGGGATGGTAGGACCCGAAGCGATCGCATGCACGCCCAATTTGCTGCCCTGCTCCACAATGGGATACGGCCAGGCTCCATTGGACATCGCGACCTCCTTTGCAGGAAGGGTTTGTAACTACTACTCTGTCAAGTCTGAATCTTGGGATACAGATGCTTCAATTTGATGCGTGCATCAGCAGTGGTAAAGCGCCAATCTCCACGCACGACCTTCCGGTTTCGCTCATCGGCCCACGCTTGCGCTTCCCGGAGTAAGGTAGCCTGGTATTGAAGAGAAAACCACAAAGGCACGAAGACACGAGAAAAATTTTATCCACTTTGTGTCTTCGTGTCTTCGTGGTCATTGAAGAAGAGAAAACCACAAAGGCACGAAGACACGAAGAAAAATTTTATCCGCTTTGTGTCTTCGCGTCTTCGTGGTCATTGAAGAAGAGGAAACCACAAAGGCACGAAGACACGAGGAAAAATTTTATCCGCTTTGTGTCTTCGTGTCTTCGTGGTCATTGAAGAATCCGCTGCAGGTTGGCCACCCCTTCGTCGGCAGCCTTCTCGTTCTGGGCGTAGAGGATTTTCTCGGCCAGTTTCCCTGCCACGGCCAGCGGAATGGTGTACTCCAGACGCAGATGGACGCGCGTCCCGCTCCCCTCTGGTTCCAGGGTCCACGCCCATGTGCTGACGGCGCCCCCGCGCGTCTGGACCACGTGGCGACGGGGCGGCTCATGCTCCACCACGTGCCCGGTGCCGTTAAAGGCGATGCCCGCCATCCGGTACGTCCACTCCCACTGGTAGTTAACTCCTTCGCCGGTGAAATGGCGGCTCTCCACCAGCCCGGGGAGCCACTGGGGGTCATTGGCGTGGTCGGCCAGAAAGGCGAAGACCGTCTCCGGCGACGCGGCGATAAAGAAAGAGCGTTCTATGACGGCCATGGTGCCTCCTTGTGCATTGCGACAAAACGATTCGGCTACCAGAGGCGGAAGAGGGGGTATCGTATGGGAAGACGCCGATCAGGTTATACTTTGCCTGCATTTTACCCCAAACGGAAAATTTCGCAAAGTGGTAACCACCTACCCTCCGCAGTCTCCCAAACCTCTTCTTTAGGCCGCAATTCCCGCGCTACCGCGCTGCGTGGAGGAGAAGCATCCCTATCCGCGCCGCCTCCTCGGGGGCAGGGGTATGCTCCAGGAGAACGACCACCGCGTAGCGGGGTGCCCCGGCCGGGGCGACGCCCAGAAACCAGGCATGGGGCGGGCGGTTCTCCCCGGCCACCGCCGTCCCCAGATGGCCGAGGACCTCGGGCGAGAAGAGTTCCCACGCCGAAAGCAGGGCCTGCGCTCCGTCGGCGGGCAGCACCTCCCGAGGACTGCCGGAGACCTCCGGCGCCCGCCAGGCCCCGTCCGGCCCCTGTACTCCCAACACCCGGCGCGGCACCGGCATGACCCCACTGTTCGCCAGGGTCGCGGCCACCAGCGCCATCCGCAACGGCGAGACAGTCAGGCTCCCCTGCCCAATGGCCTCCATCGCCGCATCGTCGGATACCCATGCAATCATCGGTGGTGGGGTGGGGGTAATTGACGGCATCCCGGCAGCAACTGGCAGCGCGGCGCCAGATGCCTGGCCCCCCATCTCAGGGATGGTCTCCGACGGCAACCCCTCCGTCAACCCCCAGAGGAGAAAGGCATCTCGCAGCCTGGCGGTTCCCAGTTGCCGGCCCAGCGCAGCGAAGGGGCCCGGACAGGCCGCCCGCAACGCGCCGATCATCCACTCCTCTGGCTTCACCTCTCCCCGACACCCCACCGCCACTCCGTTCAGCGAGAGCGTCGCCGTCAGGTCCGGGGCGGGAGTGTAGAGAGTGGTTATGCCATGCCGGAGGGCCTCTGCCAAGACGACCGTCTCCAAGGCCGCGCCGGGCTGATACACTCCCTGAACGGCCCGGTTGAGCAGAGGGCCGCTGGGGTCGTCCCGCAACCGCTCCCATTCCTTTTCCAAGCGGTTCGGGTCAAAGGTCGGTGAGGAGGCCATGGCCAGCACCTCCCCGCTGGAGGCGTCCAGCAACACCACTGCCCCCGTCCGTCCCGCCAGAGATTGCTGGGCCAGCCGCTGGAGCATTATGTCCAGCGTCAGCTGGACATCCCGACCCTGAGGAGGACGATGGAGAAGGTTGTCCCAGACCGTCTCCCAGGCGGAGCGGTATATCTCCCCGCGCAGGACCCGGTCAAAGGCGGCCTCTATCCCCCCGGTCCCGTGGCGCAAACTGGCGTAGCCAACGACGGGCGCTGCCGCCGGTTCCGGATAAGTCCGGGTGACCCGGCCGTCCGGGCCCACACTCACATCGGCCAGCAGGGCGTTATTCCGGTCCAGAATCCGGCCCCGGACGATGCGCTGCTCGTACTCTACCCGGCGGGGATTATCCCCCCGCGCCACCAGCCAGCCCGCACGGACCACCGACCAGTAGCCACAGGCCAGGGCCAGGACGGCCAGGGCCAACCCCAACCCCAGGGCAAGATGACAGACGGGCCGGACCCATTCCCGGTCCCGAGGAGCGGGGGCGGTCCCGGCGGAGACGACCAAGAGGAGACCCACGGCAATGAACGTCGCCAGCAGAGAAGAGCCGCCGTAAGAGAGGAAGGGCAGAGTCACCCCGGCGATGGGCACCAATTTGGCATTGGCGGCCATAATGATCCAGGCCTGAATTCCCCAACCGGCGGTCAATCCAGCGGCCAGGAACCGTTCAAAGAGACGAGGGGCGCGCAGGGCCGCCCGGAGCCCCCGGGCCAGCAGTACACCGTAGAGGGCGATGAGGGCGAGAGTCCCCAGCAGGCCGAACTCTTCGGCGACGGCGGCGAAGACGAAGTCGGTGTGGACGGCGGGGATGTAGGTGGGGCGGCCCAGACCCAGCCCCTGGCCGAAAATCCCCCCGGCACCGAAGGCCAGCAAACTCTGGACGACCTGGAAGGCCCGGTCGGCGGCGTCTGGCCAGGGGAAGAGCCATATCTGAATCCGTATCGCCACCCGGGCCGAGTTCTGGTATCCGATGACTCCCGCCAGCAGGAAGAGAATCACCCCCCCAACCAGGTACCCCCACTGGCTCGTTGCCAGGTAGAGCATGGCCAGGAAGGTCAGGAAGAGGAGCATAGCGGCGCCCAAGTCCTGTTGCGCGGCCAGAAGGAGCAACGTCAGGCCGAACATGACCACAAGGGGGCCGGTGTAGGCCAGGGGAGGAAGGGTCAGACGGCCAATACGGTGCCCCGTCACTTTCAACAGTTCCCGCCGCTCGGCCAGGTAGGAGGCCAGGAAGACGACCAGGAGGAGTTTGAGCGGCTCCGAGGGCTGGAAGTACACGCCGCCCACGCCCAGCCAGAGGCGGGGGCCGGCGCTGCCGGGGTTGACGCCCAGGACGAGGGTGGCGGCCAGCAGGAGCAGCCCGGCGAAGAGCCAGGTGTAGCGGTAACGCCGCAGCCAGCGGAGGGGGACGGCGTCCCGCGCCCCGACCTGGACAACGGCGATCATTGCCAGAGTGGAGAGGAGAAGCCAAGTGGCCTGGCGGGGGAGGAGGTTCGGCGCCAGACGGCCCACCATAAGCAACCCCCAGCCGGTCAGGAAGGCAACGGTGGGGAGGAGAAGCGGGTCGCGGTGGGGCAACCGGCGGGAGAGGGTGACGTGCGCGGCGGCGAAGGAGAGGGTGTAGGAGAGGATCAGGGCCGCGGCCCGCGCCGCCCCGAAGGCCGGCACAGCCAGAACCAGGGCCGCGGTGCCAACTGCGACGAAGAGAAAGGCCAGCAGGAGCAACCGTCGCTCCCGCCGGACGACGAAGGGCGGATAGGGTTCGGTTGGGCCCAGCATGGGAGAATCAACCAATCAGCAGATCAGAGATGGTAGATCGGTGCTGGCGCAGGTGCTGCTGGGATTATAGCATCTTTGGGATAGGATGCAATCGGTCGCGCCTCCATCCCGACGGCGCATCTTCCCGGCCCTTCGGGTGTTTTCGTTTGTGACAAATCACTCCAGTCAGGGGGGAAAGGGATGCAGAGGAGAGTCGTCGTCACCGGATTGGGGCCGTCACACCGCAGGGCAACGACGTGCCCACACTATGGGAGAACTTGCTGGCCGGCCGCAGCGGCGCCGGGCCCATCACCCAGTTTGACCCCTCCGGCCTGGATGGGCGCTTCGCTGCCAAGGTGAAGGACTTTGACCCGGTTGCTCTCTTCGGGGCCAAAGAGGCCCGCCGCCTGTGGTGGAGGGTGTTTTTTGTTGGACGCGGATGAACGCGGATGAACGCGGATAATTTTTACATCATGTGCAACTTGACTTCATGAAAGTGCCTGCGGTCTCTCGGATGTGGGGGGCCATGT
>ERZ1685332.219-NODE-219-length-10770-cov-13.143350_pt1 | contig 10770 bp, 9 predicted proteins | sample MGYA00580193_ERZ1685332 | MGnify/ENA primary metagenome ERZ1685332 (study PRJEB41501, sample SAMN08275520) | hot springs metagenome | biome: alkaline hot spring; material: microbial mat | place: Russia: Ush-Beldyr | collected 2015-07 | depth 0.5 m m ...
GGGGGATTTTGCGGCGGCGGCCTTCGGCCGCCGCCGCAAAATCCCCTTCCGGGAGAGGGGCAAAAACTTCTGCGTACGGCCCTGCGGGAAATGGCCTATCCCCTTGCTGTTCCTATAGCAAGGCGAGACTCAATAACTTGTGACCAATGCGATAAGGGCGGGAACGTGTCAGGCACTTTCGGAAGTGCCTGGCACGTTTATCGCGGATGCCCTACGGGCAGCATATAGAGCGGCTCCTCTGCGGGGGGCAGTGCCAGCACCCGGGCGACGGCCGCGTCGTCAAACGCGCCCACGGGCACGCTGGCCAGCCCCAGCGCTACGGCTTGCAGCAACAGGTTCTGGGCAGCGTGGCCCACGTCCATGGGGACGTAGCGAATCCGCCCCCGCTCCCCGTAGCGCCGGGTGGTCCGGGGAAAGACCGCGCTGATGGCGAAGACTACTGGTACCTGGGCGATGAAGCGCTGGTTCCAGGCCGCCTCCGCCAGCTGAGCGCGCACGTCCTCCGGTTTGTGCTGTACCAGGTAGTGCCCCTGGGGGCGGTACCGCCAGATCCCCTCTTTCCAGCAGACGTAGAACTCCAGAGGGCAGCAGCCGCCTGCAGAGGGCGCGGCTCGCAGATAATCTTTGGGACCGGTAATACCCTGCGCGGCCCAGAGCAATTGGCTAATCTCCTCCAAGGTCACTTCCTGCGAAGTGAAGGACCGCACCGACCGCCGGGCCGCAATGACGGCCTCCAGCGAGCGCGTCCCATCCAGCCGGGGTGATGGAAGTCGCAATTCATCGCTCATCGCTTTCTCCTCCCCCATACATTTGCAGTAATTTCTCCCGACCGATCCAGTAAAAGCGGCGGCTCAGCACCTCCAGCCCGCGACCCTCCACGCTGACCGGATTGAACGCACGACGCATCAGCCAGGTCCATACCCGCCTCCCTTGTTCATCCAACCGATCCCACAGGCTCTGGGGTGGAAGCTCGTAAATCTCCAACCCCAACCGTTCCAGGAAGCGGAGGATGGCCGAAGAAAAATGCAGCACACCGGCCCCTCCAAATCCCCGAATGGCCTGCAGGCGGGGATCCTCGCGTGCGGCCTGAGCCAGCAATTGCATGGACCGGATCAGCCGCCGGTACAGTTCTCGTGCCCATACCATATCGGCCCCGGTGGAGGGGATTGGTGGCACCCGTTCATTCCAGGCGTGGATCATCCCGATCGTCTCTCCCCGTCGGATGACGGTTCCATCGCTCAGTGTTACCTCCCAGCGGGAGCGAGCCAGTCCGATCCGGAGAATGCAATCGGGGTCCTCACTGAATTCCCATATATGAAGCCGTCGCCGCATATACTGGTCTATGGCAAAGACAAAGCGGCTCAGGAGGTCCGGAGGTCGCTGTTGGCTTTCCACAAAGAGGGATTGTAGCATATCTGGCCGGGTCGTCAAGAACACTGTCTGAGATTCAGACGCCAGTGGGTGGACAGGGACTCGCCTATGGCGGCATAGAACGTGCCAGCCACTTCTCCCGCCGCCACACGCGAGCGAGAGAGAGGAATGGGGGATTTTGCGGCGGCGGCCGAAGGCCGCCGCCGCAAAATCCCCTTCCCCTCTCTCCCCAGAGCAAAGCGATGGGGAGAGGGGGCAGGGGGAGAGGGGCAAAAACTTCTGCGTACGGCCCAGCGGGAAATGCGTTTCTTGACTTTTCTCCCTTCTCGGAGTATCCTAATAAAGTAACTTCTAACTGTTGCGGAGGACAGCGGTGCCCCGTCCCTTCTATCTGGCTATTGAAGGTGTGATCGGTGTTGGCAAGACGGCCCTGGCGCGATTATTGCAACCCCGTCTTCAGGCCGACCTTTTGCTGGAGGCCTTTGAGGAGAACCCCTTTTTATCTGACTTCTACGCCGACCGTCAACGGTACGCTTTCCAGACCCAGATTTTCTTCCTGCTCAGCCGCTACCGTCAGCAGCAGGAAATCCGACGGAACGACCGTCCGCTGATCGCCGACTACACGTTTGCCAAAGACCGCCTCTTCGCCCACCTGAATCTGAGAGGGGACGAGTGGGTAACCTATGAGCGGCTCCACGAGGCGCTGGCAGAGAAGATCATCCTCCCCGATTTGGTTGTCTACCTCCAGGCCAGCCTGGATGTGTTGATGGCGCGTATCGCTACCCGGGACCGGCCTTATGAGCGGGGAATGGACCCCGCCTACATTGAGAGTTTACGCCAGGCCTACGAGCGCCATTTTGCCTCCTACGACGCGACCCCCTTGCTGGTCATCAATACTGATGGGCTGGACTTTGTTCGCAACCCCCAGGACCTGGCCTATATAGAGGGACGGGTTCGGACTGCATTGAGCGCCGCAGAGGTTCGGACACGCCTGGCAGAAGTGCCCGTTGAGGCTTCTGGGGAACAACGCTCATCCCTTCACCGCCCATTGGTAGCGGAATTCTTGGCCCTCACCGAAGCGGTAGGGGCCCTGGGCGCAGCTCTCTCCGCCGACCCGACGGGGTCTTCCCTGGATTTCCGCCGGGCACTGACGCTCTCTCGTCGCTGCCTGGAGCGGATGGAATCTGCGCACGATGTTGCTATCCTCGTGCCAGAGGAGGGATGATTTGGCCCGGAAAGACGAGTTTCCCCTTGCCCCCCAGGAACGGTTCTCTGGCATTTCCTCCAGTTGTCCGGAAATCGTTCGCCATCTTTTGGCCGGCTCCGAACTGAAGGAGATGCTGGCGGAGATTGTGGCTACCGGAATCCAGGACCTCGGGGCGGACCGGGGAGCCGTATACCTGTACGACGCCGAGTATACCCGCCTGAACGTAGGGTACTCCTGCGGCCTTTCTGAGGAGTACCTGTCCTTCCTGATGGATGTCTTTCATGAGGTGCCAGGATTCCGGCTGATCCAGGAGTCGGCCCCCTTTGTGGTAGTCCAGGATGCATGGTATGAGTCGGAGGCCCGGGTGGTCCATGAGTGGGCGAGCAGAGAAGGATTCCGCTCTTTGATCATCCTTCCCCTGGTCTATCGCCAGCAGCGAATCGGGGCCCTGGCCTTTTATGCCAATGAAACGCGATCATGGAGCCCGGAGGAGATACAGGCCTTTCAGCAACTGGCTGATCTGGCCACCATTGCGGTGGCCTATACAGCGATCCAGCGCCAGGCCCAGTGCTGGCGGGATGTGCTGGCGGCATTTCAAGAGATTGACCGTCAAATTCTCTCCACTCAGGACCTGGAGGGGGTTCTTTCCGCCATCTCCAACGCGCTTCAACGAATTCTGGGGGTGTCCACACTGTACATCGGGTTATATGATCCCCTGTTGAATGAAGTGTACTTCCCCATCTTGATAGATCAGGGAAAAAAACAACCACCGTTGCGCCGGAAACTCTCCGAAGGGGCCGGATTGGCCGGATGGGTGATTCAAATATCTGGGACATCCGGAGGTCCGTTCGGAGTTGTCTGTGCCGCTGCGGGTCGGCGAAGAGGTCATCGGAGTCCTGAATATAGAGAGCCGACAAGTGAACGCTTTTGGAGAGGAGGATATGGCGTTTTTTACGGCCATCGCCGGGGAACTGGCCATCGCCCTGGAGAATGCCCGCCTCTACCAGCAGGAGCAGCACCGGAGAGAGGAAGCGGAGAGTCTTTACCGCGCAGCACTAGCAATGACGACCACCCTGGACCTCCAAGAGGTGCTGGACCGGATTCTGACCGAGTTGCAAAAGGTAGTTCCCTACGATAGCGCTTCGGTACAGTTACTCCGAGAAGGGACACTGGAAATCATCGCTGGGCGGGGGTTCTCCTATGATGGAGGAACTGCTGGGGGTGACAATAAACCTGGTGACCAACGATAACCCGAATGCCCAGGTGATTCGCACCCGTATCCCCGTGATTCTGGAGGATGCCCCCGCGCTGTACGAACGGTTCCGCCAGCCTCCCCACGCGGCGGCGAATATCCGCGCTTGGATGGGTGTTCCCCTGCTGTGTGGGGACCGGGTCATCGGGATGATCACACTGGATAAACACGAGCCGGGCTTCTACACCCGGGAGCACGCCCGGGTGGCTCTGGCTTTCGCCGGGCAGGCGGCCATCGCGATGGAAAACGCGCGCCTGTATGAGCAATTGGAGAAGCAATCGGCCGAACTGGCGGCCGCGCTGCAGAAACTGCAGAACCTGGACCGGCTGCGGGAGCAGATGATTCAGAACGTCGGCCACGAACTCCGCACGCCTCTCACGCTGGTCCGGGGGTACATGGAACTCCTGCTGAACGATGAACTGGGGCCCCTACAGCCCTTGCAGCGTTCTGCCCTCCAAGTCATCTACGAACGGGCTCAGACTCTGGCTCGCCTGATTGGCAACCTTACTGCCCTGCGAAGTGTCCGACCAGAGGCCATGGTGATGGCTCCCATCTCCCCGTCAGAAGCCCTGGGCTGGGTAGTGGAGCATTATCGTGTTCGGGCCGATGATGCCGGCATTGTCCTTGTGACCGAAATTTCCGATGACCTGCCAGCCATCCTGGCCGACCGGGAGCATCTGCTCCTGGCCCTTTCGCAACTGTTGGATAACGCCATCAAATTCAGCCCGCGAGGGGGAACGGTGCGGATCCAGGCATGGTCGGAGGGCAATTGGGTGAACGTAGCGTTCCAGGACGAAGGTGTCGGGATCCCGAAAGAGCATTTGCCGCACGTCTTTGAGCGTTTCTATCAGGTGGATGGCTCTACCACCCGCCGCTTTGGAGGGATGGGCATTGGTCTAGCCCTGGTTTGGGAAATTATGGAAGCCCATCGCGGGTCTATTCGGGTGGAGAGCGAGGTAGGAAAGGGGAGCACTTTCATTCTCTCTCTCCCTCGGGTCGGGGGTGAGGAATGAAAAAATGGTTTGTCGCCGTTGCGGGCAACATTGGCGTCGGCAAATCCAGCCTCACCGGAATGTTGGGGGAACGGTTGGGTTGGGAGCCCTTCTTTGAGGCGGTTTCCGATAACCCCTATCTGGCCGACTTTTACCAGGATATGGCCCGCTGGAGTTTCCATTCCCAGGTCTTTTTCCTTTCCCGACGCCTTCGCCACCACTACCAACTGCTGCACCGGCCGAACTCCGTGGTGCAGGACCGCACCGTCTACGAGGACGCGGAGGTGTTCGCCCGCAATCTCTACCGGCAAGGGCTGATGAGTGAGCGAGATTACTACAGTTACCGGGAGTTGTACGAGGTGATGAGCGCACTACTGCCCCCGCCTGACCTGGTGGTCTACCTGCGGGCATCGGTCCCGACGCTGATGGTCCGTATTGCCCAGCGGGGACGTCCCTTTGAGCGAAATATCGCGCCGGAATATCTGGAGCAGTTGAACGAGTTGTACGAGGAGTGGATTGGCCAGTTCAATCTCTGTCCAGTCCTGACCGTCCCCTCCGACCGACTGGATTTTGTGGCCAATTCCCGTCATCTGGACCTGATCGTAGAAAAAGTGTTGGAGAAACTACGGGGACGGGAGGTGGTGGAGTTTGATGATGAAGCAGCGTAAACGGCGTTTAGCAAAGGAGTCTGAGCGGCTGATGGAGGTAGTCCGGGAACTGGCGACCGGGCTGGACCTGGATGGTGTGGCCCGCCGGGCGCTGGCCTTGGGCGTGCAGGCTGCGAAGGCGGAGGTGGGGAATTTGATCCTGGTGGACGAGGCCCAACGCCCCGTCATGGGACTTTTGCTTTATAAGGGAAAGTTCCGCCCGGCCAGTATGCGGGGAACCCGAGAGATTATGATCCATGGATTGAGCGATTGGGTACTCCAGAATCGCCAGGGAGTCCGAGTGGATGACGTCACTCAAGACCCCCGCTGGCTGAAGGCGTCCGAATTCCAGCCCTCGGCCCAGGCCCGCTCGGCACTTTGTGTACCGCTGATCTCGCCCCGCCGGCCCATTGGCGTTTTGACCTGTACCCATTCCCATCCTGGCTACTTTGATGACGCGGACCTGCAGGCGCTTCAGTTTATCGCCGATCAGGCGACGGTTGCACTGGAAAATGCCTGGCTTTTCGCTGCTGAGGAGCAGCGCCGTCACCTGGCGGATACGCTGCGCGATATTGCCCGTGCTCTGACGGCCACGCTGGACCTGGATGAGGTGCTCTCCCTCATTCTGGAATCCCTGAGCCGCGTTATTCATTATGATAGCGCGTCTATCTTTTTGCTGGAGGGCCAGCAACTGGTCATCCGCGCCTGGCGAGGATTTGAGCATCCCGAAACTTTGAGAAACCTGACCCTTCCTGCGGAAGGGAACCACATTATGTCTCGCGTGGTGGCCCGCCGCGAACCCCTGGTCTGCGCCGATGTCCAGCAGGAGGAGGGATGGCAAAACATTCCTGGGGTCCCCGTTATCCACGGATGGGTCGGGGCGCCGCTGGTGGCCCGAGGGCAGGTGGTGGGGGTGCTCACGGTAGATAGCCTTCAACCGAACGCGTACACCGGGGATGACGTCCGCATCGTCGCTGCTTTCGCTGACCACGCCGCTACCGCGATTGCCAATGCCCAACTGCTGCGGCAGACCCAACGGCAACTGGAAGAGGTCGCTTTTCTCCACCGAACCGGACAGGCACTGGCCGCCTCCCTGGAAATGGAGGATGTCCTCCGCTCGTTGCTGGAAAGTGTGCGAGACCACTTTAGGGTGGAGGCGGCCTCTGTTGCCCTGGTGGATGAGCAAACCGGCGAGTTAGTTTTTCGGGTGGCGACAGGCGCTGCTGCCGATCGAGTGGTGGGTGTGCGTCTGAGGCCCGGACAGGGTATCGCAGGTTGGGTAGCTCAGTCCGGCCTTCCCATTGTAGTTCCCTCGGTGGATCAGGACCCCCGCTGGTATCCTGGCGTAGATCAGGAGACAGGCTTCCGCACGCGCGCCCTGGTTGCAGTTCCCATTCGCTTGGGCGAAAAAGTGCTGGGTGTGGTGGAAGCGATTAACCCTATAGAAGGAACTCTGGATGAAGAGGGGATCAACCTGTTGCTGAGCGTGGCCGCGCTGGCGACCAGCGCGATTCAGAACGCCCGCCATTTCAATCGCGCCCGCGACGCGGAGGAACGATATTCTAACCTCTTTGAAAGCAGTGCTGATCCCATCCTGATCACTGATGAGCGAGGCCGGATCACGGATGTCAACCGAAAGTTCTGTCAGATACTGGGTTATGTGCGGGAGGGACTCCTCCATCGGGAGATGTTCTCTCTGATAGTCCATCCGCAAAGAGCCCGGGACTGGCTGGAGCGAGCCCTGCAGGGAGAAGATATTTTCGGCAATCTGGAGCTGATCAGCATAGAAGGGCGGGCTCTTCCCTTTGAAGTGCGCGCCACGCGAGTTTTCCACGCCCATACGCCCTATATCCAGTGGGTCTTTCATGACATTGCCGAGCGACTGCGGCTGGAGCAGGCACGAGCAGACCTGACCCATATGATCGTCCATGATCTCCGCAATCCGCTTTCCTCTATTATGAGCAGTCTGGAACTGATCCGTGCCCGTCTTCAGGATCCAACGATGGACATCCCACTGGACCGGTTGTTCGCAGTAGCCCAACGGAGCGGCGAGCGCCTGTTCGGATTGATTGATTCCATCCTGGACGTCGCCTGTCTGGAGTCCGGGAAGGCAGAATTGACCTATCAAGTTATAGATGTTGGAGATATGGTCAGAGAGGTTGTGGAACAGTTGAGACCAGTAGCGGTGGGGCGGGATATTCACTTGGATTTCCATATCCCCCACGGCCTTCCACCGGTAAAAGGAGACCGTGGCCTTCTCCTGCGGACTCTAACCAATCTGCTGGATAATGCGCTCAAGTTTACTCCCTCCTATGGAGAGGTGCAGGTAACGGTAGACCGCACATCTGCGGATGTTCTCCAGTTCGCGGTTTCCGATACAGGCCCGGGTATCCCCCTGGAGTATCAGGAGCGAATTTTTGACCAGTTTGCCCGGCTTCCCAGTGAGCGGGTACGGGGCACGGGGATTGGGTTGGCGCTCTGCAAACTGGCCGTGGAGGCCCACGGGGGCCGCATCTGGGTGGAGAGCCGGCCCGGTGAGGGCACCACCTTCTTCTTCACCCTCCCGCTGAACCCGGAGCCGCCAGCGCATTAGCCATCGGTTGTTGGCCATTCGGCCATTGGTCATTCCTCCATTGGTCATTGCCTATGACGGAGCGTCTGTACTACACTGACTCCTATCAGACCCATTTCACCGCCCGGGTGGTGGAGCGGCTGACCTGGGACGGCCATCCGGCAGTGGTCCTGGACCGGACGGCCTTCTATCCGACTTCCGGCGGCCAGCCCTCCGACCGGGGCTATCTGGGCCGCATCCCCGTCCTCGGCGCGGAGGTGCGGGAGCCGGACGGGGCGGTCGTGCACATCCTGGAAGCCCCCTTCCCCGATGATGAGGTAAGCGGTGAGATAGATTGGCCCCGCCGCTTTGATCATATGCAGCAACATACCGGTCAACATCTGCTTTCCGCTATCTGCGAGCAGTTGCTGGATGCCGACACTGTCTCCTTCCACCTGGGGGCGGAGATCAGCACTATAGATCTGAATGTCCCGCGCCTGACGCGCGAGGCACTGGAGGAAGTGGAGGATCGGATCAACCGGGTCATCTGGGAGAACCGGCCTGTGCGGGCCTACTTCGTACGCCCGGAGGAGGTAGCAACTCTCCCGCTGCGCCGGCCCCCGCAGGTGGAGGGACCCATCCGCCTGGTAGAGGTGGTAGGGGATGAGGAGGGTCGTCCCTTTGACCTGAATCCATGCGGCGGGACGCACGTCGCCCGGACCGGCGAGATCGGCCTGCTGAAAGTGCTCCGCCTGGACTATCGGGGTCAGGAGACGCGCGTGGAGTTTGTCTGCGGCGGACGCGCGCTGCGAGATTACCGCCTGAAGAACGGCGTGCTGCAGAATCTCTCCACGATGTTGACGGTGGGGTATTGGGAGTTGCCAGAGGCAGTGGGCCGCCTGCTGGAGGAGATAAAGGAGGTCCGGCGGGACGCGCGCTCGCTGCGGGAACGGCTGGTGGAAGCGGAGGCGGCGCGGCTGGCGGAGACAGCCACAGTCGTTGGCTCGCTGCGGGTGGCCCGGGCGGTGGAAGAGAATTGGGACCCCGCCGACCTGCGGGCGCTGGCCCAGAAGATCGCAGCCCATCCGGGGATGGTCGCGCTGGTGGCTTCCGTGGGCGGGGAGCGGGTCCATCTCTGTGTGGCCTGCGCGGAGGGAGTCCCCGCCGACGCGACGGCTCTCCTGCGGGCGGTCGCCGAGCCGCTGGGAGGCAAAGGAGGCGGACAGGCCCGCTTCGCCCAGGGGAGCGCCCCCGCTGCCCCGCGCGGGCGGGTGGAGGAGGCGCTGAAGAGTATCCACGAAGAGCACGAAGGGTAATGGAATGCACACACAGGGTGGGAGTAGGACAGAATTACTCTTGAAAGAAGAGGTCTTTGCCATTGTTGGCGCTGCGATAGATGTGCATCGGGAACTGGGCCCAGGGTTTCTGGAAGCAGTTTATCAGGAGGCAATGGAAATTGAACTGGAAAGCCGCCACATCCCTTACGAGGCTCGAAAAACGTTGACAATTTTCTACAAAGGACGTCCACTCCGGAAAGAATACGAAGCCGACCTGATCTGTTATGGGCAGATTATCGTTGAGTTAAAAGCGATAGATCGGCTTTCGGGGAAAGAGGAGGCCCAAATCCTGAACTATTTGAAGGCTACCGGCTTGCGTGTTGGCTTGCTGATTAACTTTGGCAGCCACCCCAGGCTGGAATGGCAGCGATTGGTTCGTTAATGATCCACGAAGAGCACGAAGAGCGCAAAGAGCACAAATTCCGTTTCTTTCGTAAATCGCCTCCAACTTCGTGTTTCTTCGTACCCTTCGTGGATCACTTTTGCCTTCGTGTTTCTTCGTGCCCTTCGTGGATCACTTTTGCCTTCGTGTTTCTTCGTGTCCTTCGTGGATCACTTTTGCCTTCGTGTTTCTTCGTGTCCTTCGTGGAGGAAAAGATTCCGATATGGATGAAATCGCTCCTGGTGTCTATGTGTCTTCGGTATATCCCGGCATCAATGTGGGCCTGGTGGTGACCGGGCGGTGGGTGATTGCGGTGGATGCGCCACCGTTTCCCCCCGACCATCAGGCCTGGCGGAAGGCGGCGCGCGCGATCGGGCGCCCCATCCGCTACCTCATTCTGACGGATGACCATCCGGACCGGTTAATAGGGGCGCTCTGGGTGGGGGTGCCCGTTATCGCCGGGCGCGGGACCTGGCAGAAAATCCGGGAGCGGGGAGACGGCCTGCTGCAGGCGCTGGTGGAGGATTGGAATCGCCGCCATGCTTCTCAGGGGAAACCCATCTCCCTCCTGGACCTGGAGCGCGTTCCGCTTCCAGAACTCGTCGTGGACGGTCGGATAACGCTGGAGGACGATGTGTCCGTCAGTGTGGAGTTGGCTCCCGGCCCGTCAGCGGGCAGCGTATGGGTCTGGCTTCCCCGACAGGCGGTGCTCTTTACCGGCAACGGGGTTGTTCATGGCCATCCGCTTCTATCAGAATCACCTTCCCCGACCCGATGGCTGGAGGCATTGACCCGCCTGGAGAAGGGCTCCCCGCCGGCCCGAATTGTGGTGCCGGGCCAGGGGCCGGTGGGCGGGCCTGAGGTCGCGGCGCCGTTGGCTGGCTATCTCCGGCATGCCTATCAGCGGTTGCGGGTAGCCTTGTCCTGGGGTAAGTCCCCCGACCTGACAGTGGTGGCGGAGGAACTGTTGCAACTTTTCCCCCCATCGGACAGGGAAAAGGAACGGTTGTTGCCTCAGATTCGGGTCGGGT
>ERZ1685332.220-NODE-220-length-10734-cov-14.829666_pt1 | contig 10734 bp, 5 predicted proteins | sample MGYA00580193_ERZ1685332 | MGnify/ENA primary metagenome ERZ1685332 (study PRJEB41501, sample SAMN08275520) | hot springs metagenome | biome: alkaline hot spring; material: microbial mat | place: Russia: Ush-Beldyr | collected 2015-07 | depth 0.5 m m ...
GGGGGGCGCCGCGACGTTCTTCTCGCGGACGCCCACGGGGGGGCGCCGCGACGTTGGCGCTGTCCGGGGTGCCGCGACGTTGGCGCTGCCGCAATCCGTGGTGGGATGGGGCGGGCGCCCACAGGGGGGCGCCCCTACTGCCCTGGGCGCCCACAGGGGGGCGCCCCTACTGCCGGGGGGCGCACGGGGGGCGCCGCGACGTTGGCGCTGCCGCAATCCGTGGTGGGATGGGGCGGGCGCCTGCTCCCTACTCCTCCGCAGGCGGAACCTCGATCTCGCACACCCCCGCCACGCACGCCAGTTCCTGCGCGGCGTTTGTCAGGTCTTCCTCCTCGTAGCGCCAGATCTTGCTGAAGTCGATCTCCGGGAACTCCGCCGCCAGACGCTCGTACTCCTCTTTTGTGATTTCAACATACGGCATCTGCGCGTACTGCGCATCAAACGACGGCAGGAACGTCAACCCGCCGATCACGTCGCGATGCTCCCAGACCCATTTCATCACGTCGATCACTTCGTCCGGCTTGTACGTCACGGTGCACGACGGATTGTGCTCCGTCCAGTACAGTTTGTTCTGCAACCAGTACTCGCACTGCTCGATAGCGGAGCGTTGATTGCGCGTAATCGCGCCTTCCGGCGATTTGACCGGGAAGTGAATGACCCAGGTGGTGGCGTTTTCGCGCGTCTGACCATTCTCCGGGTCCATCGGCGCGCCGGCGTCGCGCAACACCTTGAACAGCGGCGAATGCACCGATACGCGCACATTGCGGATGTAGTACGGCGCCCAGCGCGCATGCAGCCCGGAGGAACAGTCGAGCAACTGCGACGAATTGCCGCTTGGTTTGACACAGGTGATGGCTGCCGATGGATTGATCCCCAGGCTCATGGCCGTCTGCCGGTTGACCTCGATGGCGATCTCCTTCAGGCGCCGCTTCACCTGGGCATCCTGCGCGACGGGGCTGTCCATCTGCCCGGTAATATCGACGCCGAGCAGCCGTTCTTCCTCACAATTCTGCCGCCATATCGGGCGCAGACCGGGGAAGTGCGTCGCCAGCGACTGGATCGTGCCGATGATCGTCGCCACTTCGACCTTGTCGCGCAGCGTGTCGAAGGTGTCGTCGACACGCGCAACGGCGGCGGTCAAATTGCAGAACTGCCACGGGCGCAGCACAATCTCGCCACACGGGTTCGTGCCGAACTCCGCCTCTTTCCGTCGCGCTGGCTTCATCAGATTCGACGATTCGCGGTTGAAGATGCCCGGTTCGCCGCGCTGCGACTCAACCATCTCCATGAAATGGCGAATGAACTCGAGTTGCGTCAGGCCGCCACGGGGCCAGACCGCCGAGTTGTTGGCGTTCCAGCGCTGGCTGTTCTCGCGCTCGAAATCGCCCGACTTTGCCAGGCGCATCTCATCGTCGTCATAGTCGAACAACGAAATCATGGCGGTGCGCCGCACGCCGCCGCTTACCGCAGCATTGCCGACCGCACACATAATGTCGTGCGCATCGATCGGGCGCAGGAAGCTCCCCTGCCGCGCAAAAATGCGGTTGCGCACAAAGTCGAGCATGGCGCGGAACGGTTCAGGACCGGAAGCCCTGCCGCCTTTGGTGCGCAGCGGCGCTCCTGCGGGGCGCAGGTGCGACAGATCGAAGTGCACATCGCCGCCCTCGAACCACATTTCAAGACCGTAGCGCAGCGCATCCGCCCATCCTTCCGCTGAGTCTTCGACGACGAAGGTTGTTGGCGGCTTGCTGGTCTGGCGTTTGATGCGCGGGAAGTTCTCGACATACCGGCTTTCGACCGAAAAGCCGACGCCGCAGCCAGCCATCGAAATAATCAGCGCCTCGACGAATGAGTCGATACTCTCGACCGGCTGGTAGCTGCAATTGTAGATCGCCACGCCGTTGCGCCGCGCCGCAGGACCAGCCATCGCCAGCAGGCGCATCGACGGCATGGCGCGCATTTCGAGAATGCTGCGCCGGATGCGCTCATACGTCTCGCGCGGCAGGCAATCGCCCGCGAGTTCGTGCAGATAATCGACCGCGCGATCAACGGTTTCGATCCAGGTTTCGCGTCGCCCCAGTTCGTAGTTGAAGCGCGAGTACTTATCGAAGAACTGAAACTGCTGCAAGGGGGTCGGGAAGTAGACGCGCGCCTCGTCGAATGCGCGCCGCACGTGGTCGGGGATCGGGCGGCGCTCCCGCGCGCGGGCGCGTTCGGCGCGGTACAGGATGTAGCGCTTGGCGGCCTCGAACTCGCCCGCTGCCTGCAACACCATCTCGACAATGTCCTGCACCCCCTCGACAGTTGGCGGCCTGCCCTGCGACTTGGCTGCGACAATGTTGACGACACGCCGCGCAAGTTCGGAGATGGGCGTGTCGGGGGTGCGCCCAAAACTGGCGAAACAGCGCGCCATCGCGTTTTCGATCCGCGCTACGTCGAACGGAACCACCCGCCCATCGCGCTTGATAATCGTGGTTGGAACGATGACGTCCGGGTGAAGCGCATCGATCAAACCGCTGTCGTGCGTGCCGTTTCGTGCCGTGTGTGATTGCGTCATACGCCCAGAACCTCCTGAAACAAGACGATATGTATCCGGCGGTGCATCGATCATTCAATGCACCGTCTATCACTATGTAAAGCAATTCAGTTATGGTAAAGCCAGGTAGAACGCGCTCGCACGTATGAGCAGGGGGTGAGCAGGAACGTTTTGCCCGGCAGTTATCCACATATTGTGTTGAGGAAAACAAAGTGCTTCCTAAATATGGCGCTGCAAGAATAACACACCTCTGGGGATGTGTCAAGACGCATAGGAAGAGGAAAATAAAATCTTTACAACAGGTAGTAGTGCTGAGAAGCGGCTCACAGCTCCGGATCTCTTCTCCTCTCCGGTGAGTTCATGCATGCATGATCAGGTGGCAGGAAAGCACGTCCTTGCCGCGATGCGCCTGGGCTGACGACCGATAGAAGATCAGGAAATAAATCCGTATAGCCCGCGAAGGCGGGCTTTGCTTCCCGCAGCCCACGGCTTCAGCCACCGGGCAGGTGGACTCCATCAGCCGCCAGGCGCAGGACTCATAAGTCGCGCCGGGTGTCCACATGCGGGGACGCCTCCGTCCCGTTCACACCGGCGGTGGTCGGCCGCGAGTCCTTCAGGGACGATTTCAATCGCTGGCAGCCTGCACCCCCCTTCGCCAGTAACTGTTCACGGTTGGGGGAAACGATGCCGCCGATCGCCCAAAACGGGGGTTCGGGGGCAGCCCCCGAAAAGGAGAAGCGGCGGCGGAATGGTCTCAGCAAGCGCCAATACACGGCGCCCCGCCGCCCCGATGCGCCGCACAGAACGCCTGCGCGCCCGGGAAGAGCGTGAACAGTTACCTGTGCCACAAGAGTACGACGTATTGTAGAAAAGGTGTATAATAACTTAAACCTGAGCGAGTCGGTCCCAAACGGCGCCGGGTCCTGGTCTGTCCGGTTCTTTTGGATCGCAGTACAACGTTGACATACCATCGCACCATTGCGAGCCAGTTGCTTCGTTCGGCCCCGATCGCCGGTCTGGCAGCTTCTGGTAGTGGTTACCTCCCGCTAACAGAGATCTATGTTGAGCGGAGTATTGCGCCTGCGCGGAATAGCAGCGGTGCTGCGCCGCTGTCGCTTGCCGATCTGGCGCGTGCGCCGCGCGTGCGCCTGGTGCTCGAAGGGCGCGCCGGCAGCGGGAAGAGCGTTGCCGTGCGCCGGCTGGCGCTGGCATGCGCCGCTGCCGTGACAGGCGAGCCGGAAGGCGCGGCGGCAATCCTCGTCGACTGGACCCCGCCTGCGCCGCTGCCGGTGCTGCTTGAGGCGTCTGCACTCCTTGACGCCGCTGATCCGTGGTCGCTGATCGAGGCGCAATTGACCGCCAGCGGTCTCGCTGCCTTTGCCGGATCGGTGCATCAGGCGTTGCTCAACGGCGAGGCGCTTGTCGTGATCGATGGCGTGACGCCTCGTGCTGCCGCCATAGTCACGCAGATGGTCGCAGCGTTCCCCGCCAACCGCTATATCTGCACCTGTCGCCCTCATACGAGTGCCGATATCTCGCCAGCGTATCTCTTGCAGGCGCACGGGTTCCAGTTGGTGCACTTTGCCCCCCTCGAACGCGCCCAGGTCGATAGTATGGTCGCGCGCCTGTTGACTGCCATCAATCGGCGGCGGATGGTGCGTGAGGTGAGCGGCGCGCCGCTGCCGGCAACGCCACGGAGCGGGACGATTGCCGAACAGATCGCCGATCTCCAGGGGCGTCTGCTCATTGACGATGGATTGCGGGTATTGACGTTCGAACCGCTGGCAGTGGCGATTGCGGTGGCGGTTGATGCCAGCGGGCACACCCTCCCGGCTGCGCGCGCCCGGGTCTACCAGCAGGTCATTGCCACGCTCTGGGGCGCCGGAGAGCCGCCGCCAACGGCGCTGGCGCCGCTGGCGCTGGCGTTGCAACGCGCCGCGCATGATGGCGGGCGCTCAGGCGCTTTGATGCGCCCGGATGTCGAACAACTGATCCGTGAAGGCGCGCCCGATGCCGATGAGTTCCAGATTGCGGCGATCATCGAACGCGCCCTCACAACCGGTCTGCTCGACGTTACTGCGAGCGAGGCGCTCCAGACGGCGTACCACATGCCACAGATGGGATTGCGGGCGTTCCTGGCGGCGCATGCCCTGGCGCACGCCGAAGATTCCGATGCCGTCATTGCGCGCTCTGCCGCTGATCCTGCGTGGCGCGAGACGCTCACGCTTGCGGTCTGGCAGCGTATCAACGCCGCACCGGCGGATAGTGAGGGGAGGCAGTCAGACCTGACCCTCCTGAGACGCCTTTCTGGATCGTCACCACATGCCGGGCAGATCGAAGGCGTGCGACCGGCGAAGAAAAAAACGTCGCGACGAACGCCGCCGTCTGCGCCTGTCCTTGAGCAGAACGTCGGATCCGACGCCATCGCTTCGGAACAGGCGGCGCTGCTGGCCGCCTTCTGCCTGGAAGCGCTCGAAGCGCAGCGCTACCCGGATATCCTGCGCGACGTGCAGCAGCGCCTGCGCGCCATGGTCGCCGATCCTGCCGTCGCGGTGGAGGATCGAGTGCTTGCCGGGTTGATGCTTGGGCGATTGGGCGATCCGCGGTTTGAGCAAGGGCGGGTCTCAGCCCCGCCTCTGCTGCTGTCGCCACTGGCGCAGATCGACGCCGGAGTCTTTGTGTATGGCACGAATGATGCACTCTACAGCGAGGAAGGACCGGCGCAGCGCATCGACCTGCCTGCCTATCAGATCGGCGTCTATCCGGTCACGAATGCGGAGTATGCCTGTTTTCTGGCAGCGCGCCCCGGACATCCCAAACCGCACTACTGGTACGATCCGCGCTTCAACAATCCCTCGCAGCCGGTCGTTGGCGTGACCTGGCACGACGCCGTGGCATACGCTGCGTGGCTGACCCGCGCCCTGGCAGCCGAAGGGCGCCTCCCCACCGGCATGGTGGTGCGGCTGCCGCTCGAAACCGAGTGGGAAAAAGCCGCTGTATGGGGTCCGCGGGCGCGCGCCAAGCGTCGCTTCCCGTGGGGCGATCAGTGGGTCGCAGGGGCGGCGAATGTCGCCGAAACCCGCGCTGGCGCCGACGGGAAGTCGCGCTGGGCGACGACGCCGGTCGGGTGCTTCCCTGGCGGCGTCAGCCTCTATGGCGTGTATGATCTGATCGGGAATGTCTGGGAATGGACGGCGAGCAGCATCGAGGCAGCGCCTGGACGCGGTGCTGTAGCGGGGCAGCGCACCGCTCTCTCACGCCTCTACGGAGAGTCGTCTGTGACGCCATCGCCAACGCAACGCCGCCACTACATTCTGCGCGGATCATCGTTCAACTCAACGACTGCTCACGCGCGGGCCACCTATCGCGGCAGCCACCTCCCGCCGGATTACTGGCGCTACAATATTGGCTTCCGGATCGTTATCGCGCGTCCTATAGCCGGGGAATGAACCGGGACGGAGTTAGGGGTTAGGGGTTAGGAATCAACCTGCCACCTTCCCACCTGCAACGCGCGAACGGGAGACCGGTCCGCGCGCGGGGGTGCGAGCAGTACGGATGTTGTGATCCACAAAGAACACAAAGGCGCACGAAGAGCGGATCATCCATTCAACCTTTCCCCCTTGCCCCTTGCCTCGTGCCTCGTGCCCCTTGCCTCGCATCCCTCGTCCCTTGCCTCGTGTCTCACGCCTGTCCGTCTGCCTGTCCGCTCGCCTGCCCACGTGCAACGTGCAACGTGCAACGCCCTTCACACCTCACGGAACCGTTGCAGTGCAACGGCTCGGCCTTCAACCTGTGGCTTTCACATTCGCAAACCTCACGCTGCGCACACATCCATACGCACCCGACATGCCCTCCCCCTGCGGGGGAGGGTTGGGGTGGGGGTTGACTCACGCTGCGCACACATCCATACGCACCCGACATGCCCTCCCCCTGCGGGGGAGGGTTGGGGTGGGGGTTGACTCACGCTGCGCACACATCCATACGCACCCGACATGCCGTACAATGTTCCGGTGCGGATACACGGATTTTCGAGAGCGACGTTCCGGCTCTTTGCTCAATGTCGAGACGCTGCTGCGGTCTTCCGCCCGACAGCGCTGGATAACGATGGGAGAGCAAACGCTGTGAACATTGCCTTTATCGATTCGTGGGTTCAATCGAGCGCCGAAGGGAGCGGCACCGCCGTTGCCATCAACGGGCTCCAATCCGCGCTTCAGAAACGCGGCATGCGCGTGACGCGACTGGCGCCGCCGCAACCCTGGCCCCGCAACCTGACGGCGCGCCGTCTGCTGTTCAATCTTCACCTGCCAGCGATCCTGAGCCATCTGCGCTACGACCTGGTTGTCGGTTTCGACATCGATGGCTTCCTCTGGTCGAAACGGGAGCGGCGCACACCATACCTGGCGAGCATCAAAGGGGTGCTGGCAGAGGAGTCGCGCCAGGAGCACGGCGCGGTCCGGCGGTTGCTCTGGTCGCTGTCGCGGCTCGAAGGCATCAATGCGCGCAACGCCGACGGCGTGATCACAACGTCCGACTACTGCCGGGGGGCAATACGGCAGCACTATGGCGTAGCAGAACAGCGTGTGCGTCTGGTGCCTGAGGGGATCGACCTGGCGCGCTGGCGGCGTATTGCACGGGAAGCGCCACGACACAGTGATGGTGCAACTATCCTCTGCGTGGCGCGCCAGTATCCGCGAAAGCATATCGCCGATCTGGTGCGCGCCATGCCGCGCGTGCGCGCTGCGGTTCCGAATGCGCATGCTATCATCGTCGGCGATGGACCGGAGCACGCCAGTCTGCGCGCACTCGTCGCCGAATTGCGTCTTGGCAATGCGGTGAATCTGACCGGCGCCATCCCTGATGATGACGTGGTGGCGCAGATGTACTACCGCGCCGATATCTTCTGCCTGCCGAGCGTCCAGGAAGGGTTCGGCATCGTGTTCCTCGAAGCGATGGCAAGTGGTCTGCCGATTGTCGCAACGACAGCCGCAGCAATTCCCGAGGTCGTGCCGCATCGTCGCGCCGGGTTGCTCGTGCCGCCAGGCGATGTTGGTGCGCTGGCGGAGGCGCTGATCGAATTGCTGCGCAACTCGGATCAGCGCGCCGCATATGGCGCCTTCGGGCAGGCGTATGTCGCGGCGTATGATTGGGAGCGCGTCGCCGATCGGTTCATCGATCAGGTTGTTCCGTTTATGCGCACTGCCCTCCCCTGACCCTCTACCTTTCAAATAACAGGAGTTACGCGGTCGCCTCACGGACGAGCCGCGTGACGATTCTTTTTGCCTTCGGCAGAGCCGTACTTGTCTTCTTTTGTGGAGTGGTGCGGCGGCAAAGCGGCCGCGCCACACTCCCTGATCGGGAGCGCCACGCTGCCGCAGGCTTTGTGGAGAGAAAAAACGAGCCACCGCGCCACCTGTCATTTGACAGGTGGCGCGGCTAATCCCTGACCTCTCGGCTTCGCATTGCCAAACACCGGTTTTGGTCCGCCCGACGGCGCCGCCCAGCGCGCGGCGTTGGCGATCACCCGCCGCACATTCGGATTGCGATACGTCGGGTAGGATTCGTGCCCAGGGCGGAAGTAGAAGATTTTGCCGCGCCCGCGGGTATAACAGCAGCCGCTGCGAAACACCTCGCCGCCGGTAAACCAACTGATAAACACCAACTGCTCCGGCGCCGGGATGTCGAACCGTTCGCCGTACATCTCCTCCGGCAGCTCGAAGCATTCATCCAGTCCGGCGGCGATCGGGTGCCCCGGCTCGACCACCCAAACGCGCTCGATGTCGTCCGCCTCGCGCCACTTCAGATCGCAGGTCGTGCCCATCAGTTTGCGGAAGATTTTCGAGAAGTGACCGGAGTGCAGCACGATCAGCCCCATGCCGTCGAGCACGCGGGCATGTACTTTGTCAACAATGGCGTCCTGCACCAGATGGTGCGCCATATGCCCCCACCAGATCAGCACATCGGTAGTTGCCAGCGCCTCATCGGTCAACCCGTGCTCCGGCTCATCGAGCGTGGCAGTGCGCACCTCGAACCCGCCATGTTCCAGAAGACCTTCAGCAATCGCGCCGTGGATCCCATGCGCGCCATAGATGCTGCTTGCAGGATGGCGACTGTCCTGCTCGTGGCGGAATTCGTTCCAGACGGTGACGCGGACTGTGCTCATGATGATGTCCTTTCATTAAGCCAGGGCAGCAATGATCGTGTGGCGCCCAGGAATCGCTCATCTGACTGGATAGCCCGGTCTGTCTGCATCGAAGATACGTGGACCATACCGTCATAGTCTCCAGGATTTCGCAGTTCAAACAGCCGGTTCAAGTCTTTGTTCTGAATAACGTCACTGATCGTTGCCGTTCAGATCACCCCCGTAACCCGTGCTACGAGTCTAGCACACCCCTCCCTGCCCGACAAACACGCCTATTTACGCACCAGCCCCTGTTTCTGCGAGCGCTTCAACACGAACGCAATCGCCGAGCGCAGGTCGCTCTGCGTGATTAACCCCTTCAGATTGACGTCCAGCCCAATGATCGTCTGTGCCAGTTTTGGTGAGACGCCAACCAGGATCGTGCGCGCACCGAGGAGCGCAATTCCCTGTATCGCCTGGATCAGGTGATTGGCAATCGCTGCGTCGATCAGCGGCACGCCGGTGATGTCGATGATTGCCCACTGCGCGCGGTAGCGTTGCACGCTGTTCAGCAACGCTTTGGTGATCTGCTGGCTGCGCGCGGTGTCGATATCGCCAATCAGCGGCAGCACCAGAGCATCCTGCGTGACCGGCAGCACGGGGGTCGAAAGTTTCCGGATCGTTGCCAGCAACTGCGCCTGTTGCTCGATCAGCGTTTGCTGTTCCGCCTGGTTGCGGCGCAACGTTTCTTCTATCTCCTTCCGGGCTGTGACATCGAATGCAATGCCGACCATGCCGGTTACACGCCCCTGGTCGTCGCGGAAGGGCGCTTTGTAGATCATCAGCCAGGTCACGCGCCCGTTCGCCCCGGTGATTTTCTCTTCGATGCCAAGGTGCGGCTCGCCGGTCGCCATGACCTGCTCATCATCGGTGATGTACGCTTCCGCGTCTTCGGGCAGAAACAGGTCGTGATCGCTCTTTCCTTCAACCTCGTCGACTGAAATGCCAACGGTATCGGCAAAGACGCGGTTGCCCAGAATGTAGCGGTGCTGGCGATCCTTGAAATAAATCATCGCCGGGATTGTATTGAGCAGCGTGCGCTGAACGTCCTGAGTGCATCGCAGTTCCTCCTCAATCTGCTTCCGCCGGGTAATATCGATTGCAATCCCGACCATGCCAACAACGGCGCCGCTGCGGTCGCGGTAGGGCACGGCTGAGTTCGACACCCATCCGATTGTGCCGTCTGGACGGCTCACCGGCAGCTCGACTCCGATGCTTGGGTCACCGGTCGCCATCACCCGCTCGTCGTCGTTCAGGTATGCCTCGGCAACCTCCGGTGGAAAGAGGTCGTGATCGGTCTTGCCTGCCATTTCTTCGGCGCTCACCTTGATGCGTTCGGTGAATGCGCGATTGCCGTACAGGTAGCGATGCTCCCGATCCTTGAAGTAGATCATGGCGGGGATGGCATCCACCATACCATAGCCGCGCTCGACGATGCGCTCTAATTCGGCGATGCGCCGCTGCGCCGCTTCTAGGTCCGCTTCGAGTTGGGTGACGCGACGCATGAGATCTGTGTTATCGTCGGTTGACTCACCGCTCATAAGAAACCTCGTTTCTTCTCTCACAGGTTAATAGCGTGAACGGCGTCTGCACACACCACGAGCGCGTCTTCCGTGTGGCAACACGAACAGTCGTGCCAGAATGCCGGTGTGCGGGTAGCCTGTCTCTCCTCCGCACTCGCGCCGGCGCACCGGTTGGGACGTGATGATGGGCGTACCGCCACGGGCGCCCACAGGGGGTCGCCCCTCCTGCCCTGGGCGCGCACGGGGGGGTCGCCCCTCCTGCCCTGGGCGCGCGCGGGGGGCGTCACTCCTGCCCTGGGCGCGGCGGCGCCGCGCCCCTACGTTGGCGCCTTCCACGCCCCGGCTGCGGGCGCGCACAGGGGGTCGCCCCTCCTACCCTGGGCGCGCACGGGGGGTCGCCCCTACGTTGGCACCTTCCACGCCCCGGCTGCGGGCGCGCACGGGGGGTCGCCCCTACGTTGGCGCCTTCCACGCCCCGGCTGCGGGCGCGCACGGGG
>ERZ1685332.221-NODE-221-length-10678-cov-16.304999_pt1 | contig 10678 bp, 6 predicted proteins | sample MGYA00580193_ERZ1685332 | MGnify/ENA primary metagenome ERZ1685332 (study PRJEB41501, sample SAMN08275520) | hot springs metagenome | biome: alkaline hot spring; material: microbial mat | place: Russia: Ush-Beldyr | collected 2015-07 | depth 0.5 m m ...
CCTCCCCGCACGCGGGACGGGGGATAGCCCCTCCCCAGCCCTCCCCGCACGCGGGACGGGGGATAGCCCCTCCCCAGCCCTCCCCGCACGCGGGACGGGGGATAGCCCCTCCCCAGCCCTCCCCGCACGCGGGGATGGAGGTTCTTGTCCCCCCGCGTGCGGGGGGACTACAGGGGGGCTGCCATCCACCCGCCACACCCGTGTACCCTTCCGCACACAGGTCGGGTCGAACACCAGGTCGCCCGGGTCGGTGGTCATCAGGAGGCAGCGGGCGATGACTTCTGGATTAGTTTGGACAGCGTAAGACTTTGACAATTCCGGACCCGTATCAGTCCAGACCGAGGTCAGTTCCTCGAAAGGCCAGCCGTCGTAAAAGCTCAAGCTTCGCAAAACGGTCTTCTTCGCAACTAATCTCCCCGCTTTCCCAAGCCACTCGAATCCTTCGAGTGAATACCGCCAAGATCCTGTGGGAATTGACCATAACTTTCCTAGATAAATCCGTTGCCCTCTTTCTCCTGCGCTTTTGGAATGAAGTGGAAGACTCGTTACCAAACGTAGCCCACCCAAAGTTCCATTTACAATGCCAAATTTCTCTTCATCAGTTAGCGGTCTTCTCTCTCCCGGATTTACTTCCGTCTCAGTGAATATAGAGGCATCAGGTGACTGTTCTAAATACAGTCTCCTGTATTTCATCTCATCTCGCTTTTTGGCATACCATAGCAAGAAATCGCATATTCTCTTTGGTGCCTTTTCTTGTCTTGCTCCTCCTGTCGTCTTATAAGGTATGAGTGCGATAAAATTCTCCGCCCCAAACACCTCATCCATCAAACATCTCACGCGGTGCACGTTCTCGTCGGAAATCTGCACAAAGATGCTGCCGCTCTCGGTCAAGAGTTCCCGTGCCAAGAGCAGCCGATCGCGCAGGTAGGTGAGGTAGGAGTGGATGCCCAGTTCCCAGGTATCGCGGAAGGCTTTGATCTGTTCTGGCTCGGCGGTCAGGTCTTCGTCTTTGCCGTCCTTCACATCGCGCCGGTTCACAAACGGCTGGAAGTTCGAGCCGTATTTGATGCCGTAGGGCGGGTCGATGTAGATCATCTGCACTTTGCCCGCCATCCCCTCTTTTTCGAGCAGCGAGTTCATCACCAAAAGCGAATCGCCGGCGATGAGGCGGTTGCTCCAGCCGTGCTTGTGCTGGTAGAACTCGATCGCCTCGCGCAGGGGTTCTTGGCGCTCGGCTTCGAACAGCGGGAGTTGATACTCCTCACCCCCGACCCCTCTCCCGCCGGGAGAGGGGAGTTTACGCACGGCCTCGACGATAGTCTTGGGGTCGATGCGCTCGTGGACGTGCAGCGAGACGGTGGGCACTTCAAACGACGTGTGCTCGGCTTTGCCCGCCCAGACGAGTTGCGGGTCGAGGTGCGGGTCGTAGGCGTAGCGCTTTTTCTTCTGCCCGGCGTCGGGGTCGGTGTCGGGCGTCACCAGCCCGGCGGGCGGGTTGTTGACGCGTTCCTTATCGCGGTGTTCGTAGGCTTCGATGGGACGCTTGGTCTGGTTGGTTCCTGTCTTCTTCGTTCGTGCCATCACGCTCGTCCCTTCGGTGCTATCGCAGTCTGCTTAGGGAGGCTAACATGAAGTAGACCGACTGCCTCCGCCTATTCCAGCCTGTATTACATCAGGCGGACAACCGTCCGCCTAATCCCGCCCCGCACAGCGTTCGGCCGCCTTTCGTCCGCTGATGCCCGCGTATGCCTTGATAGACGGATAACCTTCTCTCCCGAAACTCACGCGCGCCGCCGCATCCTTTGCGCACGTTATGCAGCACATTGTTGCTACAAGTGTAGATACTTCCATTTTTGCTGTCAAGAGATGTGCTTCCTCCAACCGCTCGCCAGACCTGCTCGTTCAGGCGCGCGGCGCGCTGCGTCGCAACCACTCCTCGCGCCGCACCGAAGAGGCGTCCATCGGCTGGGCGCGCCGGTTCGTTCGCTTGCATCATGTGCGTCATCCGCGCGAGATGGGATCAGTGGAAATCGGCGCGTTCCTGACCGTCGGTGGTTGAGAAGGAAGTCGCCGCTTCGACCCGGAACCAGGCGCTGAGCGCCTTGCTCTGGCTATCGCGCGGATGATCCTCCAGGTCGCGCACGGCGGGAATGCCGAGCACAAGAAGAGTCATCAGCAGGCAGACGCTGCCGCCAAGCAGGTACCAGACCTGCACGCCCAACGTATCGGCGACCGGACCGGCAATCATCAACCCCAGCGGGGTCATTGCCATCGACACGCTCCCCAGCGCAGTGAAGACGCGCCCCTGCATCTCTGGCGCGACGACCGATTGCACAATCGCCATGAGCGGCGCGTTGACCACCGGCGACATCGCGCCGACCACCGCCACCGCAGCGAGGGCGGGCAGGAATGCCGTTGCGGGCGCAGCGCCGATCGCCAGAATGCTGATACCCAGACCGACCAATCCAACGACAACGGTGTGCATGCGTCGCTTAAGACCGCCCCATACGCCGATCACCAGACCGCCAAGCACGATGCCTGCGCCTTCGGCGGCGTTCATCCAGGCTAACTGGATCGCGCCGCCGCCAAAGTGCTTCGTCACCAGGATCGGCAACAGTGAGAACGCCGGCGTCAGGAGCAGATTAACCAACGCCGCCATTGCCATGACAATGATCAGCCCGCGCCAGCGCCCGATATACTGCAGCCCGGCGATCATCTCCGCCAACACGCCGGTCAATGCGCCCTTATCGGAATGAGCAGCGCGCATCAGACGGGGAAAGCGCACCAGACCAACGCCGACCACTGCGATGAGCGCGGTCACAACGTCGATCAACATCAGACCGTGCAGGGGCCAGATTGCGATCAGCAGTGCACCGAGCGGCGGTGCGGCGATGTTCGTCGCCCCCTGCAACATCTGGTTCAGCCCGCCGATGCGCGCCAGATGACGTTCAGGCGCCATGAGCGATATCGACGCCTGCATGGCGGGCCAGTGGAACGCGCCGGCCAACGACCGCAGCGCCATAATGAGATAGACGTGCCAGATGGCGAGCGCATCGATCCAGAACAGCACGGCGAGCACAGCCGCACCCAGCGCGCCGGTCAGATCGGCGACCATAATCACCGTGCGGCGATCCCAGCGGTCGATCAGCGGTCCGGCGAGCGGTCCGATCAGAATGCCGGGCAGCAAGGTGGCAAGCGTTGCTGTTGCGAGAACAGTGGCGGAGCCGGTTGTGGACGTCAGCCACCAGACGATGGCGAAGCCAGCCAGTCCGCTGCCAAACAGTGAGAACGCCTGACCTGTCCAGATCAGCGCAAATGAATATTTCCAGGAAGGTTGAGAGCGGTCAATGGTAAACATGGGTCAATCCTACTTTTCTACCGTGTCCGGTCATGAGTTGACAGTGAGCGCCGTGTGTGCTGCCGCCGGACCCGTCGCGCTGGCGGCCACCAGCGTCAGCGCGGGGATCAGAACCACCCCGACGCTCTGTGGCGTCGAAACCATCGGACGTGGGACGCTCACCTTCACCCACAGCGATTCTGCCATTGCTGGCTGCGGGATGCGTCCCTCAGACAGGGGAAAAGGGATGGGGAAATCCGGTCAACCGATGATGCCAAGGTCGCGGGCGCGCGCGACAGCCTGTGCGCGGTTATGAACGTTGATTTTGGCGTAAATCCGTTTGATGTGCGACCGCGCCGTGCTGACGGCGATGACCAGACTTGCGGCAATGTCCCGATCGGTGCCCCCGGCGGCGAGCAGGCGCAGCACCTGAAGTTCACGCGCGGTAAGCGGGTCTGCAAGGGGCGCAACTGAAGAGGCGGCAGCGGATCCTGCCGGTGCGTTGCGAAAGAGTTCCATCAGATGATCGATATACCCCAGCAGTCGGCGAGCGTCTGAGTCGCCATGTTGCGCCTGTGGCGCGATCGACGCGCCGCACTCGGCGAGCAACCATTTCATGGATTCGCCTTCGTCAACAAAGGTGCGCACCAGACTGCCCGGTGCGGCAAGACGCAGCGCCTGGATCAACGCCCGACGAGCGCCGGAGGCGTCGCCGGTCTGATGGCGGGCAAGCGCCAGGAGTTTCAGGGTGTCGATTGCACGGGTGATATGTCGCCCCTGTTCGCTCTGATCAAGCAATCGCTGGAGCAACGGCAACGCGGCGCGTCCTTCGCCGCGCGCCAGCGCAACACGCGCCAGCACCAGATATTCATAAAACCGTTCGGGCTGCGGATCGTCTGAGAGCGACAGTCCGCAGTCTGCTGCCCATCGTTCGGCGGACTGCCGGTCGCCAGTGCGCAACAGCCGTTCTGCGCGCCCTGCCATCACGTGATTGGCAATCCATCCCACCCGGTATTCGAGACTGATCTGCTCAACCTGTTCGGCAAGTTCGGCTGCGGCGGCTTCATCGCCCCGCGCTCGCCGGATCGCTGCAAGCAGTCCTGTGCCGTTGATAAGGATATCGTTGTTCCACCAGCGTTCTGCGCGTCTGAGCGCCAGGTGGACATAGTATTCCGCTTCGTCCAGACGGTTCTCCTCGTAGGCGATGTCCGCCAGCGCCAGTTGGATCAGGGCGACAATTGGCCGTTCGGCAGCGCCGCGGCGCTCGAGCAGGCGCAGCGCCTCATCGAGCAGGGCGCGCGCATCGGCGAGTCGTCCCTGATGGCGATAGATGCCTGAGCGCGACAACAACCCGATCAGGGCGACGATCAGGTTGCGGCTCAACGACGCAACCCGCAATTCGTCACCGACCTGTTCCGCACTCGAAAGACTTCCCTGCATCAGGTGCGCCTCGACCAGGTTCATTACTGCGATAGCGCGGGCAAGGCTGCGATCAATATGGGTCAGGTGATCGAGCGCGCATGTGGCGCACTCCAGCGCACGCGGCACATTCCCGCGTACACGTGCAGCAACCGAACGGACCGCAGCCAGTTCACCAATGACCAGCGAGCGTGTCGGCGCATCTGCTTGAGCCAGGAGATGTTCGATTTCAGCGGCGCGCGCCTCTGCTGCATCGAACTGAATGCTTGCCAGCAGCGCCCAGACCTGATCGAGCGCCAGACGGGGACGCGCCAGGACGGTTTCGTCCGGCAGCGCAGCGATCCAGCGCAGGATCGCCTGTGCATCGCCCTGTTCCCAGAGTGTTGTGTTGGCGATGGCTTCAATGACGTCCGCCGCGCTGGCGGCATCACCCGCCTGAAGGAAATGATCGATGGCGGCGCCGGCGAATCCTGCGTGACGATGCCAGGATGCAGCGCGACGGTGCAATTCGGCAACCAGATCGGGGCGCGTGCGTTGCAACCGGTCACGCAGCATTTCAGCAAAGAGATGGTGGTAGCGATACCAGCGTCGATCTTCGTCCAGCGGCGACACGAACAGGTTCGCCCGCTCCAGGTAATCGAGCATCGCCTGTGCGTCGGTCGCCCCCGTGCCCGGCGCATCAGAGGCAAGCAGCGCTTGGCACAATTCCGCCGACATTCGCTCAAGGATCGATGTACGCAGCAAGAACGTCTGGACGTGATCCGGTTGCCGACCAATGACCTCCTCCGCCAGGTAATCGACAATTACGCGGTGGCTTCCGGCGAAGCGGCGAATGAACTCTTCGACATCAGCGCGATCACGGATGGAGAGTGCTGCCAGTTGCAGCGCCGCCGCCCACCCCTCGGTGCGTGCTTCGAGCGCGCGAATAACTTCGAGCGACAGGTTCAGCCCCATCGTCGAGCGAAGGAATGCGGCAGCCTCTTCGGTGGTAAAACGCAGATCGGCGGTGCGCAGTTCAGCAAGGCGCCCGCGCACCCGCCAGCGCGCCAGTGGCAACGGCGGATCGGCGCGCGTGGCGAGCACCAGATGAATGTGTGACGGCAGATGTTCGATGAATGCCGTCAGTGATTCATGCACCTCCGCCGAGGTCATCAGATGATAATCGTCGAGCACGACAATGACCGACTCCGCAATGGCGTTCAGGTCCGAGAGCAACGTATGCACCAGAACGGTGTGCGGCGGTTGCTGCGGCGACTCGAGCAACGAGCGTGCATGAGCGCCAATATCAGTGCGAAGAGCGGTCAACGCCAGGGTGATCGCACTCCAGAAGCGCACCGGATCGTCATCTTCGCTATCGAGCGAGACCCATGCGATTGTGGCGCGTGCCGATGTCTGCACGTGGAGCGTCCACTCCGTCAGAAGGGTGGTTTTCCCAAATCCGGCTGGAGCAGAGATCAGAGTAAGCGCTGTATGAAGTGCATCATCGAGGCGCTGCAGCAGGCGCGGACGGGCAACCAGCGATGGACGCGGCGGCGGCGGGCGCAACCGGCTGACGGTTGCCAGCGCCTGTTCACCGGAAAGACGCACGGTGTTGGTCGGCGCATTGCCCTGAGCAAATGCCATATCGATCTGCTGCAACCGTTCGGCAGTGAGATCGCTGGCGCGCCCCAGATAGCGCTTGCGCAGTTTTCCGCCGATGCGCCGGTAGGCATACCAGTACCAGCCGTTGCGCTGACGTTCACGGCGTGCGGTAAATCCGCCGCGTGCGCTGCGGTACACGAAGGACGTGGTTTGTGCATCGTTCAGCCAGGCATACCAGGCTGATGAACCGATCGCGAGGGCGTCCCTCCCGTCAGCGTGGAGCAGCGTGCCATCAACAACGATATGAGCGTGGCGATGAGCGTGCATACTGTCACCTAACGGTGGGTAGTATACCACACCGTTAGGTGACAACGCATCACGCGCACGGGTCACACCACGACCATCTCGCGATACACCCCAAACACATCGCGCAGCACATCACACATCTCGCCGATGGTAGCATACGCGCGAACGCAATCGAGGATCGGCGGCATCAGGTTCTCCTGCCCCATCGCCGCTGCGCGCAGCGCTGCCAGGCGTTGCTGCACGAGCGCATTGTCGCGGGTCGCACGCACGCGATTCAGGCGCTCGAGGTGCCGCGCCTCGCCGTGCGGGTCCATTTCGAGGATCGGGATTTCGAGCGGCGTCTTCACCGCATACCGATTGACGCCGACGATACCGCGCCGACCGGAGTCGATCTCGCGCTGGTAACGATAGGCGGCATCGGCAATTTCCGACTGGAAGAAACCGCGATGGATGGCAGGAATGACGCCGCCGAGCTCTTCGATCCGGCGGAAATAGGCGAGACACTCCTCTTCCATCCGGTTGGTCAGCGCCTCGACGAAATACGAGCCGCCAAGCGGATCGACGGTGTTGGCAACGCCGCTCTCCTCGGCAATGATCTGCTGGGTGCGCAGCGCGATGGTGACGGCTTTTTCGGAAGGAAGCGCCAGCGCCTCGTCCATCGAATTGGTGTGGAGCGACTGGCAACCGCCAAGGATGGCGGCAAGCGCCTGGATGGCAGTGCGCACGATATTGTTCTCCGGTTGCTGCGCCGTGAGCGAGCAGCCAGCCGTCTGCGCGTGGAAGCGCAACCAGAGCGAGCGTGGGTTCTGCGCGCCAAACCGCTCACGCAGTGTGCGCGCCCAGATGCGCCGCGCCGCCCGGTATTTCGCCACCTCCTCAAACAGGTCGTTGTGGGCGTTGAAGAAGAAACTGAGGCGCGGGGCAAACTCATCGATGTGCAATCCACGTTCGACAGTCGCCTGCAGGTATGCCAGTCCATCGGCGAGGGTAAACGCCAGTTCCTGTGCGGCGGTTGCGCCTGCTTCGCGGATGTGGTAGCCGCTGATCGAAACCGGGTTCCACTGCGGTACCTGGCGCGTGGAGAACTCAATGGTGTCTATCACCAGACGCATCGACGGCTCCGGCGGGAAGATGTATTCGTTTTGAGCGATGTATTCCTTCAGAATGTCGTTCTGGAGCGTGCCGCGCAGTTTGTTCCAGGGAATGCCGCGCTTCTCCGCCACCACCAGATACATCGCCCAGATGATCGCTGCCGGGGAGTTGATTGTCATCGAGGTGCTGATTTCGTCGAGCGGCAATCCATCGAGCAGGATTTCCATGTCGGCAAGTGACGAGACCGCCACACCGCACTTGCCGAACTCGCCAGGCACCAGCGGATCGTCAGTGTCGCGCCCGTAGAGCGTCGGCATGTCGAACGCGATCGAGAGCCCGGTCTGCCCCTGATCGAGCAGGTAGCGGAAGCGGGCGTTGGTCTCCTCGGCGCTGCCGAATCCGGCAAACATGCGCATCGTCCAGAGTTTGCCGCGGTACCCGGTCGGGTGAACGCCGCGGGTGAACGGGTAGGCGCCCGGCAAGCCAATGTCGCGCAGCGGATCGGTTCCTTCCAGGTCGAGCGGGGTGTAGAGACGGTTGATTGGCGCCCCGGAGACGGTGGTGAAATCGGCGTCGCGCTCAGGGGCGCGCTCGAGCGTCGGTTGCAGCACGGTGCGTTCCCATTCCTGATAGGCTTCGCGGAAGGCAGCGAGCGAATCGAACATCGTCGTCTCCTCTTCACATTGACAACAACTCCTCGACTATTGTACACTTCCAGTATACCCTCGAAATACATTCCTCGATCCAGACAGGGAGAAGCCAACATGCGAGAGTCACTGCTGCGTGCGCGCCGCTGGCGTATCGTCTGGGTTATGCTTTTCGCTGCCCTGAGCCTCGGATTGATAGCGAGCGGACCAATGCCGGCGACCTACATCGAACGCCGTGAAGCGGCGCAGCAGGTCTGGAAGGCGCAGTCGATCACGTCGTATCACATTGTGGTGCGGGCGTTCTTCGCCGGGCGCACCTGTGCACAGGAAATTGAAGTGCGCGCAACCCGCCAGTATGTGCTGCGCGATACGTGCAATTCATCGTGGCTCTCGTCGCTGACGGTAGACCGATTGTTCGAACTCAGTTCACGACTCGAAGCCGGTCCCGAATGCTTCCCCTCGAAACAGGATTGCGTCTGCCACCGCGTGCGCACCGGCTCTATCGAGTACGATCCCGACCACGGTTTTCCGGCGACTATCGGCTGGCGGCGTGAGATGCAGCCAAACTGGCAGCATCCTGCGTACTGGAAGCGCGTCTGGGAAACGCGCGAGTTGCCCAACTGCGCCACGCCTGTCCGCACTCTGCGTCTGGAAGTCGTTTCACTGACACCACTGCACGATGATGAAACCCCGCGCGTACATCACGCGTCGTCTGCCGCCAGCGGCAGTTGACATCGTCACCGCTGCCTGCGACACGACGTACTGGGACGACGAAGCGACGCCTGTGCCACGTGAGACGCTCCTGCGCGCCGTTGCTGAGGTCGATGGCATCCTCACCATGCTAACCGATCGCGTGGATGCTGAGTTGCTTGATGCTGCGCCGTGCTTGAAGGTCGTCGCCAATATGGCAGTCGGCTATGATAACGTCGATCTGCCGGCGCTCACCGCGCGCGGGGTGTTGCTGACCAACACGCCCGATGTGTTGACCGAAACGACCGCCGATCTGGTCTGGGCGCTCATCCTGGCGGCGTCGCGGCGGGTTGTCGAGGGGCATCGCTTGATCGCCGCCGGTGGATGGACGACGTGGTCGCCGATGTTCATGGTCGGGCAAGACGTGCATGGCGCGACGCTTGGGATCGTTGGCGCAGGAAGGATTGGAACGGCAGTAGCGCGGCGCGCCGTCGGTTTTGGAATGCCGATCCTGTACCACAATCGCCGTCCGTCGCCGGCGCTCGAGGAGCAGGTCGGCGCGATCCCCGGCGCAACCATTCGCTATGCGCCGAAACTCGACGATCTGCTCACCGAAGCGGATGTTGTGGTGGTGATGGTTCCGCTGACGCCAGAGACGCGCGGGATGTTCGGGGCGCGTGAGTTCGCTCTGATGAAGCCAACCTCGGTGTTCGTGAATGCCTCACGGGGTCCGGTGGTTCGTGAAGCCGAATTGATCGAGGCGTTGAGACGGGGCCGTCCGTGGGCTGCCGGTCTCGACGTGTTCGAGCGTGAGCCGATCGGCGCCGATCATGCATTGCTGGCGTTGCCCAACGTGGTTCTGACGCCGCACATCGGCAGCGCCACGGTCGCCACCCGCACCCGCATGGCGGTGGTGGCGGCGACGAACCTGGTCGCAGCGCTGACCGGTCAGCCGGTCCCGAACGCGGTGATTCCCGACCAATCATGACTGCATCCCTGGGGCGAGGGTTCAGGCTGGCATGGTCAGGCGCCCGCCGGCTGCTGAACCATCGGGCTGATGGCGCAAAGGGCGCTGCCGCGCCTCCACTGCGGGCAGCCCTGCGCTGGCGGAGCTTCATGCGCTCAATGCAGGCGTCGTCTGCCAGGAACGCGGTGATTCCCGACCAATCATGACTGTACTCCTGGGGCGCATTCGGTTTGACAGGCGCTCGCGACTGTCGTATAATGCATATCCGCCACGATATGTGGCGTGCTGTCTATTGGGTCGGTACCGAAGTGGCCAACCGGGGCAGACTGTAAATCTGCTGGCTCACGCCTTCGCTGGTTCGAATCCAGCCCGGCCCACCAGTTCGACTGAGAATGTAGAGTTGAGAGGAAGGCAGTGTCGTTCTCAATTCTACATTCTCATTCTTATGTTCATACGCCCATGTAGCTCAGCAGGTAGAGCACGTCTTTGGTAAAGACGAGGTCACGGGTTCGAGTCCCGTCATGGGCTCCAGCCGGGCAGCGGCAGTCAGCGCCGCGCCTGACAGTTCAAGGAGCAATAAGAAGCAATGGCAAAGCAGAAGTTTGAGCGCACCAAGCCGCACGTCAACGTCGGCACCAT
>ERZ1685332.222-NODE-222-length-10634-cov-14.126666_pt1 | contig 10634 bp, 8 predicted proteins | sample MGYA00580193_ERZ1685332 | MGnify/ENA primary metagenome ERZ1685332 (study PRJEB41501, sample SAMN08275520) | hot springs metagenome | biome: alkaline hot spring; material: microbial mat | place: Russia: Ush-Beldyr | collected 2015-07 | depth 0.5 m m ...
TTTCACGGCCTTTCGCCCAGCAATTGGTATGATGGCCGGCCTCCTGCGCAGCCTTCAGCGAATGAATGAGGCGCTACGCGGCGTCTGGGAGACCCGCCCCGAAGAGGATCGGGAGACCGAGGAGGAATTGCTGGATGCACTGGCCCTGGGCCAGGAGATGGAAGAGGAAATCCGCCAGATGATAGAAGAACGGCGCTGGGAGAATGAGGCGCCGGATTAGTGGATTGGGCATTCCATCCTCTGATAAGGCCTGCCGCCACCTGTGGGAGGCGGAGCGGCTGGGCGCGCGCAGGGCCCGCGACCGCCGCCGGATTCAGGAAGCCCTGAGGCAATACTGCACGGAGTACGGAACACAGAACACGCAGGAGGCATCATGAACCGCCAACTTCGCTGGAGCGACCATATCCTTATCAACATTTACTGGCTGGGGCTGAACGTCGCTTCGGGGACCATCACCCCGGTCCTTCTGCCCTATCTGGTGGCCCTCTTCGTGCCGCCGGAACAAAAGGCTACCTACCTGGGGCTGGTGCGGGTCATCGGCCTGGCGGTGGCGATGATGGTCCAGCCGATAGCGGGCATGTTCAGCGACCGCAACACCTCCCGCTGGGGCCGCCGCCGCCCCTACATCTTCACCGGGACAGTGCTGGACCTGGTCTTCCTGGCCATTATCGGCGCATCACCCCTGTTCATCGGTTCTGCTCTGGACGGATTCTTCCTCCCCACCCTGGGCATCACCACCGCCCTCTTCGTCCTGATTGTGGGCATCATCCTTCTGCAGGCTGCTTCCAACATCGCCCAAGGTGCGCTTCAGGGGCTCATTCCCGACCGAGTCCCAGAGGACCAGCGGGGCCGCTCCTCCGGCGTCAAGGCGGTGATGGAACTCCTGCCCGTCTTTCTGATCATTGTCGTCGGGCCGCTGGTGGACCGGGGGCTGGTCGGGCTGGTGGTGGGCTTTGTGGGGCTGGCGCTGCTGGCAACCATGCTGGCAACGGTGCTGGGCGTTCGGGAGGAGCCGCTGCGGGAGAAGCCATCTGAACCGGTGGGCGAGCGGGTCTGGCGGCTGGTCGCGCTGACGGCTATCTTCGTCCTGGTCACCCGCGCGGCCCTCTGGCTGGTGAACGCGGCCGGAGGGGCAACGGCGGCGGCGGCACTGGGTACACGCGTGGCTGTGGGCGTCCTGGTCGGCCTGATTGCGATGGCCGGCTCCATCTTCCTGGGCGTCTACTTCGGCGCGTGGGTGGGCATCGGGCGGGAAGCCCCCCGCCAGACGTCCTTTATCTGGTGGGTGGTCAACCGGCTGATGTTCCTGGCCGCGGTCGGCTCCGTGCAGGGCTTCGCCCAGTACTTCCTGCGCGATGTCCTCCACATCCCCAACGCGGCGACGATGACGACGATTCTCCTGGCGGTGGTGGCGGTCTTCCTGCTCCCGGCCGCGCTGGGCGGCGGCTATCTGGCGGACCGGCTGGGGCGGAAGCGGCTGGTGGCACTGGCGGGGCTGGTCGCCGGGGCAGGCACCGTCCTGCTTCTCTTCTCCACCAACATCCCGTTGGTACTGGTCAGCGGCTGCATCATCGGCCTGGGGACGGGGATTTTCTACGCCTCCAACTGGGCGCTGGGGACGGACCTGGCACCCCCGGCGGAGGCGGGGCGGTACCTGGGCATCTCTAACCTGGCGGGGGCCGGGGCGGGGATTGTCGGTGCGGGCATCGGCGGGCCGATGGCCGACTACTTCAATGCCCTCCAGCCGGGGCTGGGGTACCTGGTCATCTTCGCCGTCTATGCGGCGCTCTTCTTCCTCTCCATCCTGGCCCTGACGCGGGTGCGGGCGGGGCGCTGAGAGATTCCCCCCCGAACGGGCCAGACACTTCACAAAGTGGCTGGCCCGTTTACATTTCCAGGAACTCCCGGATGGCCGCACCCACCTCCGCCGGGCGCTCCATCGGCACCATGTGCCCGGCATCCGGGATAACGACGAAGCGGGCCTGGGGAAGCACGCGTTCCATCCGCCGCTGCGTCTGAGGGAAAAAGGTCCTGGAGTGCTCCCCCCGGACCACTAAGGCCGGAACGCGTAGGCGGGGGATGAACCGCCAGACGTCGGTGGGAACGGTGGAGAACAGGCGCGCCTCCCACTCCGGCGGATAGACCAGTTCCACGCCGCCGTCGGGTCGCTCCCGGGTTCCGGCCTCCACGTAGGCCCAGAGGCTCTCCTGGGGCCATCGGGCAAAGAAGGGCTTGCTCCGGAAGTACTGGTAGCAGGCCTGGCGGTCCGTCCAGGTCCGCCGACGGTTCAGGGCCCCCCGAATCAGCGATGGGCGTGGCGTCAGGCCGAACCACCTCATAACCCGCGTCAGGAGCAGCCAGTGGGGCGGCAGGATGACCGGGTCTATCAGCACGACGGCGCGGAAGAGGTCAGGCCGGGCGACGGCCGCCCAGAGGGTCATCACGCCTCCCATGGAGTGGCCGACGCCGATAATCCCCCGGAGCCCCAGCCCGTCCAGTCCCCGAACCAGGTCGTCGGCCAGGGGGTGCCAACCGGAGACCTCTTCGGGACGGCTTCCGGGCCAGAGCGGGCGCGCCGGCAGGCCGATGACCAGGTAGCGGTCGGTGAGGGTCGCTGCCAGCGGGCGGTAGGTGCCCGGCGGGAAGCCGTTGGCGTGGGCGATGTGCAGAACGGGGCCGTTCCCCCCGAACTCGCAGACGTCCATCACAGGCCAACGGGATTCTGAGGAGGTGTCTGGAGGATACCGCATCATTTCGTGCCCCCTGCTCCGTGCTCCCTGCGACCTGCTCCCTGTCAGTAGGCTCCCTCCCCCAGCAATACCTTCGGGATGGTGCGCATCAGAATTTTGAAGTCCATCCAGAGGGACCAGTTCTCAATGTAGTAGATGTCCAGGAGCACCATCTCGTCAAAGGAGAGGCGGCTGCGGCCGCTCACCTGCCAGAGGCCGGTCATCCCTGGCGGGGCCTCCAGCCGCTTCTTGTGCCATTCCTGATACTTTTCTACCTCTGCCGGGACGGGTGGTCGGGGGCCGACCAGGCTCATCTCCCCCCGCAGGACATTCACCAACTGCGGCAACTCGTCCAGGCTGAGCCGGCGTAGAATCCGCCCCACGCGGGTCAGCCGGGGGTCGTCCCGAATCTTAAAGATGGGGCCGTCAGCCTCGTTCAGGTCCGCCAGCAGGTCCTGCTGCTCCTCTGCCCCCACGTGCATAGAGCGGAACTTGTACATTTCAAAAGAGCGTCCCCGCAGACCGACGCGCGTCTGGCGGAAGATGACCGGGCCAGGGCTATCCAGTCGGACCGCCAGCGCGATGAGCCCGAACAGCGGGGCGCCCAGCAGGAGCCCCACAGCGGCGATCGTGACATCTATCAGCCGTTTGACCAGCAGGGCCCCCTTGCTAATAGAGGGGGTCCGGACGCCGATAAGGGGCACCCCGCCCAGGTCCTCCACGTTCACCTGGGTCAGGCTCATCTGGAACAGGTCGGGGACGATGCGGGCGCGCACATTCCGCCGCTCGCACTCCCGCACAATGCCCATGATTTTGCGGTGGTACATCCAGGGCAGGGTGATGATGACCTCGTCGGGCCGCTCCTCGTCCAGGATGGCCGGCAGGTTATCCAGCGGGCCCAGCGCCTTGAAGCGCCCGATGTCGGTGGATCCCTTCTCGGGGTTATCATCCACAAAGCCAACAACCCGGTAGCCCAGGTCGGGGCGGGCGACGATGGTACGCATGACCGTCCGTCCCACCTCCCCGGCGCCGACGATGACGACCCGCTGGATGCCGACCCCGCGCCGCCGCAGATAAGCCATCGCGAGGCCCTCCGCGCCGCGCACCAGTGCCAGCAGTAGAATGGTCAGCAGGCCAACCTCTATGAGCATAGCGCGGGAGTAGTAGCGGGGCCGGAAGACGAAAGTGATCGCCAGCATCAGCACCGTCACTTTCGCGGTGGCGTTGGTGATGCGGTAGACCTGGTCCATCCAGGAGCGCGGCCAGGTCCGGTACACCCCGTCCACCACGAAGAAAACGGGCGTCAGAACAACGTAGAGGATCAGGAACGGGAAGTAAGCGGAAAGGGGCGCGTCGTAGGCGACGTCCAGGAACCAGCGCAGGTCATAGCGCACCCAGTAGCCCCCCAGAAAGGCAACGATGATGGTGGCGATGTCCAGCAGGACCACCCACCCGGGCACAGGATCGTTCCGGTTCATTCTCTCCCTCCGGCGATCGCTTCCTGGTAAACGGCCACGGTTTCGGCGGCGGTGCGGGGCCAGGAGAACCAGGCGGCGTGTTCCAGACCCCGCTGGCGCAATACCCCCCGAAGCGTTGCATCGGTCAGCAGGCGGTGAAGGCCGTCGGCGATGGCCTCCACGTCGGTCGGGTCCACCAGGAGCGCCCCGTCCCCAGCGGCCTCCGGCAGGGCGGAGACGGAAGAGGTCAGCACCGGGGTGCCGCAGGCCTGGGCCTCCAGAACCGGCAGGCCGAAGCCCTCGTAGAGAGACGGGTAGGCGAAGATTTCGGCAGCGTTGTACCAGAGAGGGAGTTCATCGTTGGGGACGTAGCCGGGGAAGTGGACCCGGGAAGAAAGCCCCCGTCGCTCCACAGTGGCGAAAACCTCCTCATCGTACCAGCCCCGGGCGCCGGCCAGGACCAGGGCGGTTCCGTTGTCGGCGCCGGAGCGGGCGAAGGCCTCTATCAGCCGGACCAGATTCTTGCGCGGCTCCAGCGTCCCCACGAAGAGGACGAAGCGCTCCGGGAGGCCCCGTCGGGCCCGGAACGCGGCCACCTCTTCGGGCGGCAGGGGCCGGAAGAGGGGGCTCACTCCGTGGTAGACGACGCGCATTTTCGCCCGCTCGACGCCCAGCAGATGGGCGGTCTCATCGGCGGCGTGGGCGGAGACAGCGATCACCCGCCGGGCCCGGTGGACGGAGAGGCGGGTCAACAGGCACAGGTAGAGCCGGTTGGCGGGCCGGAAGAGGTAGGGGTAGCGCAGGAAACTGAGGTCGTGGACGGTGACGACCACGGGGCAGGGGGCCACCAGCGGGCCGACGAAGACGGGCCCGTGAGCCAGGTCGGCGCCGATGGCCCGCAGTGCGCGCCCCTGGGCCAGTTGCTCCCAGAGGACCCGCGCGGCGGGCCGGTGGGTGGGCCAGCGGGTGGGCCAGTAATCCAGGCGCTCCGCCGATGCCCCAGCATGAACCCCGGCGCTGCGGGGGCTCACGAACGCCGTCACCCGACACCCGGCCTGGGGCAGATGGGTCAGCAGATGGGCAATGTACTGATGGACGCCCGCGCTCCGGTAGGACGGGTCCCCGGAAAGCAGATGGGCATTAATGGCCACATGGATGGGCCGTTGCTGAAAACCGTGCATGGCGGAACTATTATACCATGTCCGCTGCAGATGACCAGAATCACTCTTCCTCCCACACCAGTTCCACTTTTCCAATCCGAACTGTATCTCCCGGCTGGACTCCGGCTTCCCGCAAGGCATCCAGCACGCCCATTGCCTCCAGGGAGCGGTGCAGGCGGTAGACGGCCTCCTCCAGTTCCAGCGGGGTCATCGCGGCCAGCCGCTCCACCCGTTTCCCCCAGACCCGCCAGCCGTCGGCTTCCCGCTCCACCCAGAACGTCCGCTCGTCATCCTCCAGCCGGAAAATGGGGATTTCACTGGCGGGTTCGGGAACCCGGGGGAGTTCTTCCAGTTTCCGGGCCGCCGCCCAGAGGAGGTCGCCCACCCCCTCACGGGTCAGGCCGGAGAGGGGGAAGACCTCATAGCCCCAGGCCCGCAGGGCATCCCGCACCCGGGGCCAGCGTTCCCGGGCTTCCGGCATGTCCATCTTGTTGAAGGCCACCAATTGGGGCTTCCGGTCCAGCCCGTGGCCGAACGCGACCAGCTCGGCGTTGATCGCCGCGAAGTCCCCCAGGGGGTTCTCCGCCGTCCCGTCCAGCAAATGAATGAGGAGACGGGTGCGCTCGACGTGGCGCAGGAATTCATGCCCCAGCCCCTTGCCCTGGCTGGCCCCCTCTATCAGTCCGGGGAGATCGGCCATGACAAAGTCGGTCTGGGCATCCAGGACGACGACGCCCAGGTGAGGCTCCAGGGTGGTGAAGGGGTACGGGGCGATCTTGGGCCGCGCCGCCGTCACTGCGGCCAGCAGGGTGGATTTCCCGGCGTTGGGTTTCCCCACCAACCCCACGTCGGCCAGGAGTTTCAGTTCCAGGTGGAGCGTGCGCTCCTCTCCCGGCTCTCCGTTCTCGGCGATGCGGGGAGCCTGACGGGACGGGGTGGCAAAACGGGCATTGCCCCGTCCTCCCCGCCCGCCCCGGGCCACCACCACCTCCTGCCCCGGCTCGGTCAGGTCCGCCAGCACCCGCCCGGTGAGCGCATCCCGCACCACTGTACCCGGCGGTACCGGCACCCGCAGGTCGGCACCATCGGCCCCGTGTTGGTTTTTCCCCCGTCCGTGCTGGCCCCGTTCGGCACGGAAGTGGCGCTGGCGGGTGAAGCGGTAGAGGGTGTTAAGGTGAGGGTCCACGTAGAGAACCACATCCCCCCCTTTTCCGCCGTCACCCCCTGCCGGCCCACCGAAAGGGACGTATTTCTCTCGCCGGAAGGCCACGCAGCCGTTCCCGCCGTCTCCGGCTTTCACATAGATGGTTGCTTCGTCTACGAACATCGCGTGTCGCCTATCGCGTATCGTTCATCGCGGTTCGCCTGCGGCCAAGGATTCGCAGCAGGGCATCCTCTAAACGCTCCCGGTATCGTCCGAACCAATAGGCCAGAGCCAGCCCGCCCCCCACCAGCACGGCCCAGACTTCTGCCGGAGGATGGGTCGCATTGGCTCCTATCCAACTGCTGACAATCAGCCCGGGTAGCCGTCCCAGCCCGGCCAGGAGCAACATGTACGGGATGGAGAGCGGGCTCAATCCGATGACGAAACAGATTAGGTCGTCTGGCAGAAGCGGCAGGAGGAAGACCAGCAGGAAGAACGTCGGCCCCCGCCGTCGGGCCAGGCGGTCCCACCGCTCCAGCCGCGCCGCGCCCGCCAGCCGGGCGACCAGCGGTCGGCCCAGCCAGCGCCCCAGCCCCATGGCCAGCGCCGACCCCAACTGGACGCCCAGCCAACTGTAGAGGGTGCCCCGCAGGACGCCGTAAAGGTAGCCGTTGACCAGGCCGAAAATCTGCCCGGGGACGGGGGCCAGCAGTACCTGCGCCGCGTTCAGGAGAATGCTGCCCAACGGTCCCCATGGGCCTAAAGCGGCTACCCAGGCCTGAATGGCGTCCCGGTCCATCAGCCAGCGATGGAGGGCTGGCCCGGTGGCCGCCCCCACCCCGAAGAGCAGGAGCAAAAGGGCTCCCCGGGAAATCCACCCCAGGTATCCCGTTGGGTGGAGCGCGCCGGATACCGGTGGGGAGGAACGACGCTGAACGTCCTTTCCCCTTGCCATCGGTCACCTGCTCTCGTCTGCCGTCCGTCGTCTGGGGTCTATCCCCTGGTATTTCTCAGCCACAGGCTCATCCACAGCCCGCCTGCCACCCCCAGCGCGGTCACAGCAAACAGGAAGGGATAAGAGGTGAACCGCAGGAGCACCCCGCCCAGAAAAGAGACCGGCACCAGCACCCCGCCCAGGGTGTTATAGAGGCCCACAAAGAGGGGGCGGCGGTCTTCCGGTGCCATCTCCAGCAGATAGTTGAACATCCCCATCATCCAGGTGTTATTGGTAATACCTAAACAGAAATAGACCAGCGGGTACAACTGGGCCAGCCAGCCACCTCCTGTCAGGTGGATGAGCAGTGCCAGCAACGGACTGATGAGGGTGGCAATGCCACCGGCCCAGATGGCGGCCCGGGGGCCCCAACGCTCGTGCAGCCACGCCAGCCCGATGCTGGCAACGATACCTCCCACCATCTGCGCCGAGACGAACCAACCGATTACCGCCTTCGGTAGCCCGATGACTTCCGTCGCGTGCAGGATGTAGAAGGGTATGGCCAGACCGAGCAGTCCGATCAGCCAGCGGCCAAAGACCAGGCGTCGGAAATCGGGCCAGCCTCCCCAGACCTCCCGCAACTGGCCGCGTAGACTGGGCGAAACGGCGGTAGAGGTGGGGGCACTTCTTTCCGGCTCCCAGATCAGCGTCAGAGCGATGGTGGACGGCGTCAGCGCCAGCCCAGCAAGAGCGAAGAGCAAAGCGTAGTTGTTGGGGTACGGGAGCGCCGGGTGGGAGAGGATGACCCCCACCAGCGCGCCAACGCCGATGCCCGCCAGTCCGCCAAAGAGCTGTCCTGCTCCGACCAGTCGTCCCCGTCGGGTCGCCGGAACGGTTGTGGCCATCAGGTCAAACCAGGCCAGCGCCGCGATACCGTCCAAGACGTTGAATAGCCCAATGCCCGCCAGAAAGACGCCCAGCATCCAGCCGGGATAGCGGGGCAGGCCGGCCCCTATGACCAGCGCCAGCAGGAAGTAGATAGGCCGACCAACGTAGATCGCCCGAAGCAGGTACGGTTTCTTGCGGGGCTTCTGCCCGATGACCGCCGCCGCCAACAGTTGGGGCAACAGCCACCCTGCCGCCATCATCGTCGCGACCATCCCTACCAGCGGCTCTGAGGCCGTCAACGTGCGGGCGAAGGCCGGCAGGACGGTGTTCGGATTCAGAAACGAGTAAGCGACCCCGAAAAAGATGTAGTCTATCAGTAGGGCGATAAAATTGTGACGAAAGTGGGGCGGTAGCCCCCCCTGATTCGTATTGTTTACCTCTTGACTCTCCAAATGTGCTCGCCTCATAAACCAGGCTCTCTATAGGCAGGCGCCAGTACTGACGTATCTGCAGTACCAACGATGATATGACAATTGTTGAGCATATCACAATTCAAGCGATAGTCAACCTGAAGCCTCCAGCGATTGCCTTTTGCCCGTTCAGTGCTATAATCGTCCCCAGATACCACCACTTCCGCAGTTCTTCTTGCCTATCTGCACTCTGCGCCCTGCGCCTTGCGACCTGCGACCTGTATCCATGGAGACCCGTCATGAACGCTTCCACCATCACTGAAACTATCGCACCGGTCCGCCTGAGCGCCAGTTACAAATTCATCTGGGGACTGGCTGCGCTGGGGACCTCCCTGGTCGCCGGCACCTACGGGGCCCTGCTCCCCATCTTCTATCAGGACTACCTGGGCCTCCAAGCCCGCTGGATCGGGATCGCGTCCCTCATCTACGCGGTCTGGAACGCGGTGAACGACCCCCTCTTCGGCTATATCACCGACAGCACCCGCTCCCGCCGGGGACGACGCATTCCCTATATGCGCTACACCGCCCCCTTCCTGGGCATGACGTTTATCCTGGTGTGGCTGGCCCCCACCCGGGCCGGTCAGGTGTCCCTCTTCTGGTGGATGTTGGTCACCATGCTCCTCTACGACACCTGCTACACCATCATTGGCCTGGTCTATTCGGCGCTCTTACCGGAGGCGAGCGAGTCGGATGCCGAGCGGAACCACCTCCAGATTTCCGCATCTCTCTTCGGACTGTTGGGCTTCCTCCTGGGGTTCATCATCCCGGAAATGTTTCGCCCCAAGGCCGGGACATCCCCGTCTTTCCTACCCCTCCAGGTCTCTATGGTCGTGGTCGGCGTGATCAGCGCGTTGCTGGTGATTGCCACGACCCTTAAAGTCCAGGAACGCCCGGAGTTCTACCGGGTGGACCAGCCCCTACCTCTGAAAGAGGCCCTCCGCTACACCTTCACCAGCAAATCCTTCCTGATTCTGGTCAGCCAGAACTTTATGTCTATCCTGATGCAGTCGCTGGTGGTGGGGATGCTCTTCTATCTGGCCGACTATGTGCTCCGGATGAACGCGATTCTGCTTCTGGCGGCGGTCTTCCTTCCCCTCTTCATCGGCGTCCCGATGACCGCCCTGATCCGCCGACGGTTCGGCGTCGTCAGGGCGCAGCAACTGTTGCTTCTGGTGGCCGGGATCGCGCTGGTCCTGGTCGCCGTGGTGCCGAACCCGCTCATCCCGGTCTGCCTGGCAGTGGCAGGATTTGGGCTGGCGGGCCCGCAGACGCTGACCAACGTCCTCTTCGCCCAGGTGGCGGACGAGGACGAACTCCGCTCCGGAGTCCGGCGGGAGGGCGCCTTTTTCGGCGTCAACGCCCTCCTGACCAAGCCGGCCCAGTCGGTGGCGCTGGCGCTCATCCCGTTCATCCTGGAGGTGACGGGCTTCGTCCCCCGGGAGGCGCACGGCGGCCAGATTTATCTGGACCAGCCCGCCAGCGCGCTCTTCGGGATCAAAGCGCTCATCGGACTGATACCGGGTGGGGTGCTCATCATCGGCGCGGCCATCCTGCACTGGTTCCCTCTCCGGGGCCGCTATCTGGCGGAGGTCCAGGAACGGGTGCTCCGTCTCCACGCCGAGAAACATGCGCGGCTGTAATCGCGTATCGCGTATCGCGTATCGCTTATCGCGTATCGCGTATCGCTTATCGCGTATCGCGTATCGCTTATCGCGTATCGCGTATCGCTTATCGCGATGGGATAACCGATCAGCGATAGGCACTACTGCTTTGTCCATTTTTGATTTTGCGGATCTGGCCGATAGCCCATATTTGGCCCTATGGGGCCGCACGGGCTCTTTTTGCCCTTCTC
>ERZ1685332.223-NODE-223-length-10618-cov-15.717126_pt1 | contig 10618 bp, 8 predicted proteins | sample MGYA00580193_ERZ1685332 | MGnify/ENA primary metagenome ERZ1685332 (study PRJEB41501, sample SAMN08275520) | hot springs metagenome | biome: alkaline hot spring; material: microbial mat | place: Russia: Ush-Beldyr | collected 2015-07 | depth 0.5 m m ...
CCTTGGGCCTAATGGGGCGTGGGATTACCCTCAAGAATCGCTGTGGCGAAGTACTGTGTCACTCCTGTTAGGATTATTATACCAGAGATGATGAAAGCGCCAAACTGCCAGGGGACCGCAACAGGGGGAACGGCGCAGTTGCACTTTCTGCCAAGTTGTGCTAAAATCTATGCGGTTTTCCGTTCCCTGCGGAACGTTGAAAACGGAGCTGACTTTGGAAACACTCGGGGAAACCGAAAGGGACGTTTCGGAGGGAAACGTTCCGCCGAAACCTGAAAGAAGAGGCGGGGCGCGTTCCATCGCCTGGTGGCGGGATGAGGTCCTGCCTCGCCAACTGGCCCGCCTGGCAGTCTCATGGTGGCAGTGGAGCAATGACCGGCGAGCCTGCTGGCCACTGCTGATCCGGACCTCGGCACACATCGCGCTGGTGATCGCGGCGTGTCTGGCCCTGCTACTGAGCACCATCCGCGTCCCCATCTGGGCCGCCCGTTCGCTGACCTCCGCGGTTGACCTCTTCGCCAACCAGAACACCACTCAGAACACCCAGGCCGCGCTGGCCCACATCATCGCCCGCAACGGTCGCGCCGCTAAACCGGACCCCTGGGCTCCCCTCACGCGGCGCGCTGATCCTCATACCGAAATCCCCAAACGCCCGCGCCTGGGCATCATCACCTACACGGTCCAGATCGGGGATACCGTGCAGGCCATCGCGGCCCAGTTCGGCCTGGAACCGACCACCATCATGTGGGCCAACCCCGCTGTAGAGGATGCTCCGGACCTTTTGCGCATCGGGCAGGAGTTGGTGATTCTGCCCCTGGATGGGGTGTACCACACCGTAAAAGAGGGCGAGACGCTGGAATCCATTGCCAAGAAGTACAAGGTGGAAGTGGAAGCTATCACGTCCTGCTCGTACAACCACCTTCAGCCCCCCGATTTCGCCATTGAGCCGGGGATGAAACTGGTGGTCCCCGGCGGCAGGAAGCCGTGGGTACCTAAAGTGGTGACCAGTTACACCGGGCCTATCCCCGAGGGAGCGCGGGGGACCGGGTTATTCCAGTGGCCGGTGTTAGGGTATCTCACCCAGGGATACTGGTATGGCCACCGGGGGATAGACATCGGTGTCCCGGTGGGCACGGCGGTGCGCGCTGCCGACGGCGGCTTCGTCAGTTTCGCCGGATGGACCGATGTGGGTTATGGCTACCTGATCGTCATTGACCACGCCAACGGTTTTGCCACTTACTATGCCCACCTGAGCAATTTCTACGTGACGGCCGGGCAGAAAGTGGAGCGCGGCCAGGTCATTGGTGCCACAGGCAATACCGGATGGTCCACGGGCCCGCATCTCCACTTTGAGATCCGTTACATGGGTGTTCCTCAGAATCCCCGCGCTTATCTGCCGTAGAGAAATCGGGGCAAAGAAAGAGGGGGTGGGGGCAACGAATTTGCCCCTACCCCCTCTTTCGTCTTGACGCCTCAGGTCTTATCGGGTAGAATATCGCCGGTAGATTTCCATAGAGATTAGGAGTGAGTACGATGGCAAATACTTCTGTTCGCATCGGTGTCATCGGCGGCTCCGGCCTCTACCAGATGGAGGGGCTGAGCGATGTGGAGGAGCGCCGCATCTCCACCCCCTTCGGCGACCCGTCGGATGTCATCGTCATCGGGACCCTGGAGGGGGTGCGGGTGGCCTTCCTGGCCCGCCACGGGCGGGGGCACCGCATCATGCCCACCGAAGTCAACTACCGCGCCAACATCTACGCCCTCAAGACCCTGGGGGTGGAGCAGGTGGTCTCCATCTCCGCTTGCGGCTCCCTGCGGGAACACCTCCACCCCAGGGAAATCGTCATCCCCGACCAGTTGTTTGATTTCACCAAGAAGCGGACCTACACCTTCTTCGGCAACGGCTTGGTGGCCCACATCGGCGTCGCCGACCCCTTCTGCGCGCACCTCTCCGCCCTCCTGGCCGACGCAGTGGAGGCGGCGGGAGGTCGGGTCCACCGGGGCGGACGGTTCATCACCATTGAGGGGCCCCGCTTCTCCACCAAAGGGGAGAGCTTCACCTACCGCGCCTGGGGGATGGACATCATCGGCATGACGACCAGCCCGGAGGCGTTCCTGGCGCGGGAGGCGGAGATGTGTTACGCAGTCATGGCCCACGTCACCGACTACGACGTCTGGCACGAGACGGAGGAGCCAGTGAACGTGGAGATGCTGCTATCCACATTGGCGGCCAACGCTCAACTGGCCCAGCAGGCCATCCGCATCCTGGTCCCGCGTTTGGCTGCCGCCGAAGGGACCTGCGACTGCGGTTCCGCTCTCTCCACCGCCCTTATCACCCAGCCCGACCTGGTCCCCGAAAGCCTCAAGCGGGACCTGGCCCCGATTGTTGGGAAATATCTGAAGTGAGTGACTGCCTGCCTTACCCCTCCCCTCAGCCCGGGAGAGGGGGAGAATGCTTACAGGGGTAGGTTTTTCGGCAGGGGATCAGCCGCCATCTTTGCCCCACGGGGCGAGGCCCGAGGGGCCTGGGCCCTCACTCACCCCCTTCCCCCCTCCCTCTCCCGCTCGCCGCCGGCAGCGGGAGAGGGAGGAGGTACATCCAGGGGTTTTGCGGCGGCCGAAGGCCGCCGCCCCCAACCTCCCTCTTCTTCCCCCCTCCGAAGGGGGGTGAGGGGGTCAAAGCGGAGGAACTCTGATGTTGAACCCACCGATACGAACCGTCCTGACCTGGCTGACCCTTCTGATGGTCGCGGTGATGCTTATCAGCGGGCTGGCTGGCGCGCTGGGGTCGCTGGCCCGCCCGGCCCGGCAGCAATCCGCGCTCTCCATCGCGCCGCCGGAGGTGACCCTCTGCACCGGCGAGACGGTGGCCTTCGCCGCCGCGCCCCCGGCGGCCCGCTGGGCCGCCACCGGCGGCACCGTCGGCGCCGACGGCCGCTACACCGCCGGCAACCTCCCTGGCAACTACGAAGTCCAGGCCGTGGGGCCGGGCGGGGAGCGCGGCCGGGCCTACATCCACATCATTGCCTGCACTCCCACCCTACCCCCCACGCCGACGTTCCCGCCCACCCCGGCCCCGACGCCCACGCCGCCGCCCACGCCCATCCCGGAGGCCGACCCGGCGGGCGATCTCTTCGTCTACTCTACCGGCGCCGCCGCCCCCGCCCCCTTTGACGGCGTGGACATCCGCAACGGATCCTTCGCTGCCGACGGCCGCCTCCAGGTGAAGGGCGTGCCGGCCGAACTGGCCGGGTGGGCCCAGGAAGGGGAGATCGTCCTCTGGATGGCCCTCTATGCCCCCATCCCGGAGAGCGGGCCCGTGCGGACGGACTGGTTCTTCGTGCTGGACTTGGATGGGAATGGGGGGACGGGCCGCCCTCCGGGGACCCGTCCGGTCAACCAGGGGTTGGGGGACGAGGTGGCCGTGGGGCTTTACTACGACCCAACCGACGGCGCGTTCCATTCGTACCTCCTGCTCTGGAACGCCGGACGGCGAGATTTTGATGACGGCGGGGAGGTCCGCTACTGGGTCTCTCCAGACCGCACCGTGGTGGCCCTGGCGGTTCCGGGGGACGTTCTGAGGGCCCGGGGATTTGCCCCGGAGGGGGCGCGAGGCCGGGCGGCGACCATCGCCTACACCACTCCCCAACCCGTCGCCGATTTCTATCCCCAGTAGCCCCTGCGCCCTGCGACCTGTGACATGCGATCTGCAACCTGTGACCTGGGCATCGTCATCGTTAACTACAACACCCGCGACCTGCTGCGGGCGTGCCTGCGCACCGTCTACGCCAGCCAGGGGGATTTCACCTTTGAGGTCTGCGTGGTGGATAACGGCTCCACCGATGGGAGCGGAGAGATGTTGGAGGCGGAGTTTCCCCAGGCCCGTCGGATTCTCAATCCGGAGAATCGGGGGTATCCGGCGGCCAACAACCAGGGGCTGCGCCTGCTGGGCTTCCCGGACGATGCCGACGCGCCCCAGTTCGCCCTGCTCCTCAACCCGGATACTGAACTCCCACCTGACGCGCTGGCGAAGATGCTATCTTTTATGCACGCGCATCCGGAGGCGGGCGTCGTCGGGCCCAAACTGGTGCGGCAGGATGGCTCCCTGGACCTGGCCTGTCGCCGCTCCTTCCCGTCGCCGGAGGTTTCTTTCTACCGGTTCTCGGGTCTGGCGCGCCTCTTTCCCCGCAGCCGCCGCTTCGGGCGCTACAACCTCACCTACCTGGACCCAAACGAGATGGCAGAGGTGGACGCGGTGGTAGGGGCCTTTATGATGCTGCGCCGGGAGGCCATCGCGCAGGTGGGCCTGCTGGATGAGGGGTTTTTTATGTATGGGGAGGACCTGGACTGGTGCTACCGCATCAAGGCAGCGGGGTGGAAAGTGTACTACAACCCGGAGGTGACGGTTCTGCATATCAAGCGGGCCGCCAGCGCTCGCAACCCCCGCGCGCGGGTGGAGTTCTGGCAGGCGATGGAGTACTTCTACCGCAAACACTACGCGGCCCGCATGCCCTGGCCGGTCCACATCCTGATTCTGATGGCCATCTGGGCCCGGACCCACCTGGAGCGACTGCGCTGGCAGCTGGCGGGTGTGGAAGTCTGAGAGTTCCTTTCATCGGTTGTACATCGGGCAAACAAATGGTACTATAATGCTACAGCAAACCCACAAGGAGTAAGTGATGGAAGGTCTCCTGGATACCCTGGCGAAACTGGTCTTCTGGCTGGCGCTGGGCGCCGGTGTCGTTTTCACCGCCTTGCACGGCGGGGCCATCATCTGGACCTTTCGGGACATGCGGGCCCGCTCCCGGGACGTCCTGGCATGGATTGTCGCCACGTTGCTGGTGGCGCTGATCCCTCTTTTCGGGCTGATTGTCTACCTGATGCTGCGCCCGCGCGAGACCCTGGCGGAGGCCTATGAGCGCTCGCTTGAGCAGGAGGTACTCCTGCAGGCCATTGAGGAGCCGGAAATCTGCCCGGGCTGCGGTGCGCGGGTCAAGTCGGATTACATCCTCTGTCCCATCTGCCACACCGGCCTCAAGCAGGCCTGCCCGGCCTGCCAGCGCCCCCTCCAACTCCATTGGACGGTCTGCCCCTATTGCGGCGCCCGCGTCACCCCCCAGGTAGTGGAACCGGTGGAATAGAGAGGTCTCTGATGCCAGCGATTATCGTGGTCGGAGCTCAGTGGGGAGATGAGGGGAAAGGGCGGGTCGTGGACGATCTGGCCCGGGAAGCTCATGTCGTCGCCCGTTACAATGGCGGCGATAACGCTGGCCATACGGTGGTCGCCCTGGGTCACACCCTCCGCCTGCATCTGGTCCCCTCGGGCATTCTGCACCCCCATGTGACCTGCTTGATCGGGGCCGGGGTAGTGGTCAACCCGATCCAACTGGCGGCGGAACTGGACGAACTGGCTGCATTGGGGGTGGATGTGGGACCGGGACGGGTCAAACTGGCAGCGGCGGCCCATATCATCCTGCCCACCCATCGCGCGCTGGACGGGGCGCGGGAGGCCGCCCGGGGACAGGAGGCCATCGGCACCACCCGCCGGGGCATCGGTCCGGTCTATGCCGACAAGGCCGCCCGTGTGGGCCTGCGCGCCAGCCAGATGGCCGACCCGGAAGAATTCGGTGAGCGGGTGATCGCTCTGGTGAAGGTCCACAACCGCTTGCTCCAAGAACACTACGGTCTGGAGCCACTGCCGGTGGACGAGATTGCGGCCGAATCCGTGGCCCTGGCCTGGCGGCTCCGCTCCTATCTCACCGACGGCTCCGAACTGGTCGCCCGCGCGCTGGCGGCCGGACAGACCGTCCTCTGCGAGGGCGCTCAAGGGACCCTGCTGGACCTGGACCACGGCACCTACCCGTATGTGACCAGTTCCTCCTGCGTGGCGGGCGGGGCACTGACCGGGCTGGGTTTCGGGCCGCAGGCAGTGACGCGAGTCATCGGTGTCGCCAAGGCCTACACGACCCGCGTGGGGGCCGGACCCTTCCCTACCGAACTGACCGATGCCGTCGGCGACCGGATCCGTGGGGTGGGGGGGGAATACGGCACCACCACGGGCCGTCCCCGGCGCTGCGGCTGGCTGGACCTGCCCATCCTGCGCTATGCCGCCCAGGTCAACGGACTAACGGAACTGGCGCTGACCAAACTGGACGTGCTGACCGGGATTCATCCGCTGAAGGTAGCCGTCGCGTATGAGCGGGGCGGGGAGCGGATTTCCCGCTTCCCCGGGGAGTGGGGGGCGGAGGAGGTGGCCCGCTGGCAGCCGGTATACGAGGAACTGCTCGGTTGGGATGAAGAGATTCGTTCGGCCCGCCGGTGGGAAGACCTGCCGGCGGCGGCGCGGGCCTACGTGGAGCGAATAGAGGAGGCCCTCGGTGTGCCCGTCGCTCTGATCGGGGTCGGACCGGAGCGAGGGGAAGTAGTGAGTCGTTAGGGGTGAGTCGTTAGGGGTTCACCGTCAGTGGTCGGTGGTCAGGGGTCCACCGTCAAGAGGGGATTTGTCCGGCCTGAAGTTGTGCCAGTAATTCATAGTAGGCCTCTGCGTTGGGCGGGCGCAACCGCAGGATGACCTGAAGGGTCGCGATGGCCTCCTGCACCCTGCCAGCCTGGAGTTGCAGGTCGCCCAGTATATCCAGTTCCCGCAGCGCGTCCTCTTTTCTCCCCGCATTCAGGTACATTTGGGCCAGGCGGGCCCGCAACGGAATGGCATCCGGTTTCTCCTGCACCCGTCTCTCCAGAATGGGGAGCGCTTTCTGGGCTTTTCCAGATTGTACGTAATGCTGAAGCAGGCCATCCAGTTCCGCCAGGGCCCGGTCCGGTCGTCCCAACCGCTCGTAGAGGTCCATCAGGGTGAAGCGCGCCTTCTCATCGTCCGGGGCCAGGTTCCGGATGCGTTCATAGACGGAAACCGCCCGCCGCCACTCCACCCGTTGCAGGTCAATATCGCCGATTCGGTGGAGGAATTTGACCTCCCATCGGCGCTCAGGGCTCCCGCGCGGGGCCAGTTGCAGGGCCTCGTTGTATTTCTCCCGTGCCTGGTCCAGTTGGGCCATCTGGTAGTGGGCGTCCCCCAGGGCCAGGTAATGTTCCAGGGCCCGGTCAATCTCCCCCAGGCTGACCAGAAGTTCAATCAGTTTGAGGCGGGCCGTGATGTTCATGGGGGCCAGACGGAGGACTCGTTCGTACATCGCGACCCCCTGAGAAAAGTTCCCCCGAACGCGGTAGGTATCCGCGATGGCCAGGAACTTCCCCACCGCCTGTTCCGTCCGTCCCATCGCCACCAGGGTTTCCCCGATCTGGCGGTGAACCGGGAGGAGAGTAGGGGCCCGTTCTACAGCGCTCATCAGTTCATCCATTGCAGCTCGGACCATATCGCGCCGCAGGTACTCCTGGGCCAGGCCAATCGACTGGATCACGCGTTCCGACCCGGGGACGGTCAATATCTCTGCCAGGCTCAACACCGGCCCCTCACGGGAGAGGAGGTCCAAGCGCTGCCGGGCCTGATGGACCTTATCTTCCCAGCCCCGGGCGCTGAGGAACGTGATGAGCGTGTTGATGAATTCTACCGCCTGTTCCCGTTCTCCGCGGGCGGCGTAGGTGTGCGCCAGTTCGTCATAAAGGCGGATCAGGTCATCGGCCTGCTCCTGCCGGATGGTGCTCAGGTCCACAATTTTGAGCACTTCCAGGAATTGGGTCAGAGCCTCATCTATACGTCCCAGAGCCCGATAACATTCTCCTAGGGCGAACAGACTGCCCAACCGGTACTGGGAACTGGAGGCGGACTGCTGGAACTGGGCGATAGCCTTATCAAACTCCAGTTTCTGTTGATACAGGAGCCCCAGGTTAAAGTTGACCGCTGGTTCAATGACACCGCCTCTCAGGACCTCCTCGTAGCAGGCGATGGCCTCGTCCACATCGCCCCGGGCCTGGGCATCAATGGCCCGGCTGATCAGGGTGTCCATTTCCCGTTTGGAAAGCGGGCGAAAAATGAGGGGGCCGGTCTGGGGGGGCACCTCCTCAAAGACCACCTCAGCCAGTTGGGCCAGGGCGGCCCGGCGGGCTGTCTCTACCGGACTGCCCTCCTCCCCGGAGGGCTCTTCCGGAGGTTCCTCCCCGAACGCCTCCAGGGGCCCTGTTCCTATCACCGCCGGGGTTCCGTATCGGAGCGCGTCCATCAACGCCAGGACGTCCGGATGGCGCGGGTCCAGTTTTAAAGCGTACTGGCAAAGTTCCAGCGCCTTTTCCGTCTCGCCCTGGTCCCGGTAGATGGTCGCCAGAGCGATGTACTCCGCGATGGCCTCGCGGGGCTTCTGCTGGCCCAGATAGCCGCGGAGGAGGTTGATGTGGGCGGGGATACAGGCCGGGTCGGCGCGGATGGCGTCCTTCCATCGCTCCACGGCCAGACTATGGGCCTGCTGACGGACGTAGAGGTCGGCGGCCCGAAGGTACGCCTGGGCCGCTTCCTGAAGGCGGCCCAGGCGCTCCAGGACCTGGGCCAGATGTTCCTGCATCACAGGGTTCTCCCCGACCAGGTCGGCGGCCCGTTGGAGGACGGGCAGCGCCTCTTCGGGTCGCCCAGCTCCGGCCAGAGCCATCCCCAGCCCGTTCAGCGCGTCGGGCTCGTCGGGGAATTCCGCCAGGGCCTCCCGGTAGGCCGCGATGGCCTCCTCCCATCGCTGCTCCCAGGCCCGGGCTGCTCCCCGACGCAGCGATTCTTCATAAATCGCCCGATTCCCCGCCATAGACAACCCTTAGACAGAAAGCGGTGGTTCTGTTGCTGCTCCCCTCAGTTCATCAGGCCCACGCGGGCGTTGAATTCTTCTATCAGGGCGTCTATCTCCGCCACCTGCCGCTGGATGCCCGTCCAGTAATCCGGGTGGTACCACTGGGCCTGAAGTTCCTCAGCGGTTTTGCCTTGCTGTTCCACCCAGGTGAAGTACTTCAGGTTGTGGATGCGACGGCGCTCCCAGTAGCTCAGTTCGGCCATGAAATCTATCGTGCAGCCCAGCAGATAGCGGTGGTAATCGGCCGCCGCGTCCAGTTCGGTGTACTCCCCCCGTTCCTGGCGCAGTTCCTCCAGTCGGCTCCCGTAGAGTTCCATAGAGTCGGTCAGGACGGTGAGGACGATGTCGCCTTCGCCCAGTTCGTACCATCGGGCGAATTTGATGCAGGAAAGGAGGTTGGCGATGCCGGAGATGCCCAGCAGGTCCAGGCGGTCTACCAGCGCTTCCGGCACCCCCTGCCGTACCAGGTAGGCCCGACCAACCGGTTCGTTAAAGAGGCGCACCAGGGCTATGCAGGCAGCGTCGTCTATCGCCATCACCAGGTCGGTGTTCTTGATGTTGTGAATCCAGGGAACGTGCTTATCGCCGATGCCCTCAATGCGATGGCCGCCGAAGCCGTTCATCAGCAGTGTGGGGCACTGAAGCGCTTCGCTGGCCGCGACTTTGCTGGTGGGGAAGACCTGTTTCAGATAATCCCCGCAGGCGATGGTGCCCGCCGAGCCGGTGGTCAGGACCACCCCCCGATAGGTCTCGCCAGGCCGCATCTCCCGTTCCAGGACTTCCTCCATCGCGTGGCCGGTGATCTCGTAGTGCCAGAGATAGTTGCCGAATTCCTCAAACTGGTTGAAGATGAAGACGTCCGGGCGGGTCCGACGGAGTTCCCAGCACTGGTCAAAAATCTCTTTGACGTTGCTCTCACAGCCCGGCGTGGCGATGACCTCTCCCGCCAGCCGGGAAAGCCACTCAAACCGCTCCCGGCTCATCCCCTCCGGCAGGATGGCGATGGACTCGCAGCCCACCAGGGCGGAGTTGTATGCCCCGCCCCGGCAGAAGTTGCCGGTGGAGGGCCAGACGGCCTTGTGGTACGTGGGATCAAACTGACCGGTGACCAGCCGGGGGACCAGGCATCCGAAGGTCGCGCCCACTTTATGGGCGCCCGTGGGGAACCACTTACCCACCAGGGCAATGATGCGGGCCGGGACTCCCGTCAGGGCAGGGGGAAACTCCAGGTAGTTCACGCCGCCGAACCCGCCGCCGGAAGGCACCGGCTCGTTCTTCCAGGTGATGCGGAAGAGGTTAAGGGGATTCACATCCCACAACCCGACCTTCCGAAGGCGGGCCCGGATAACCTCCGGGATACGGGTGGGGTCTTTCATCTGGGCGAAGGTGGGGATAATGATATTCCGTTCTCGGGCTCTCTGGACCGCTCTTTCCAGCCCGGTTTGGTGGACGGTCAGGTCTATCATGGACGCTCTCTCCTATAGCGATTTTGGACTTTCAGAGTAACTACTACTTCGCCACAGCGATTCTTGAGGGTCATCTCACGCCTCATTAGGCGCAGGACTACGCTCAAAATTCACTGGGGTCCAGCAGCGGTCTCCCTGTCAAGTGTTCGTCCTTCGGTCACGCCCTCACCCCACCCCCTGCCCCCTCCCCTCTCCCTCACAGGGGTAGGTTTTTCGGCAGGGGATCAGCCGCCATCTTTGCCCCACGGGGCAAGGCCCGAGGGGCCGGGGCCCTCACCCACCCCCTTCCCCCTCCCTCTCCCGCTCGCCTTCGGCGGCGGGAGAGGGAGGGGGTACATACAGGGGTTTTGCGGCGGCCGAAGGCCG
>ERZ1685332.224-NODE-224-length-10599-cov-9.931430_pt1 | contig 10599 bp, 5 predicted proteins | sample MGYA00580193_ERZ1685332 | MGnify/ENA primary metagenome ERZ1685332 (study PRJEB41501, sample SAMN08275520) | hot springs metagenome | biome: alkaline hot spring; material: microbial mat | place: Russia: Ush-Beldyr | collected 2015-07 | depth 0.5 m m ...
GCCGATTTTAGGTCACAGAAGATGACCGGCGGCTCGTTGCGGTGCAGGTAGTCCAGCACATCGCAGATCTGCCTGGCCCAGTCCAGCACCTGCTCCTCGGGCAGACAGCCGTCCGGCGCGGCGGCGAGCATCTCTTTCAGCGTCTGCCCCTCGATGAACTCCATCACCAGGTAGTGTAGTGCCGCCCGCCCTCTTCAAAAAAATCCACCACTTGCGGCAGGTTGGGGTGGCGCAGATTGACCAGGATTTGCACCTCGCGCTGGAACTGGGCGATGGCGGCGGCCCGCTCGGAGGGGTCGGAGAAATGTTCCAGCAGTTCTTTCGCCGCCCAGTACTTGCCGTACAACGTCAGGTCTTCGACCAGATAGACGGCGCCCATACCGCCTTTGCCTAGCACCCGCGCGACGCGGTAACGCCCGCGCAGCACGCTGCCCTCGGAGAGCAGCGTGTGGCTGCTCAACGGCTGGCCGCAGCGGGCGCAAAAGCGGGCGGTGTCGCGGTTGGCGTCGAAACCGCATTCTTCACACGTGCGCATCGCCTTTCACCCCACGTCGCGTCGTTTCAGCACGATGATCGTACCGGCCCCAAAGGCCAGGCTCAAGATCAGCAGCAGCGTCCAGCCCCGCAACAGGTGGCCGACCGTGCGGGTGTAATCAACCTGGAACTCGCGCTCGATGGGAATGTCCGTTGCTTCCGGCGAGACCGTCACCGTCTTGGAGACCGGCTCGGTCACCGTCACCATCTCGTTGGCTTTGACGACCGGCACCGAGATCGGCACCGTCTGCGTGAGGCCGGGTTGCACGGCTACCGGAACGTACTGCGTCTCCGTCACCACCGTCACCGGCTGCCAATCCGGATCGGGGCGCTCGACCTCGACTGAGACCGTCTGGGTGATCGGTTCGGGTTGGAAGCGGGTGCGGGTGAGCGCGTCGAGCCCTTTCAGGTCCGCCGAGGTGCCAAGTCCTTCCATCACCCAGCGGGAGACCGTCAGGTAGGAAAGGTTCTTGGCTGCCCCCGGCAGTTTGAAGAACACGCCGGCGAAGATGATCTGGAAAAAGAGGGCCAGGAGGACGATATAGATGACGGTGTTGGTGTTGGGCGCCAGGGCGGAGATAAAAAGGCCCAGCATAATGGCCGTCAGCGCCCCCAGCACCAGCGTGACGTACATCTCCACAGGTGCAGGCAACAATACTCCGGCCCCAGGCAGGCGCACTTTCCAACTCACGACGAACAACAGCAGGAAACACTGGAGCAAGGCGAAGGCGCCAAGAACCGTGACCTTGGAGCCCAGATAGGGGAGCAATCTCAAGGTGACCATGCGCTCACGGAGATAGATCGAACGCTCCTTGACGATCTCGTAGGCGGCGGCAAAGAGGCCCAACAGCACCGCCGCCAGCGCCAGCATGAACAGGAGCGTCTGGCTTTCGCCGACGATGGAATACGTGGCGCTGGTCTTGCCGGAGGCCAGTTCCTGCGCCAGCCATTGCTCGATGTAAGCGGCGGAATCCCCGACCAGCCAGTTGGATTTGGAGATGATCAAGAGCAGCAGGGCAATGATGGGCATCACGGCCACGAGCACGGTCAGCAGCAGCCGGTCGCGCGCCACCAGGTCGAGGTAGCGGCGGGTGAGGACGAAGAACTGTTGCAGGGGATTGGCGCGCGGCCGCTGCTGCGTCGCGGCGCGGGCGGCCTTTTGCCGTATCTGCGGCAGCACCTGCTGGCGATCCGCCACGTACTGCCGGTACTGGGGCGATTGGCGGAAGCGCTGTTCCCACCAGGCCGCTTTCTGGCGCGCCTGCCTGGGGTCGGGAGCGTCCAACCGGGCGTAGATGTCGGCAAAGTCGCCGCTCGTCACGCCAAAGAAGCCGAGCGCCTCTGCCGGCGGGCCAAAGTAGACCACGCGCCCCTGCGACATGAAGCAGACGTGGTCGCACTGGGCGATGTTGGCCGTGGCGTGAGTGACCAGCACCACCGTTCGCCCGCCGTCGGCCAGATGGCGCAGCGTGTGCATCATCATCTTTTCCAGCCCCGGATCCAATCCCGAAGTGGGCTCATCCAGGAAGAACAGGCGCGGCTCGGCGAGGAGTTCGACGGCGATGTTGACCCGCTTGCGCTGCCCGCCGCTGAGGCTGGAGATGACCTGGTCTTTTTGCTCCAACATGCCGACCTGTTGGAGCACTTGGCCTATCCGCTCTTCGATCTCCTGGCCGGATGTATCGGGTGGCAAGCGCAGCCGAGCGGCATAGCGCAGCGCCCCGGCCACCGTCAGGTCCTTGTGAATGATGTCCTCCTGGGGCACGTAACCGACGAGCGTGCGGTAGAGGTCAAAGTGCTGGTAGAGGTCCTCGCCGTTGACCAGAACCTGTCCCCGGTCAGCGCGGACGAAGCCGTTGAGCGCCATCAGCAGCGTGGTCTTGCCCGCGCCGCTGGCGCCAACCAGGGCGACGAACTCGCGGGGATGGATGGAGACGTTGACGTTGTCCAGAATGCGCTTTTTTCTGGCGCCCCGTCCCACCTCGCGGGTCAGTCCCACCCCGTCCAGACGCATGCCGTGAGCGGCGGTGTATTGCTGAAAGCCGGTCGCCTCGTACACCAGCCGGAAGGGGCCGATCTGCACCACGTCCCCCTGTTTGAGCGCGCAGGGGCGCATCACGCGCTGCCCGTTGACGAAGGTGCCATTGGTGCTGTTGAGGTCGGTCAGCACGTGGCCCTGGGCCGTGCGGTCGAGGCGGGCGTGCTGCCAGGAGACGGTGGGCGCCGCCAGGTGGATATCGGCCTGGGGATTGCGCCCGATGATGAGGGAGGGCTTCATTCCCAGGGCGGCGGCTCCCATCAGGATGGTACCCTGGGGGGGCGCGGGCGCTCCCGCCGCTACGGGCGCGCGGAAGGTGAGGCCGACCGAGTTGCCCTGGGGATCGCCGATGCGCAGGATGTCGCCATCGCGCAGGGTCGCCTCTTGCACGCGTTGGCCGTTGACGTAGGTGCCGTTGGTGCTGCCCAGGTCGGTATAGCGCCAATCGGCGCCTATCCGCTCCAGCCGGCCGTGGTAGCCGGAGACGTATTCGACCGGCAGGACGACGTCGTTATCCGGCTTGCGCCCGATAGTGAAGGCCGGTCGGTCGAGCGTGACCTCGCGCGGCGATTGGCCGGGCACGTGGATGACCAGGCGCGGCCCCGGCGCCTCGGCCTCCGGCGCGGCGGCCGGCGATAATCGCTGCCCACAGGCCGGGCAGAAGCGGGCGTTGGGGTTCTTCAACTCCTTACCGCAGAAGCGGCAGAAACGGGACACCTTCTCACCTCGTCGTAATTTCCAGCCTGGTGGAACGTGGTCGAGAAAAGGGGGACAGTGGTAAAGGCTCCCCCTGTTTCGTGCAAGACTCGCGCTGTTTGGGGTGCAACCTAACGCAAGATCGGGCTAAGGTCTACTGTCGCGTCACCTGGCAGAGTCAGGATAAACGATGTCTCGCTTTTGCGAACCACAAAGACCCACGTCAGTTCGCCCTCATCCGTGCCCTGGATAATTGAGGGTTCTATATCGTCGTTGAGCACGATAGACCATTCTGAAACCTTGTCCCAATCGTATTGCTCAAGTGGGGTTTCGGCATCAACGATCAGAAAAGTGTCTCGCTCAGAGGCAGGTCTGAGCACACTGCCTGTAAAGTTAGTAAACCGGTCGCGCTTCTCGGCACGTACAAAAGTGACTTCGATCCCGTCAATCTGGATAGGTTTGCCAATTCCCGGTATGGGGGTAGGCGTCGGTGTGGATGTCGGCGTAGCCAGAAAAGGAATCGGCAGCAGTCCCTGGCGGCCTGCCAGCAGACCGCCCACGATCAGCGCGCCGCAGAGGAAGAGGGCGCCAATGCCGGCCAGAATCCATGGAAGGGGAGAACGGGCCCGGCGCTGGGGAGGCACAGCGACGGGCGGTGAAGGCGGGGCCGCCGGAGGGAAGGGCGCCGGTGGGGGCGCAGACACGACCTCCGGCATGACGACGGTGGCCCCCGGCCCCCGCCCCACCACTTCTAACACCGTCTGCCCCAGACGGACACGGTCGCCAGGACGCAGGAGGGTCGGGGCGGAGATGCGCCGTTCGTTGACCCAGGTGCCATTGGTGCTTCCATCATCCCGGATGTACAACCGGCCGGCCTGAACCCAGACCGTTGCGTGTTGACGGGAGACCATCTCGTCGGGCAACACCACATCGCTGGGCAACTCCCGTCCGATCCGTAGACCCTGAGGGGAGACCGCATACGTCTGGCCTGTCCGGACGTTCCGAAGCGTAAAAGATGCCTGCTCCATGTTCCACCTCTTCAACTTCAGACTTCAGGGCAAGGGGCAGCCATTGACTCCGCCCCAGGCGATCATGGGGCGCCCATCGCACGCAGCACCAGCGGTAGATAGACCTTATGGTTCAGATTGAGAACGACCGTCAGCGCCACCGGTACGGTCTGCTGAGGCCGGAGCGGATCATTGCTGATGATGCGGAGGGCCGCGTCGTGGCGGCCGGCCTGTGCTCCGGTAGCATCAAAGGTCACATTGACGACCTGGCTGGTACCCGGGGGCACGCTGCCCGTAACCGGTTGTGCGGAAAGCCACGGGAGATTGACGTTTCCCACTCCCTCCAACCGAACATCATCCAGGCCGACCTGAGCACCGTTCTGTCCAAGGTATTGAAAACCGATGCGCAGCGGCCCGCCGGGCAGTTTAGGCGTCAGGTCAAAGGTGCTCTGAGCCCAGGTCCGGTTGGACGGCCAGGCGTCATCGGCCTTGCCAATGTAGATGTCATCCATGCCACCCACATCCCCCACCACCAGCCAGACAAAGAGGTCGCAGTAATTGTAGGTATCGCGACAGCGGCCGGGGTCACCAAAGGACCAGAAAGAGAGCGTGGCCGTGGCGAGGTTCATTTCCGGCGTGAGGAGCCATTCGTCCTGGGGCTGGGAGTGGGGCTCTACAGTAGCGGCATAGGCGCCGCTGCGAGCGCCGCTGCTCAGCGTCTTCCAGTTGGAGGTGGTGTTACGGATGACCTCACTCCAGCCGGTCGGGGGGACCACGCCGCTCTCAAAGCCCTCGGTCAGTAGCGTGGTGCCGGCCCCCGACCATTCCTCAATCGCAAAGGTCAGGGTCAGGCCGCCGGTATTGGAAATCGTCAGGGGCAGGGTGGTGGTAAGCCCCCGGGTCAGGACCACACTCATAGAGGGCGGCGCGTAGGCCAGCCGGGGCGCCGTCAGATAGAAATCCAGCCGGACGGTGCTGCTGAGAACGACGTTCGTCGTCGTGATGACCGTTCCGTAACCGCTCAACGTGGCCGTCAAGACGCGCGGGCCGGCGGGCGAAAACAGCGTGTAGAACGAGTCATCCACGGCCGGATCGTCGGTGAACGCCGTGGTCGTGGAATAACCGGCGTCATTGGCGAAGGTGGCGGCGGCCCGGGGGATAGCGCCATCATCGTAGAGGTTGTCGTAGACTAGGCCAAGGGGCCGGGGAAGACAGACGCTGTTCGTCACATAACCCGGCGCATTGCAGGCAGTGCTGTCCGCAGTCAGGGTAAAATTCTCGGTGCGATCCGCCGTCAGCGGGCCGATGCTGCGATAGGCCGGGTTATACCCCCCCACCCAGGCGTTCACAGTCCAGGTGAACACTGCCCCTTCGGGCAGCGTGACGCTGTAGAAACCGGTGACCGGATGGTTCCAGATTTGCGCCGCATAACCGCCGCCGTCCGTGATATCCAGCCTGGCGTAGAGCGGCCAGCCGGCCACCGCATCGGAAACCGTGCCGGAGACGACGCGCCGTGGCGCCGCCGTCAGGGTAAAGTTCTGGGTGGTCGTGACCCCCGCCGTGATGGCCACGCCGCTGACGCTGGACGGCAGGTAGCCGAAGGCCGAGGCGGTCACCACGTAGGTGGCGGCGGGGAGGGTCAGAGAGTAGACCCCGCCCGGGCCGCTCAGGGTGGTGCCCGTCTGGGTCACACTGGCCCTCGCCTCTACCGGCGCGCCCACGATGGGCGTGCCGCTGCCGGCCTCGGAGACCGTCCCCCGCAGGATGCCCGTCGGCACCAGGGTGGCATTGTAGACCACCAGCGCAAAGTCCTGGTCGGTGGAGTCCCCGTTGCCCGGGACGCCGTCCCCGGCGATGTTGGTCGCCGTGATGACGACGGTGAAAGCGCCGCTGACCCCGGCCGGCAGAAAGACGCTCTCCACATTGTTGCGCGGGTCGGCGCTACCGCCGGTGGTGGAAGTGCCGCCGGAGAAGACGTTGCCCCGGTAGGTCTGACCGCCGACGGTGACCGCCAGGTCCAGGTTGTTGACGTAGGCATTGCCGGTGGTGGGGCCGGGAGCGTCCGTCCAGGCCAGGGTGACGCGGAAGGGCCTGCTCGTATCGGCCACCGCGCCCGAAACCTGGTAGGTCTGGCCGCTGTTGCCGAAGACGTGGCTCTGGTCCACCAGCATACGGGGGGTAGCGTCAAAGGCCAGGCCCAGGTGGGTCTCGCCGAAGCCCTGGGAGTTGGAGGGGAGATTTCCCCCGGCGCCCGTGCCGGTGAGATAGCGGGTGGCGTTGACCATATACGCCTTGACCATCGCCGGGCTGGGGGGCTGACCGTTGCCGTAACGGGTCTGGTACCAGTAGGAAACTAGCGAGGCCGCGCCGGCCACGGCGGGGGTGGAGTGGCTGGTGCCGGAGGAGGCAGCGTAGAGCGTCTGGCCGGAGGGCCTATACATATCGCAGACGCCCTCGCCGTTATAGTTCGGCGATTGGGAGGCCGCGCCCTGAATGTGCGTACCCGGGGCGACGATGTCCGGCTTGACGCGGCCGTCGTCAGTGGGGCCGCGACTGGAAAATGAGGCGATGTCCTGGGCATTGTCGGCGCCGGATGAGAGGACCTCGCAGCCATCGGTCCAGCCGGGCCGGTAATTCTCTGCCGCGCCCACGGTGATGACGTTCTTGGCCGTGCCGGGTGTGCCGACGGTGTTGGAACCGTAGGAGCCGTCGTTACCCGCGGCAAACAGGATAACGATTTCCTGGTTACCGGTGATGCCCGGCCGGGCATCCCGCACCCGCGCGTCGTATTCCTGAGCCCAGGAATTGTAAGCGCCCCAGCAACCAGTATACGGGTATCCGCACCCCCACGAGTTGGAACTGATGCGCGCGCCCAACGCATAGGAGTTGTTGATCAGGCTGGTGTGTGTGGCGGTGGTATCCCAATTCCCGGCATTGTTGAACACCTTAGAGCCGGCCACGCGGCCGAAGGGGTTGACCCCCAGGCCGTAGTTGTAGCCGTTGCCGTCCTCATAGGGGAAGCCGGTGCGGTCGTTGTAGCCGACGGCGATGGAGGCGTTGATGTTGCCGTGGCCGCCCCCGCCGTCGGCCAAGGGGTCGGAGGTCCAGTTGTGGTTGTAGACCAGCCGGTCGGGGTTGGAGGTGTTGCCCAGGACGTAAAAGTCGGGGTGGATGGGCGTGGCGTCGCCGTCGTCAATGCCGTCATCGGTGATGTCTACGATGGGGTAGGAATCGGGCGTGGAGGGGAAGCCCCGCGCGGTCAGCCAGGCCAGGTAGCCGGGGCCGGAGGGCTGGGTGCCGGCCGCGTTGAGGTTCCCGGCCATAATCTGGCACTGGACCTCGTCCAGCAATTGCGGCCGATAGTACGGCTCCACGTTGACCACTTCCGGCAGGGAGGCCAGCCATTCCAGTTGGGAGGCGGCGATGCGAATGCCCAGGTTGGTGTAGACCAGCACCTCATAAGGGGGCCGGAAGACCTCCGCTGCTTTCTCCAGAACGGCCTGAACGGTCTTTTCCGCACCCGGCCGGTGATAGACCTGGACGATGACCTCTACCTCGTCGGGGAGGGTCTGCGGACCGGCCAGGGCGGGGTGGAGGGCGTAGTAGGGATGGTAGAGGCCGGCCCAGCGCAGGGGCGCAGCGGCAGCCAGTTGCGCCACGGCCGTCTCATCCCCCCAGACCAGGTAGGCATAGTCGGGGATGTAAGTGACCACTTCCAGGCCGGCCTTCTCCATCGCGGTGAACCACTCGTCCTGGATGGGGCCGGGGAACTGGAGCAGGCGCAGGCCGGGGCGGCCCGCCGCCAGCAGGCGGCGCATCCCGGGAGGGACGTCCGGCTCGCCGGCCAGGGGGTCAAAGGAACCTGCCCGCAGGTGAATGTGGGCAGGCTGGAAAGCCCGCTCTACGGGTCGCCCAAGCCGAGTGTTAGTGACATCGGACGGTACAGCCAGGACGCCAGGGGCTGTTCCGCCCGCCAGCAGCGTCAGACAGAGCAGGAGATAAAAACCGATGGAGGACAGTGTTCTGGTCGCTATTTTTCCAGGCATTGCGTACTCTCCGGATGCCGAGGGACGAATCAGTTGCACCAGAAGCGCCATTCATCTCCCTCGGACAGATTATAAGTTCCACTATCGCTGGCTCCGCCGCATCCCCAGACCGTATAGGAATAATCGCCCGGGATCACCCGCATTATGTGTCTCCCCGGGCCAAAAGTGAAGCGATAGGTGGCCGGTCCTCGCAGGCTCAAGGTTATGTTGCCGCCGGTATCGTTGATGATGGTGACCGTCACAGTCGGGCGGGTATCCGGTGTGGGGGTGGGAGGGACCACAACGATCATCACATAGACCCGCTCGCCGAAGAGGCGGCCGTGGGGGTCTTGCATCTGCCAGAAGCCCTTGTAGGTGGCGGGGGCGGTCGGGGCCTGCATGGGGACGGAGATGTCCACCGTCTCGCCGGGCCTGGCCGCGGCGACGTCCACGCTGCCGGGGGCCCCCAGCCGGTCGCCGGAGACGAAAACCCAACGGCTGCCGGGCTCCCAGGCCCGACATCCACTGGAGCGCACACGCCAGACTTTGGTGAAGGAGGCGCCGGGAGCAAACTGGGTCCCGTCCGGAACGGTAACGTCCGAAACAAAGGCGACATCCGGCAGGCAGGGAGTGGGGGTAGGAGTGGGCGTTGCAGTCGGTGTGGGAGTAGGGATAGGAGTGGGCGTTGCGGTGGGCGTGGGGGTAGGGGTAGGCGTAGGGGTCGGAGTTGGCGTGGAAGTCAGGGTGGCGGTGGGCGTGGGGGTAGGAGTGGCAAAGAGGGAAAACCCCGGCAGGCCTTTTCCCATCCCCAGTACGCCGACCAGGACCAGACCGCCGCAGAGCAGCAGCCCCCCCACACTGGCGAGGATCCAGGGGAGAGGAGAACGATCGCGGCGCCGAGGAGGCGCCGCGATCGGCAGCGGGGGCGCCGTAGGCTGCATGACCACCGTTCTGTCCGGCGCGCCCCCGATCACTTCCAGCACCGTCTGCCCGAGCCGGATGCGATCGCCTGCCCGCAGCGGGGTGACCGCGGAGATGCGCCGCTCGTTCACCCAGGTGCCGTTGGTGCTGTTTTCGTCCCGAACGTAGACCTGCCCCCCGACCATCCACACTGTGGCGTGATGGCCGGAGACCGTCTCATCGGGCAGCACGAGATCATTGTCGGCCACTCGCCCGATGCGCAGGCCCCGTTCGGGTATCGGCTGGATGTGCCCCTTCTGGTCTCGCAGCGAGAACACTTGGGATCACCTCCTGGCGCAACTGAGGATAGGCGAAGTCTTTACCTCAACTCCTTCTTCCTACCTGCAGCGGCCTCCCGGATAGGTGCACATGCGCAGCACGATGTCATCCACGTAGGCGCCCTCTGGTCTCGTATCGGATGTATCACTGACGAAGAAAATGCCAATCCACACTTTGGAGCGTCCCAACAAATTTCGGCCCGAGACATCGGAAAGATCCAGAATCTTCTCTGACCAATCTATGTCGCCCGAACTACATTCCACGTCGTACTCATCCCCATCAGTAGAGGCCCCCCAACAAGCCCGATCATACAGCAATTCGCTTTGAAGCCATAGGTAGAATCGCAACTCGGCCGCGGTGGCATCCCGTAGACTAAACGGGCCGTAAGTGAGGCCTGTGATGACATCAGGCGGATAATTCCGCCCACAACTTAGAGCATTTCCTCGCGTTCCTCCCCCCACCGCCCAGCCACTATATCTGCCTCTATGAGAGCGACAAGCGCTCTTTCCCCACCGATACTCTTGAGGCCCCCCTAATTCCCACTGGCCCGGGAAATCGCCTTCAAAGTCCTCGCTCATAATCGTGATCCAGGCATCAGAAGGAGTGGGAGTTGGCGTGGGCGTGGGGGTAGATGTGGGCGTGGGGGTAAACGTAGGAGTAGGAGTATGGGTTGGCGTGGCCGTTGGTGCGGGCGTCGGGGAGGGCCAGAGAGCGATTCCTGGTAGCGGCACCTTCAGGGCCATCAGGGTCAGCACAAAGGCACCACAGAAGAACAGCACCCCCGCACCTCCAAGACCCAGGATCAGGGGCAACCGCGAGCGGCGGGGCGGCGACGGCGCCAGCGGCGGGACAGCCGGAGGAGCCGCAGGATAGGCGGGGGTCAGGGGCGGGTAGGCCGCCTCTGGCATGGCGACGGTAGCCCCCGGTTCACGCCCTACCACTTCGAACACAGAGTGCCCCAGGCGAACGCGGTCGCCGGGGCGCAGGGGGACGGCACCGGTGATACGCCGCTCGTTCACCCAGGTGCCGTTGGTGCTGTTTTCGTCCCGAACGTAGACCT
>ERZ1685332.226-NODE-226-length-10541-cov-15.790483_pt1 | contig 10541 bp, 9 predicted proteins | sample MGYA00580193_ERZ1685332 | MGnify/ENA primary metagenome ERZ1685332 (study PRJEB41501, sample SAMN08275520) | hot springs metagenome | biome: alkaline hot spring; material: microbial mat | place: Russia: Ush-Beldyr | collected 2015-07 | depth 0.5 m m ...
CGGCGACCGCCACGGGGCAGGGGCGCGCGCCCGCGCCGCAGTCCCGACAATGTTCGCGCCCGCGCCGCAGTCGGATGTGCGGCGGCGACCGCCACGGGGCAGGGGCGCGCGCCCGCGCCGCAGTCCCGACAATGTTCGCGCCCGCGCCGCAGTCGGATGTGCGGCGGCGACCGCCACGGGGCAGGGGCGCGCGCCCGCGCCGCAGTCCCGACAATGTTCGCGCCCGCGCCGCAGTCGGATGTGCGGCGGCGACCGCCACGGGGCAGGGGCGCGCGCCCGCGCCGCAGTCCCGACAATGTTCGCGCCCGCGCCGCAGTCGGATGTGCGGCGGCGACCGCCACGGGGCAGGGGCGCGCGCCCGCGCCGCAGTCCCGACAATGTTCACGCCCGCCGGTGGCGCGCCTGCGGGAACGTTGCCCGTTGAACGTACCGCGCGAGAGGATTCCCGACCGTTGAGGTCTTTGTCGTGAAACTGCGCCTGTGGTAAAACGTCGCTGGCGGAAGGTTTCTTGCCCCGGCACGCACGCAGCGCCACCTCAACGATCGTGAAGGAAATGCAGAGCAAAGTGAAAACACGTTGCGACGCAACTCAACATCCGGCATTCTGGCTGGCAGTCATATGGTTGCTGACGCTGCCAGCATTGTGGTACAGTCTCAATGCTGCGCATAGATTGCGCGTCGATGTTGGTCAGTGGGGCGACCATGCCGTTCTGCGCGGCGTGCATGGCAGGGAAGCCAACCCATTCGAGGACTATCGCTGGACCGAAGAGTACACCTCAATCACGTTCCCGAACCTCAGTGATCAATACCGAATCCTGCAAATTCGCGCGCATGGCTGGCGGCCGGAAGGAATACCACCCCCATGGCTGCGAGTCGTGATTGCCGAACGATGGTGGGGCGCATTTCAGACTGAACACGCATTGCGCACGTACACGATCCTGCTGCCGGGCGCCGCGTTGCGTTCAACGGCTAAAGTGTCGCTGACCAGCGAGACATACACGCCGTCTGAAGAAATGCGATCGGTTGGAATTGCCATCGACTGGATAGCGCTGCGTGCGCTCAATATTCCAGGCAGTCCGATAACGGGGCAGTTTGTCGGGCAGGCATTATTGCTAGGATTGACAATGGCGCTGATCGTCCTGCTGGCACTGCCAGAAGCGGCCACGGCGGCAGGCGGTCTGCGGCGTCAACGACACTGGTTGGGCTGAACATTGTTGAACCGTTGTGGGTGGGGCTGGGGTTGATCCCGTGGCTGGTGATTGTTGCATCGCTAACCGGCGCAACATGGTTCGTTGCGCCATGGCTGACGCATGTGCTGACGCGAATGCCCGATGCCAGGCTTCAGCAGTGTGCATTTTCGGAAACCTGGATCACTCGGAGGCAGGCGCAGATTGCGTGGGCATTGCTCACTGCGGCGCTGTTTGTGCGGCTGGCTGGCGCAGTGCATCCGCTCTTTGACGCGCGCGATATCCATGTCCATACCCGCTGGCTGGAAACCGTCGCCAGCGGGCAGTTGTTCTTCTATTCGACCCCTGCCGAGTTTCAGAACCGGCAGACTTTCAATCCGCCTGCCGCCTACATCGTTCTGCTGCCGCTGCATCTGGCGCTTGGCGATATGCGCCTGACGGTGCAGGCTGGCGTTGCACTGCTGGATGGGTTGATCGCCCCGTTGCTGCTCCTGATTGCGCGTGAACTCGGGCTTGCGGCGCGAGCCGGGCTGTTTGCCATGGCGCTGCACGTTGCCTTGCCGATCTCAATGACCATGATGTGGTGGGGATTCGCCGCCAATGCAATCGCGCAGACCTGGTGGATATTGCTCCTCTGGCTCTTGCTGCGCCTGACCCGTATGCCAGACCGGTCACTCTTCGCGTTGTTTACAATGGTTGCAATCCTGTGTCTGACGACCCACATTGGCGCGCTGGTGACGCTCGCAGCCTTCCTGGTCCTGATCATCCTGAATGGATGGCGCGTCCTGCCACGCAATCGATGGCGCGCCATGATCGCGGGGTTCCTGCTGGCAGGATTGTTGGCTGCGCCGCTGTACTTCATCGCCGCCGCTGCGCCGCTGGGAAACGCTTCACGCAGCCCGACAACGCTTGATCTAGTCGCATCGTTCACCGAAGGTCTGGCGTCGTGGCCCGAGCGCGTTGATCTGGTGCAACGCGCCCTGACTCTGGGATTTCTGCCGTCGATCCTGGCGCTGGCGGCGACGGGGCTGCCGCTGCTGTTCACGGCGCGTGAGCGACATCCGCTTCAGCGCACGATCCTGCTTTCGCTGCTGGCGGTGTGCATCGTTTTCTTCTTCTCGTATGTCTTTCTCCAGTTGTTGACGCGCTACATCTACTTTGCGACGCCGTTTGTCTGCCTGGCGGCGGGTGCTACAATAGCGCGACTGGCGGTGCGTCCCGGCGGACGTTGGGTAGCGTACAGCCTGACGCTATTTGTGGTCTGGAGCGGCGTTGTGCTCTGGTTCGGCGGCGTTTTGCTGCGGATCAAGCCGTCGCTGGTTCCGTTGACACAGTGATAGGGTGGCGGAGCGTAAAGCGCAGGTCTCAGACGCCCCTTCATGCCCTCCGCGTCCACGACGACCCGGTCAGATGCCGGCAGACGCAGGGCTTCGCGCGATGCGCACGAGCGTTGATGTCAACATTGGGTGAACAGCGCTCAGAGCCTGCCCCTGCCTTCGGACGCCGGATCGCGTGCGCCGTGCTGCACCGTGCGTGCCTGGTTCCCGACCCATCACTGCACCCTCTACCCGTGATACGTGACTTTAGTATACTATTATGCTAGTATGCTAGCAACATCACTGCGGAATGCCCCCGGCGCTCCTCTCACGTGGAGCGTTTTTCAGACGCGAGGGACGTTTTCCATGTCTCAAAGCCTTTTTCTTCCTCACCCCCTTCAGGATATGCTGCGATGAACGACGAAAAGAAGCACCAATTCAATGTCTACCTGCCGCCATCGCTGATTCGCGCAGTCAAACACGCGGCGATTGATCGCGGCGTTTCACTCTCACGTCTGGTCGAGACAGCGTTGCGCGTCGCGCTCGGAGAAGCGCCAGCCACGTCGCAGGCGCCTGCTGGAACCGCTGCCACACCCATCGTGCCGATGCCGATTCTTTACACGAACTTCTTTAACGACGCTATTGATTTTTACCAGCGTCTCGGCTTTCAGTTGACAGCATGCGACCAGGCATCCCGGTGGGCGGAGCTGCGCATGGGCGATATGCTGCTGGGCATTCACGAAGCATCCGCTCCCGGTGCAACCGGAGCGCACGATGATACCGGCAACTCGGAGCAAGCTGGCCACCACGCTGACGCCGCCTGCAAGAAGGCAGTGCAACCCCCGCCAATCACGCTGTCGTTCGATTGTCAGGATGTGCTGGAGAACGTGCTCCTGTACCTGGTCGATCGCCGCATTTATCTGCTGGGGGCGCCAATCGTCGATGAAGCATATGGTCGCTCATACAGCATCCGCGACCCCGATAGACGCGAGATCAGGCTCGTCGAGCAGGATCGCAATCTGGATACCTGAACAACCTCTTGCCTGTCGCGCTGAACGCGATGTCCTGCGGAAGTCCATACATCTGAGGAGAGGAGGCGCTGCCGTGATGCTCCATCGTCGCACGCCGGCGCTGATCGCTCTCAGCCGAAGGCCAGGTCGCCTTTGATGATGGGCGAGGCGGCATCGAACCTGGACCGCGAGAATGGCGTGCATTGCCGCAGGCAATGGCGCGACTCCGCGCCAACCGCACGACGCTGGTCGTTGCAAACCGGCGGCTTGCGATGATTCGTAGCGCTGAATCGGATCATGGTCCTCGAGCGGGAAGGTGCGGCGGAGGCCGGAACGCACGAGAAATTGCTGGTGCGCAGGGGAACGCCCCTATACCACCACAACTTCCAGACCCGCTGGCTGGGGCGCTACGTTGCAACATTTACTCCTACAAATGAGCACTTCTTCCATGGAAGAAAGGAAAGTCAGGGCGCCCTGACCGACCGTGGCGGTTTTCCTTCCCTCGGTGTGCATATATAATCCTCACGAAGCAGGCGGACGCCAGGAGGCGCTGCGTGTGCCTGGCGACATACGGAGGATAAGAAACGCAATGACCACCTTCTACATTATCCGGCACGGTCAGACCGATTGGAATCTGGAGGGGCGCTGGCAGGGCAAGGCGGATATCCCGCTCAATGAAGCAGGACGGGCGCAGGCGCAGCGTCTGGCGGGGCATCTCCATCGCCGACGCATCCGTTTCGATGCGATCTATAGCAGCGATCTGCTGCGGGCATGGGAAACTGCAACGGTAATCGCGGACAGGTTGAATGTTGAACCCGTGCTGCTGCCGGCACTGCGCGAGATTGATGTCGGTGCGTGGAGCGGGCTGACCCGCGATGAGGTCGTAGCTCAATTTCACGATCTGTGGGAACGGCTGCACTCGGGTGAGGATGTGCCGCGCGGCGGCGATGGTGAAACCTTCGGGCAACTCTATGACCGTGTCGTTGGCGCGGTAGAACGATTGATGCACGAGCGACCGGGGCAAACCATCGCCCTGGTGACGCACGGCGGTCCGGTGCGCGCGTTGCTGCTCCACGCGGCGCGCGATAAGGTCGGCGTGTTGCCTCGTCCACTGCATATCAGCAATACGTCGTTGTCGGTCATTGCGTGCGTGGCGAACGACTGGCGCATTCTTGCAGTCAATGATATGTCGCACCTCGATAGCGCTTTTGAGGTCGCCGAGTCGAAGGAAACGCAGGTGGACGATGCGGAGCGGGCGTAGGAGGTAGGGGGTTGGGGTTAGAGGTTAGGGGTTGTGAGAAGCAAGAACAAAGAATTGAGAACTCAGAGAGCGATCGCCATAACTCTGGACATTCAGACAGGCCTGTGGAGTGTTCGGCGTTGGGTTTCGACAGACTCGACCTGCATTGGCTGAGGTTGTCGAAGTCAACGCCGATCACGAGACAGTCAACAGAGGCGCTATTTAGGTTTTATCAGAAACCGGAAACTGGCGCTGTCGCTGTTAATTTCTGTTGATGAGCGGCAGGTGCATAGAAAACAGTTGATCGACAACAATCAGTTCGACCGGGATGACGATTGGCGCCACGCCGCCAGTGTCCGGCGCTGAGATGGTGATACTGCCAGTGTAGACGCCGTTGTTCAATCCAGATTGGTTGGCGCTGACCCGAACCGCGCTGCCGACGATTTCGGTCTGGAGCCAGGGAACGTTCTGCGTCGCCTGCCAGCCGGGAGGTGCGCAGTTCGCAGAAACCATCAGGTGTACCGGCGGCGGCAGTGATCCGCCGCTTTGAGCCAGGAATCTCAGTTCTTTTGGCGCGACGCTCAGGCGAGGAGGCGTCGTTGTCGCTTCGGTGATCTCAGAAAAACGTACGCCGTCCGTGAAACGCACCCACACTCCCTGTCCGCGGTAGTTGCCCCCTGGAACGGGACAGATCAGCGGAGAGGTTGCCGGTTGGGACGTGCTGAAGATTGTGACCGCATCAACAGTCACATCAGTGTTTCCACTGCGCCAGAATTGAAAGATCAAAAAGGGTTCATTGGGGTTCGGGCGAAACGTGAATGGCAGTGCAAATTCCTGATACTGGTCGGGCGCTGCAAAATCGATGCCTCGCAGACGCAACGGACCGTACTCTGTCCCGCCGCCTTTGACCGTAAGCCGCGCCACGTCACCGCCTGATGCGTTGCTTCCGACTTTGATGCGGAAATACGCAATCATCGGCGTATCCTTGATGAACAAGGTGTCCCAAACCCATGCGGATGTCTCGCCGCTGCCGGTTGCAAGCCGGTACGCCGTGCCGCCCCAGGCGTCCGGGTCATTGACGCGCTCACCATTCCCCCATAATATGCCGAACGTCGGGTAGGCATCATCGGCAATCCATCCCAGGCTCAACTGCACCATTGGCCATCCGCTCTGATCCAGATGATACAGTGTTACAGACGGCTGCGTCGTGCTGAGGTGCGCGTCGTCAGGTTCGTGGAGCGGAACCGATTCCCCCGGGTAGATAGTGTCGCTTACCATAGCGGTGCGGTTAAGAGCGTCACGGGTCTTGACATAGACGGTTCGCCAGCCCTGGCCTCCCTCCAGGCTCCAGGCGCTCTCAACAGAAAATGGCATCCATACGCCTTTCGTGAAGCAGGGGTCGTTGCTGATCATCATTTGTGTTGCTGGACCCAGACTTGCAAAGCCGCTCTGCGTCGCACGATTGTGAATGTAGAGATTGACCTGAGCAGTCGATGTTGATAGGGCTTCATTCTCGATAATGACCGGCGCGTAAACCGGGTCCATGCCAAACTTCTGGACAATGGAGCCGCGTCCATCGCCGGAGCGGCGGTGGTATCCCAATCCAACCTCGCGGGAGGCAGGATCGAGCAGATTGGCGCGATGACCCGGGCTGTTCATCCATCCCTGAACTGCGCCTTCAGGAGGAACGTATCCGCAGAATGCGTTCTCTGCGCCTGCCAGCCCCAGGTATCCGAAGGCGCACGCGCGATCAACGGGCCAGTTCCCGTTCGTGTCCTGGTGATCGCAGTACCCTGCCGAGCGATTCTCGGTCGAATCCCATGCGAACCGGCGCGCAGCCGCAGTGAGCTGGCGACTCCAGCGCATTGGGGGGACGCCATGGGCGCGTCGGGTCAGATTGCTGAGGTAGACCGTTTGCGCTTCGTCATGCCATAAGACAGGAGTTTGCGCCGGAGCGAGGGGCGCGCTCTCTGCCGGAACGACACAGACGCAGAGCGCAATGCCCAGAAGCGTCAGTTGCTGCCAGAATCGCACAGGCTGCGCATCCCTCATGATACTATGTTCATTATGCTGAACGTGTATAATGAGGGGGACATAACAGCGTCGCGTGAGACGTTGGAAATCAGTCCAGGCTGGCGACCTGTCATTGAGTATACATCCACAAGAGCGGACAGATCAATGGCTTCCAGCGACTATATTGTTGAGACTCCAGAACAGATCGCGCTGGCGTATGATGTTGCCGGAATCGGTTCGCGGTTTCTGGCGGCGATCATTGATAGCGTGCTGATTGCTCTTGCGCAGGCGGCGCTGTTTTTCGCACTCGCGCAGACCGCCAGCATCATCGAGTTTGCTGAAAGCGTGCTGATTGCAATCGGCGCAGCGCTGGGCTTTGCCATTCTGTGGGGGTATTACATCGCTTTCGAGTTGACCTGGAATGGGCAAAGCCCTGGAAAACGGCTGATCGGGCTGCGGGTCGTTTCGGAGGGGGGACGCCCAATCACGGTCGTTGGATCGATCATTCGTAATCTTATCAGGATTGTGGACTTTCTGCCGCTTCTGTACGGCATCGGCGTGATTGCCATGTTTATCGACGGGCGGGCGCGGCGGTTGGGTGATCTTGCCGCCAGTACGCTGGGGGGGGGGGAACGCGCCGGTGGGACGCTGGGAAGGCTGGTCAAAAGCGTTGAGCCGAACATTCCCTCATCATCTGGCGATACCACTGATCCGGTCGATGTCAGTTTGCTGACGCCCGACGATTACGCCCTGCTGTGCGACTTTCTCAACCGGCGCCATGATCTGGCGCAGTCGATGCGCCAACGTCTGGCGGCGCAACTCGGCGAAGGGTTGCAGGCGCGACTGGATGTGTCATTCGATGGCGACCCGGAGCGACTGGTTGAGCGCGTGGTGCGCGCGTATCAGCATCAGCGACGCCAGGGATCACAGGTCGATCATTGATGCCGCCAGGCGCAATGTGGCAACGTGGATGTCCACCGTATCGGCAATGGTGCGGGCATATCCGCCAGCCATCGTGATTGCCACGGGAGTCCCGGTGCGACGGCAAAGGTCGAACACCATCCGGTCGCGCTCCAGCAGACCAGCCCTGGTTATGTTCAGGCGCCCAAGGCGATCATACTCATAGGGGTCGGCGCCCGCCAGGTAGATTGCCAGGTCGGCGCGGCTGCGTTCGATGGCCTGGTGCAGCCCTGCCTCCAGCGCCGCCAGGTACGCTGTATCTCCTGCGCCGTCTTCGAGGGCAATGTCGAGATCGCTGCGCTCTTTGCGGAACGGATAGTTCTTCGCGCCGTGGATGGAGAACAAGAAGATGGTATCGTCGTTGGCGAGGATGGCGGCAATTCCGTTCCCCTGATGGACATCACAATCGATGATGACAACCCGCCGGACGCGCCCTTCCGCCTGCATGGCGCGCGCAGCGATCACACTATCGTTGAAGACGCAATACCCCTCGCCGTGGTCGGCATAGGCGTGATGCGTTCCGCCTGCCAGACTTGCGGCGAAGCCATCGCCGCTCAACGCCGCGCGGCAGGCGGCGATGGTCGCGCCAACCGAACGCCGCGAGCGCTCGACGAGTTGCGGCGACCAGGGAAATCCGATCTGGCGCATTTCGCGGTCGCTCATTGCGCCAGTTTTCATGCGGTGCAGGTAATCGGCGGTATGCACGCGCAGCATATCGCGGTCATCGGCGGCTTCAGGGATGATCAGTTCACCCAGACCCTCGGCGGCCGCCTGTTCGCGCAGCAGCGCATATTTGGCGACCGGGAAACGGTGTCCCTCTGGTAGAGGGAGCACAAACGTGTCGGAGTAGAAGAGTTTCATGATCCCTCTGGCAGCAATGCGCGCACCTGTTCCAGCGTATCGGCGTCAGCCGGGCGCTTGTCGCGTCGCCAGCGCAGAATGCGCGGGAAGCGCACTGCAATCCCTGACTTGTGGCGACTCGAGCGCTGAATGCCCTCGAATGCCAGCTCGAAGACTAGTTCCGGCGTCACAGTGCGCACCGGTCCGAACTTTTCCACAGTATTTCGTCTTACGAATGCGTCCACCTCCCGGATCTCCTCATCGGTCAGTCCTGAATAGGCTTTGGCGAACGGCGTCAACCGATCGCCGTCCCACACGGCAAAGGTGTAGTCGGTGTAAAGGCTGGCGCGCTTGCCGCTGCCGCGCTGCGCGTAGATCAGCACGGCATCAATGGTGTAGGGCATGACCTTCCATTTCCACCAGTCGCCGCGCACCCGCCCGACGTGGTAGGGCGAGTTGCGACGCTTGAGCATCAGACCTTCGACGTTGCGTGCGCGCGAGGTCGCCCACTGTGCCGCGAGGTCGTCCCAGTCCGATGCGACAACTACCGGCGAGATCAGGAGCGCCTGGTTGCCCGGCGCGCAGGTTGCAATCAGGCGCTCCAGTTTTGCCCTGCGCCACTCCAGCGGTTTTTTCCGCACGTCAACGCCATCGAGTTCGAGCAGATCGTATGCCAGGAGCGCAGCCGGCGCTTCGTCGAGGATGGCTTTCGTCAGATTCTTGCGCCCGATCCGACGCTGCAACTGCGCGAAGGGCAGCACTGCGCCTTCCTTCCACGGCAATACCTCGCCGTCGATAACGACCCCATCAGGAAGGAAAGCACCGATCGCCGCAATTTCGGGGAAGCGGTCGGTAATCAGTTCCTCGCCACGCGACCAGAGAAAGGTTTGACCGGCGCGATGGATCAACTGGCTGCGGATTCCGTCCCATTTCCATTCCGCCTGCCACTCGTTGATCGATCCAAGCAGTTCGGGCGGATCGTCGAGCGGATGCGCCAGGCAGAAAGGATAGGGACGGCTCACGTCGGAGTCGGCGGTATCGTGCGCCAGCAACGCCTGGTAGAAGGCGGCGGATGGCTGCCACTCGCCCATCAATCGGTGCGCCATGGCAGCAGGGTTGGCGCCGCTGACGCGCGCCAGCGCCCGCACGACCAGTTGCTGGGAGACGCCAACCCGAAACGCGCCGGTGATCAATTTGTTCCAGACGAAACGCTCCGTTCCGCCGAGAGTCGCCCACACAGCACGCACAATCGCGCGTTGAGTTGTTTCGTCCTGTTCACGCAGGGGGATCAGCACCTCTTCGACCCAGCGATGGAGCGGCTGTGGATCCTCGAACGGCAGCACGGTCCGATCCACTTCCACCGACCATGCGCCGGGTTCCGGCAGCAGGAGTGTGACAGTTTCGGCAAAGTCGCCAACGGCGTCGTAACACTCACCGAAGAGCCAGTCGGGAATGCCAGCCGCTTCGACCGCCCACGCACGCAGCGTCGGCAATGGCACAGCCTGGCGCACCCGCCGACCGGTGAGAAAGAAAAGCGCCCACGCGGCGTCCGCTGGCTCAGCACACTCAAAGTAGCGCGTCAGCGCCTCGACCTTTACGTTCGTTTTCGTCGTCTCATCGAGTGCGGTATAGAGTTGTGCAAATGTGTACATAGGGGTTAGGGGTTAGAGTCGGCGCGTGGGCACGCCACCCCGGCGCGGGCGCGCCACCCCGGCGCGGGCGCGCCACCCTGACGCGGGCACGCCACCCTGACGCGGGCACGCCACCCCGACGCGGGCACGCCATCCCGGCGTGGGGGGCGCGCCACCCCGACGCGGGCACGCCATCGGCGTGGGGGCACGCCATCGGCGTGGGGGCACGCCATCGGCGTGCCCCTACCTGCCGCCTGCCCTCGGTCGGCGTGCGGGCACGCCACCCCGGCGCGGGCACGCCACCCCGACGCGGGCACGCCATCCCGGCGTGGGGGGCGCGCCAC
>ERZ1685332.227-NODE-227-length-10510-cov-15.307987_pt1 | contig 10510 bp, 11 predicted proteins | sample MGYA00580193_ERZ1685332 | MGnify/ENA primary metagenome ERZ1685332 (study PRJEB41501, sample SAMN08275520) | hot springs metagenome | biome: alkaline hot spring; material: microbial mat | place: Russia: Ush-Beldyr | collected 2015-07 | depth 0.5 m m ...
AGGAACGCTGGGGCAGGTGTTCTATTGCGGCCTTTCAATGGGCAATTGGTATAAGATGAGGCCTGTGGTTTTCCCACCTCCTTTCTGGGATGAGACCTACGACAGGCGGAGGGAGTGGGATTCGAACCCACGGTGACCACGAAGGGCCACAGCGGTTTTCGAGACCGCCCCGATCGTCCACTCCGGCACCCCTCCGGCAGAAAACATTATAGCACATGAACGAGAGGTTGCAACCCAGGGATACTGGAGTCAGATGATCAACGCCCTGACATTACGGAAGACATGCCAGAGCACGTTCCGTACGCAGGCCGTCAGGCCTGTATGCAGGCTAATTGCAATTTAACAAATTGTCCCGGCAATATCTGCGAAGCGGTCTTCTCCTTATCCCCCTCGCCCGAAAGGGGAAAGAAAAGGGTTTGAGGGCGGCGGCCTCCGGCCGCCGCCCTCAAACCCTACTTATCTCTCCCCTCTCCGCACCGCGTAGCGGCAGCGGGGTTTGAATTTCTCATAAAAATTGGGCGCCTTCTCCAGGCGCCCGGTTTTCCCTGCTTCCAGAACGTGCCAGACACTTTTAGAAAGTGCCTGGACGTCGGCTTACCCGGCTTTCCCTTTCAGCACCTTCTCTATCCGCGCCAGCAGCTGGTCCGGGTCTATCGGCTTGTGAATCCATTCATCCACTGGGATGTACTCTCCTGAGGGCACTACCCCCTGCGCCCGCGCTCCGGTGAGCGACGTCACCATAATCACTGGTATCTCCTTCAACTCCGGCTCCTGCGCCATCTCCCGGCTCACATCCAACCCGTCCAAGATGTAGGACATTATAATGTCCAGCAGGACCAGGTCCGGCTTCTCCTTGCGCATCACCGCCAGCGCTTGCTGCCCGCTGGCCGCTGTGATCACCTCGTACCCCTTGCCGTGCAGAATCCGCCGCGTCAGGCTCACGAAATCCGGGTCGTCGTCTACCACCAGGATTTTCGCCATATCTATCCTCCTCTGACCCCAAAGGGTGCACGAAGGACACAAAGGTACCCGAGGAAACTTCTTCCCTTAGCGTCCTTTGTGTCCTTCGTGGTTTTAATGATGGGCGCCCTCTCGCTTCTTCGCCTCCCAGATCTCCATCGCCCGCTTCGGGCCGTAGTACCACTTTGCGTGGTGCTCCGCCGCATACTCCGCCGAGGTTACCCCGAAGCGCATGCTCACCAGACCGGCCCACATCAGCGGGTGCGCTACCGCCAGATACAGATGCACCAGCAGCATGCAGACCGCGACGATCATCGCCAGATCGTGGAACACCACCAGCCAGCGGAACAATTCCGGCGGGATGATGCCCTTGCCGAACCACATCGGCACCCCGGTGATGCCGAAGATGAACCAGGTCACAATCATCATCAGCCCGTTCAGTTTCTCCCCGGCATTGAAACGGCCCTGCGGCGGCATCACCTCATGTTTGCCCAGGAGGTAGTAGGCGGGGGCGGCCTTCAGCCAGCCGATATCTTCCTTTCTGGGGAGAAATTCCCGGATATGCAGCAGCAGCCGGCGGGGCTCAACGATGGCGTAGATAATGGGGAGAAGGCCAAAAATGACCGCCGCGCCCCGGTGGACCAGCCGGATAAACAGACCTGCCTCCCCTTGGGCCAGCGGTTGGAGGAATGGGAAGTAGAGAATCATCCCGGTAATGGCCAGGGGGACGAAGGTGGCGGTGTGGATCCAGTGGCCCAACCGCTCCATAACGGTGTACTTGGGAATCCATTGGATGGTGACAGTTTCCGCTCTGCCTTTCAGTTGGACGGTCATTTCACTTCCTCCATGCGAATCTTGCGGCGGACGAAGAGGAAGGCAGCCAGGATGCCCGCGAGCGTTACTCCGAAGACCACGTTGCCCAGGGGTTGAATCACCCGCTGCCAGGCCCGGGCAAAGGCCGGCGTCTTCGGCACGGAGGGCAGCCCGTACTGCTCCGGCTCATCCAGGAGGATACTCAGCCGGCGCAACCCTCCCGCCTCATGCTCGCCGTAGATGCGGGCGTTCATCCCCTTCGCCTGCAACTCGGCCACCCGCGCCCTGGCTTTCTCCAGCAACTTCCCGCGCTTGCCCCAGGTCAGCGCGCCCACCGGGCAGATCTCCGCGCAGGCCGGCCCGCCGATGCCTGTCCGGATGCGGTCCTGGCAGAAGATGCACTTGGCCGCCTTCGCCTCTCCGGTCAGCAGGTTGACAACCCGTAGGTGTGGGACGCCGTAGGGACAGAACTGGGTGCAGTAGCCGCAGCCGATGCATTTCACCCGGTCCAGCGCGACGAACCCGTGGGGGTCGTGGGAGAGCGCGCCGGACGGGCAGACCTCCACGCAGGCCGCGTCGGTGCAGTGCATGCACTGGTAATTAAAGAAGTGCCACCCCGCCTCGGCCCGCCGAAGTTTGATAATGTTCCAGGTGATGGCGGAGAGGTCCCGCGGCGATTCGTAGATGCCCAGCGGGTCGGTGCTCTCGTTGGGCAGCTTGTTCCAGCGCTTGCATGCCATCTGGCAGGCCTTGCAGCCGACACACTTGACCGGGTCGTAGAGAATCGCCACATCGTCGGGAGAGGCGAGGGAGGGCGCGGCCGCGGCAGCGCGGGCGCCAGCCAAGGAGATGCCCAGCCCCAGCGCGGAGAGGCCCAAAAACTCCCGCCGATTCATCGCCAGTTTCGGAGACGGTCTGTCGTTCATGTCTCACCCCTCCTGATGGGTTGAATGCCCCACCGCTCCAGTTCCATCAGAACGCTCTGAACCAGCCCTTCCACCTGAGCAGCGACGGTCGGCGACAACTCCAGCCCCACCTCCAGGGAGGCCGGCTGGATGCCCCAGAGGACCACCTCCGAGGGGTACCGTCCCCGCAGACGGGCCACTGCGAGCAGGTCGCTCAGGCCCATCTGGTGCGGGGAGTGTTGCAGGCTCAGCACGGCGGGGATCCGGTCTCCTTCCAGCCGGGCCACCGTTCCCAGCGGGGCGTCCATCTGGACGGCGTCCACGATCAGCAGCCGGTCGGCGTCCTCCACATAGGGCAGGAGGTCCAGCCCCAGCGTTCCGCCGTCCAAGATTTCCACCTCCTGGGGGAACTGATACCGTTCCCGCAGAAGATGGATAATATGGACGCCGACCCCCTCGTCGCTCAGGAGGATGTTGCCCACTCCTAAAACCAGGGTCTTCACGGGCAGGTCCAGTCGTTCAGACGGATGCGGGTCACCTCCCGGCCGTGCGCGTCCAGCAGGTGGACGCCGCAGGCCATGCACGGGTCAAAGGAGTGGATAGTGCGCAGGATTTCAATGGGCTGTTCCGGGTCGGCGATGGGGGTGCCGACCAGCGCGGCTTCGTAGGCCCCCGGCTGGCCCTGTGGGTCCCGCGGCGAACAATTCCAGGTGGAAGGAACCACACACTGGTAGTTCGCGATTTTGCCGTCCACAATGCGGACCCAGTGGCTCAAGGCGCCCCGGGGCGCATCGTGGAAGCCCACACCCTGCGCTTCCTTCGGCCAGGTGGCAGGGTTCCATTTCTTACCGTTGTGAATCGCCAGGTCGCCGCGCGCCATATTGTCCGCCAGTTCGTCCACCCAGGCGTTGAGTTGTTCGGCGACGATCAGCGTCTCAAGGCCGCGGGCCGCGGTGCGGCCCAGAGTGGAGAAGAGGGCCTCGGGCCCGACTCCCAGTTGCTTCAGGACTCCGTCCACCAGTTCCTTCGCCCGCTTTTGGCCGGAGGCGTAGGCGATCAGCATTCGGGCCAGCGGGCCCACCTCCATAGGCTTGCCTTCGTACCGGGGAGCCTTCATCCAGGTGTACTTCCCATCGGTGTTCAAGTACTTGTAGGGAGGCTTGGGTCCGGTATAGTTCGGAGCGGTTTCTCCTTCCCACGGGTGTTTGGCCACCCGGTCACCTTCGGCGTACTGGTACCAGGAGTGGGTCACATACTCTGCAATCTTCGCCGGGTCTATCGAGTGCACCTGGCTCAGGTCCCGGTTGAGGATAATGCCCGCGGGGAAGAGGAAGTTGCCGGCTCGGTCAGGGAATTCGCCGCAGGCCATAAAGTTGCCCAGTCCCTCACCCAGGCCGGCCCACTCGTCCTTGTAGAACGAGGCGACTGCCAGAAGGTCCGGGATGTAGACTTGCTGGACAAAGGTCAGAGCCTTCGTGCAGAGCCGTTTCAAGAAGGCCAGTTTGTCGGCGTTCAGCGCGGTCTCGCTATCCGGGTCCACCGGGATCGCCACCCCGCCCACCAGGTAAGTCTGGGTGTGGGGGTTCTTGCCGCCCAGGATGGCATGGGCCCGGATGATATCCCGCTGCCAGTCCAGCGCCTCCAGATAGTGGGCCACAGCCATCAGGTTGGCCTCGGGCGGCAATCGGTAGGCCGGGTGGCCCCAGTAGCCGTTGGCGAAGATACCCAACTGACCACTGCGCACAAAGGCATCCAGTTTCTCCTTAATGGAGCGAAAATATTCCGGGCTGGAGTTGGGCCAGTCGGAGATGGACTGAGCCAATTGAGCCGTCTTGTTGGGGTCCGCCTTCAGCGCACTGGTAATGTCCACCCAGTCCAGCGCGTGGAGGTGATAGAAGTGGATCACGTGGTCATGGAGGTACTGGATACCGCCGATGAGGTTGCGGACGATGCGGGCGTTATCGGGGATGGTGATTCCCAGCGCATCCTCCACCGCCCGTACGGAGGCCAGAGAATGCACCGTGGTACACACCCCGCAGATGCGCTGGGCCATCAGCCAGGCCTCGCGGGGATCGCGGCCCCTCAGAATGATCTCGATCCCTCGGAAGGCGGTGCTGGAGGCCCAGGCCTCTACGATCCGACCGTCCTCAACCCGGGCCTCAATGCGCAGGTGGCCCTCTATCCGGGTAATGGGATCCACGACAATTTTCTGGGCCATATCCTACCTCCTATAGCTATTCCTGTTTTTTGGCCAGTTGGCTCACCGCCACTGCACCGGCCACGCCAGCGGCCGCGCCGACCGCAGCACCGATAACGCCTGCCGTCACCGGCGACATGCCCTCCTCTGGCTCCACTGTGGGATAGGTGGTGGGCGGCGCCAGGGCGTGGATGGGGACCGGCTCATAGGCATACATCTCCCAGAAGTGGGGAGCACCGCAGGCAATGCAGCCGTGGCCGGCGCCCACGGGCCAACTGGTCCCCTCGTTCCAGCGGATAGAAGGACAGTTCATAAAGGCTACGGGGCCCTTGCAGCCCATCTTGTAGAGGCACCAGCCATTGCGGTGGCCCTTGTCCCCCCAGGCCTCCACGAACTCCCCAGCGTCAAAGTGGCCGCGCCGCTCGCAGTTATCGTGGATGCGGCGGCCATGGGCGAAGAGGGGCCGGCCCAGGTCGTCCAGCGCGGGCAGTTCTTTGAAAGTCAGGTAGTGGACCACCGTGGCGGTCAGGTTGTCCACGTTCAGCGGACAACCGGGCAGGTTGACGATGGGGACGCCCGAGACAATGTCCTTGACTCCTTTGGCGCCGGTGGGGTTCGGGGTTGTGGATGGCCAGCCGCCGTAGAAGGCGCAGGCGCCCACGGTGATGATGGCCGCCGTGTGGGCCGCCACCTCCTGGAGAATCTCCAACGCAGAGTGCCCGCTGATGCAGCAGTAGACCCCGTCATCGGCCGTGGGGATAGCGCCCTCCACAATGGTGAGGTAGCCACCCTCTCTGACAGTATCTCGGAGAGACTTCTCCGCCGCGTGGCCAGCGGGAGCCATAATGGTCTCACTGTAGTTCAGGGAGAGGATGTCCAGCACCAGTTCGGCGACGGTGGGACGATTGGCCCGCAGGAGAGACTCGGTGCAGCCGGTGCAACTCTGGAACTCCAGCCACACCACCGCGGGGCGCCGGGCGGTCTCCAGCGCCCGGGCGATTTTGGCTGCCCGATCCACCGGGAGGGCCAGCACGCCGGCCATAATCGTACAGAATTTCAAGAACTCCCGGCGACTAATCCCGCGAACAGCCAGTTCTTCAGCAATGGTCGTAGAGCGGTCCATAAAGACACCTCCAGATCACAGGATTGGAAAAGGGAAAGCGGGGCAATCGGACGGATGGTCCAATAGACACCTCCTGATGGGTATACCGTGCAGTGTACTACGTACCGCGTTCCCTATCTCGGGGGCCAGCGCGAAGATGCCCCGGCCCAGGCGGGCCCGGGTTTCCGCCTCCGGCAAAGGGGGTGGGGAGAAGGCCACTTCTACAGAGGCCTGAGCGGAAAGAAGGGGCAGATATAGCACAACTACTCCGGCCCGTTTCGGGCGTTCGGCAACTTGGCGGCCCAACTCCGCTGCCAGGACGCGCGCCTCGGCGGGTATCCGAATGGTAGAATGGTCAGATGCAGGACGGGGGGACATCTTCTCCTTGGCAAGGCCGATTATAACCCGTTTGGGCGCTCTGTCAAGCCAGCGTCGGCCGTCCAATAACTGATCGCCGGTCAGTTATTGGGTATATCTTATGATAACCACTTCCGGCCAATTGTCTATAGCACAAAAGGACTAACTTGCCGGTAAAAACAGCATTTATGGACTATCTTAACTTTGGCCTTTTTGCCTGTGCTCCTTCTGCATGGGCTCTTGGCCGCCTCCAGGGCCTAAAAAAGAAGATTGTTTTTCACTGCGGCGGCTTCGCCGCCGCAGTGAAAAACGTTTTATTTTTATTCTTTTCGCCCTGCCGGAAGCGGGTTGCGGAGATTTTCCCGCCCTGCCACGCAAAAAGCCAAACTTCAGGACTATCTATCCAACCGGATATCCGGGCACGGAGAGATGATAACGGGTGCAGGGGCAGACAAAAAGGGGTTTGGGGGCGGCGGCTCCGCCGCCCCCAAACCCCGACCCTTCTTCTCAACCCACCGGTTCAGAATCTTACTCCTGGGCTAAGCGGGCCGCATACTCCAGACCGACCGCCAGCGCCTTCAGGTTCATCTCCGCCGTCCCGCGCGGCGCCCGGGCCCGAACGGCCGCCTCCAGCGACTCCCGCGAGACCACTCCGGTCAGTCCCGCCAGCAGCCCCAGGGCAACGATGTTGGCCGTGATTTCCCTGCCAGTGGCCTGACGGGCCAGTTCCGTGATGGGCACCCGCACCGCCCGGATCAGCGGCGCCCGGTGGACGTGAACCGTGTCCAGGACGAGTATCCCGCCCTTCTTCAGCTTCCCGGCATACCGATCGCATGCCTCCTGGCTCATACAGAGCAGGATGTCTGCCTCCAAGACTTCGGGGTAGTCCACCTCCTGGTCGGAAATGATGACCTCCGACCGGCTGGCCCCACCCCGCGCCTCAGGGCCGTAGGACTGGGTCTGGACAACTTTCTTTCCGTCCCGCACGGCCGCGTCGGCCAGCAGGATGCCTGCCAGGATTACTCCCTGACCGCCCGTACCGGCAATTCGGATTTCGGTGCGTTCCATCCCCTCTCCCTCCGGGCGCGCAGGACAACCTCCTCCTGATACCGCCGGGTGTACTCAATCAGGTCGTCCCGGTCCGCCAGGATACCGCGGAGGATTTTCCCGGCCCGCTCTTCCGGACCCAGCCGCTCCGCCTGCTTCAGGGTGACGCTGTCCTCCTTCAGACGGCGCATCATCTCCGGCGCAGTCCCCCAGCGGTTCAACCGACCGATGGTCGTATGGCAGTAACTGATGGCCTCCACCAGCGAGAAACCTTCTTTCAGCAGTGCGCGGGCGATATAATTCTGGAGTTCATCCACATGATAGACGGTACTGCGGGCAACAAAGGCCGCCCCGGCGCACTGAGCCAGTTCGGCAATCTGGAAGGGGGGCTCAATGTGGCCATAGGGCGCGGTGGTAGTGAGCGCTCCCGGAGGCGTCGTCGGCGAATATTGCCCACCCGTCATCCCGTAGGTGGCGTTGTTGACCACGATGGCTGTCAGGCCGATATTGCGCCGGGCAGCATGGATGAAGTGATTCCCCCCAATGGCCAGTGCGTCTCCGTCTCCCATCACCACGATGACCTTCATCTCCGGACGCGCCAGTTTCAGGCCGGTGGCGAAGGCCAGCGCTCGCCCATGGGTGGTGTGGAGGGTGTTGAAATCCACGTAGACCGGCATGCGGCCCGTGCATCCGATGCCGGAGACCATCGCGATATCGTTCTTATCCAGCCCCAGGGCATCCACCGCGCGGATGATGGCCCCCAGGACAATGCCGATGCCACACCCAGCACACCAGACGTTGGGGAACTTCTTGGTATGGCGGAGGTACTGCTCGTGAATGCGGGATTCGCTCTGGGTTTTCATGCTTTGCTCCGACCCTGTCGGCCAGTAGGGCGGGTGGGATTTGAACCCACATGTCCTCAACGGACAGAGGATTTTAAGTCCCCCGCGGCTGCCGTTTCGCCACCGCCCCAGACAGAAACGGGCAGTCCCAAGGACTGCCCGCTTTTTCAACGTACCACCAGGAGGCGGCGGTCGGATTTGAACCGACGTTTGAGGGTTTTGCAGACCCTTGCCTTGCCACTTGGCTACGCCGCCCCAACATTTCTACTGAGCGGGCGACGGGACTCGAACCCGTGGCCTTCTCCTTGGCAAGGAGACGTTCTACCAACTGAACCACGCCCGCTTTCCAGCAGAAATTATACCACATCTCGTCAAAATTGGCAAGAGGGAAATTCGGGGTATAATACGCTATTGCTACTCATTTCATAACCGGGGTGAATCGCGTGCGCTACCTGGTGATTTCCGACATCCACGCCAATCGTGCCGCCATGGAAGCGGTACTGAGAGACGCCGCTCCCTTTGATATGATCTGGTGCCTGGGGGACCTGGTCGGGTACGGCCCCGACCCCAATGAATGCGTGGCCCGCATCCAGGACTTTGAGCATATTTGCGTGGCCGGCAACCACGACTGGGCCGCCCTGGGTCGTCTGGCCCTGGACGACTTTAACACCGAAGCTCGCATCGCCCACCTCTGGACCCAGGAAGAACTGACCCCGGTCAGCCGGGAATACCTCCAGCAACTCCCGGTCCGCCTGGAACAGGGGGACATCACGCTGGTCCACGGCAGTCCCCGGGAGCCTGTCTGGGAGTATCTGCTGGACCTGGAGGGAGCGATGATCAATTTCTCCCACTTCTCTACCCCCTTCTGCCTGGTGGGCCACACCCATCTCCCGCTGATGTTTGTGCTGGACGAGGAACCGGGTCGTCCCTATGCGATGATCCCGGAAATTGGGACACCAATTTCCCTGCGGGGGTATCGGATGATCCTGAACCCCGGGAGTGTGGGGCAGCCCAGGGACGGCGACCCGCGCGCCAGTTACGCCATCCTGGATACCAATGCGATGACCTGGGAACTGCGTCGCGTCTCCTATCCGATAGAGATTACCCAGGAGCGTATGCGCGCCCGGGGTCTCCCCCGCCGCCTGATCGCTCGTCTGGAAACGGGACGATGAAGGGAACGGATGAGCATCCCCTGGCGTCTAATGGATGACCTATGGTCAAATGACCAATGACGAAAGGAGAGAGATGAGGAGACACCTGTGGGTTCTCATAGGGATGGCCGCGCTGCTGGTGGCTGCCGGGGGATGCGCGCTCCGACCGGCTGCAACGCCGGTGCCTTTACCGCCGCAAGTCGGTGGTGCCCCGATCGCTGTCGAGAGGAACATAGCATACCCCTGGGGCAGCACGGATTTGGCCGCTGCTGACAACGTCGCCATTACTGAGCGGATGGTTGTCCGGACGGCGAGCCTGGACCTCATCGTTCCGGATACGGAAAGGGCGCTGGACAACATCCAGGCGATGGCCCGCGAACTGGGCGGCTACGTGGTCTCCGTGGAGGCCCACCAGTACCAGAAAGGCCGGCAGGCCACAGTGACCCTCCGGATTCCAGCCGAAACACTGGACTCAGCGCTGGACCGGTTGCGCGCAATGGCGACAACCGTCCGGCGGGAATCGGTCTCCGGGCAGGACGTGACGGACCAGTATGTGGACCTGCAATCTCGCCTGCGCCATCTGGAGGCCAAGGAGAAGCAACTGCTGGAGTTCCTAGACCGCGCGGAGGATACCGAGGCCGTCCTCGCTGTCTACGAGCACCTCAGCGCAACGCAGGCGGAGATAGAGCAGGTGAGAGGACGGATGCAGTATCTGGAGAACCAGGTCGCGCTGGCGACGGTCACCGTCAGCCTGACGCCCGACGCGATGGCCCAACCGCTGGAGACGGGCTGGAACCTGCCTGGCACCGTCCGCAGCGCGGTGGAGGCGTTGCTGAACGTCCTGGAGTTCTTCGTCAAGGCGCTCATCTACATCGTCATCGTCATCCTGCCCGCGCTCATCCTGATCGCCCTGCCCATCGCTGGAATTTTCCTGCTGGTGCGCTGGTTGGTCCGGCGACGGCGACGCCAATAGGCACCCAGACTAGTACTTCGCCACAGCGATGATTAATGATAATCTCACGCCTCATTAGGCGCAGGCCTACTCTCAAGATTCCCTGTGGTCAAGTAGTAGTCTCCCTGTAAAGTGTTCGTCATTCGGTCACGCCCTCACCCCACCCCCTGCCCCCTCCCCTCTC
>ERZ1685332.232-NODE-232-length-10222-cov-14.980820_pt1 | contig 10222 bp, 9 predicted proteins | sample MGYA00580193_ERZ1685332 | MGnify/ENA primary metagenome ERZ1685332 (study PRJEB41501, sample SAMN08275520) | hot springs metagenome | biome: alkaline hot spring; material: microbial mat | place: Russia: Ush-Beldyr | collected 2015-07 | depth 0.5 m m ...
TTCTCAGTTCTCGGTTCTCAGTTCTCGGTTCTCAGTTCTCAGTTCTCAGTTCTCGATTCTCAGTTCTCGGTTCTCAGTTCTCGTAAGGAGACACAAAGCCTATGGAGGACCATGTACGCATCTTCGACACCACCCTCCGCGACGGTGAACAGGCGCCTGGCTGCACCATGACGCTGGAGGAGAAACTCGAAGTGGCGCGGCAACTGGCGCGGTTGGGAGTGGATATTATCGAGGCGGGCTTCCCGGCGGCATCACCCGGCGACTGGGCAGCCGTCCATGAGATCGCCAAAACCGTCGGTACGCCCGATGGTCCAATTATCGCAGCGTTGGCGCGCGCCAATAAGGACGATATCGACAAAGCCTGGAGCGCGATTCAGCCAGCCGCAAAGAAACGCATCCATACCTTCATCTCATCGTCCGACATTCATATCGAACACCAACTGCGCTCAACCCGCGAAGAGGTGCTCGAGCGCGCCCGGCTCATGGTGCGCTATGCGCGCTCGCTGTGCGACGATGTCGAGTTTTCGCCGATGGACGCGACCCGCTCCGACCCGGAGTATGTCTACCGCATGCTGGCGGCAGTGGTCGAAGAGGGCGCGACAACCCTCAATATCCCCGATACGGTTGGCTACGCCACGCCAGAGGAATACGCTGAACTGATTTCCGGAATCTACAAGCACGTTCCTGGCGCCGATAAGGTTATCATCTCCACCCATTGCCACGACGACCTGGGCATGGCAGTGGCGAACTCGCTGGCAGGGGTGCGCGCCGGCGCCCATCAGATCGAATGCACGATCAACGGCATCGGCGAACGCGCTGGCAATGCGTCGCTCGAAGAAGTTGTGATGGCGCTGAAGACCCGCCGCGCGTTCTTTGGCGTCGATACACGGATCAACACCCGCGAGCTGGCGCGCAGCAGCCGCCTGCTCAGTACGATTATCGGGATGCAGGTGCCGCCAAACAAAGCGATTGTCGGCGCCAACGCCTTCGCCCACGAGTCTGGCATCCATCAGGATGGCGTCCTGAAGCACCGTATGACCTACGAGATCATGGACGCGACGACCATAGGGCTGGACGGCAACGCCATCGTGCTCGGCAAGCACTCCGGGCGCAATGCGCTACGCACCAAACTGGCGGCGATGGGGTATGAGTTTGATAGCGAAGAAGAGTTCAATCAGGTGTTCCAGCGCTTCAAGGAACTGTGCGATAAAAAGAAAGTCGTCGATGACCGCGACCTGGAGGTGCTGGCAACCGGCGGATCGCTCCATACGCCGGAGTTGTACCGCCTGGAGCACGTTCAGGTGACCTGCGGCACCGGCGTGACACCGGTGGCGACGGTGCGCATCACCGATCCCGACGGCAACACGCATACCACCGCTGCGCACGGCACGGGACCGGTCGATGCGATCTACAAAGCGATCGATAAAATTGTCGGGCGACCGAATGACCTGATTGAGTTCTCGATCAAGGCAGTCACTGAAGGAATCGATGCGGTTGCTGAGGTGTCGGTACGCATCCGCGAGCCAGGCGATGCAGTCGAGGAACGCGAGTACCGTGTCGGGCGGCACCGGGGACCGCAAATCTATAGCGGCTACAGCGCCAATACCGATACGATCGTCGCCGCCGCCGAGTCGTACATGGCGGCGCTCAACAAAATGATCGCCGCGCGCCAGGAGCGCCTGAGCGCCGAGAATGCCGCCTACGCCGCCGGGTACGACCGCAACCGACCGACCTACGCGGTCGATCTGTTCGGCAAGAACGCGATGGAGTAAGGGGTCCAGCATCGTCCGAATCCAGCCCGCAAAGGCGGGCTTTGTTTCCCGTAGCCTGCGACTTTAGTCGCCTGGCTGCGCGCAACGGAACACTGCCAATGAACCACTCAATTGCCTACCTCGGTCCGCCCGGATCCTACAGCGAAATTGCCGCGCTGGCGTATGGCGGCGAGGAGGCGACATACATTCCGCTGACCAGTATGCCAGCCGTCGTCACCGCCGTTGAAACCGGCGCGGCGACCGCCGGCATTCTGCCGATTGAAAACGTTCTCGAAGGGAGCGTCACCACCACGCTCGACCTGCTCATTCACGAAACCAACCTGCGCATCACCGGCGAGACGGTCATCCCGATCCAGCACTACCTGGTGGGGCGTCCCGGTCTGGCGCTCCACGAGATCAAAGTGCTCTACGGCCACCCGCAGTCGCTCGGGCAATGTCGGCGATTCATCGAGCGTTGCCTGCCCGGTGTGGCAACCGTCGCGTCGCTGAGCAACAGCGCCGCTCCCGCCGAGGCGCTGGCGGACGAACGTCCTGCGGCGGCGATCGGAACGCTGCGCGCCGCGCAATTGGTCGGAGCCGCGATCCTGGCAAGCGATATTCAGGATCGTTCAGGCAATGTGACGCGCTTTATCGCGCTGGGGAAACACGACCATCCGCCAACCGGCGATGATAAGACCAGTTTTTGCTTTGGCTTTGACCGTGAAGACCGCCCCGGCGTGCTGGTCGAAGCGCTCCAGGAACTCTCGTCGGTCGGCATCAATATGACCAAACTCGAATCGCGTCCGTCGAAAGAGGTGCTGGGACAGTACATCTTTCTGGTGGACATCAACGGTCACCGCGAAGAGCCGGTTGTCACCGCCGCTCTGGAGCGCATTCGCGCCAAAACTGGCCTGTTCAAAGTATTCGGCAGCTACCCCCGCTGGCGTGGGCAGCCCTAGCACGCAGCCCGTAAGGAGTCAGTTATGCAGATTCTGCTCTACGATACGACCCTGCGCGATGGAACGCAACGCGAGGGGCTATCGCTCTCGGTTGAAGACAAACTGAAGATCGCGCGTGAACTCGATCTGCTCGGCGTGCACTACATCGAAGGCGGATGGCCCGGCTCGAATCCCAAAGATGCCGAGTTCTTCCAGCGCATCCGTCGCGTCGAACTGCGTCACGCCAGAGTCGCCGCCTTCGGCAGCACCCGCCGCGCCGACGCCGCGTGCGAGACCGACGCCAACATCCAGGCGCTGGTTGATGCCGGGACGCCGGTGGTGACGCTCGTCGGCAAAAGTTCGACCCTCCACGTTGAGCAGGTGCTCGAAACGACGCGCCAGGAGAATCTGGCGATGATCGCCGATAGCGTTGCGTATTTCAAAGATCGTGGCAAAGAGGTGATCTACGATGCGGAACACTTCTTCGATGGCTACAAACTGGATGCCGCGTATGCGCTGGCAACCCTGACTGCCGCCGCGCGCGCCGGCGCCGATTGTCTGGTGCTGTGCGACACGAATGGCGGCAGCCTGCCCCACGAGGTGACCGAGATCGTTCAGGCGGTGCAGCGCCACCTGGCAAACGAAGGGTTCGGCAACGGCGAAGCAAGGCGCGGTCCCACTCTCGGCATCCACACCCACAACGACGGCGCGCTGGCAGTCGCCAATGCGATTGCTGCCGTGCGCGCGGGGTGCGTCCACGTCCAGGGAACGATCAACGGCTACGGCGAACGCTGCGGCAACATGGATCTGATCCCGCTCATCGCCAACCTGCAACTGAAACTTGGCTACCGCTGCGTCACGCCCGAACAACTGCGCCGCCTGTCCGAGGTGTCGCACTATGTCGCCGCCGTCGCCAACCTCAACCCCGACACCCACGCGCCATTCGTCGGACACTCGGCATTCGCGCACAAAGGCGGCATTCACGTCGCTGCCGTCGCCAAAGTGCCCGACAGTTATCAGCACATCGACCCGGAGCTGGTCGGCAACCGGATGCGCATCGTTGTCAGCGAACTGTCGGGACGCGGGAATGTGCGCATGCGCGCGCAGGAACTGGGACTCGACCTGAACGGCAACGAGCGCGTGGTGCTGCAACGGATCAAAGAACTGGAGAACCGCGGCTTTCAGTTCGAGGCGGCGGAGGGATCGTTCGAGATGCTGGTGCGTCGCGCCGCGCCTGACTACGAACCGCCGTTCGAACTGCTCGATTTCACGGTGGTGGTCAGCAAACATGGCGCCAACGACATGATTTCGCAGGCGATGGTCAAACTCAAAGTCGGCGATGAAGTTATCCACACCGCCGCCGAAGGCGCCGGACCGGTCAACGCGCTCGACATGGCGATCCGCAAGGCGCTGCTGCCGCACTACCCCGAACTCGCTGATGTGCAACTGGTAGACTACAAGGTGCGCATCGTCGATGAGCATCTCGGCACCGCCGCCAAACCGCGCGTGCTGATCGAATCGGCGCGCGGCGAAGAACGCTGGAGCACGGTCGGCTGTTCGGAAAACATTATCGAAGCCAGTTTCATGGCGCTGTGGGATAGCCTGGAACTGCCGCTGGCGCGGCGGCGCGCTGGCGCGAACATTGCAGGTTGAAGGTTGGGGCGCTCGCCGGTTCTGCCCCAACGGGCGCCGCTGACACGGCAATGCGCCTGGTGGCGCGCGTTGAACGTTACAACGTTGCGCGTTGCCCATCGAATGTGCACATGAGCAGAGGCGGTCATCGTAGGAGCATCCCTCCGTGGGCGTCCGTGCGGATCGACGAAAAAGCGCCCAACTGTCGAGGTCTCCGCCGCAGCCCTTGCCCTGCGCTGGCGCGTTGGCAGCGAAACGGTCTTCGCCCACTGCGGGAACGCCGCCCAACCTCGGCGGTCGTGGAGAGGCAGGAACGTCGCGCACACCCACATTCAGTACGGAACGTTCCTGATATAATGGCGCCGGCGCAACGACGCCGCTGCACATTGTGGTGAAAGGAGAACACCGATGCCAATCCGTGAGTCAAAGTATATCTGGTTCAATGGCGAAATGGTTCCCTGGGAAAAGGCGACCGTCCACGTGATGACGCATGCCCTGCACTATGGTTCATCGGTGTTCGAGGGCATTCGCGCCTACGAAACGCCGCGCGGCGCGGCGATCTTCCGCCTGGGCGAGCATGTCCGCCGCCTGTTCGACTCATGCCGCATCTACCGGATGGAACCGCCATTCACGCCAGATCAGTTGTTCGAAGCCTGCCGCACCGTGGTGCGGGAGAATGGGCTGACCAACGCCTACATCCGTCCGCTCATCTGGCGCGGCTACGGCGAAATGGGGCTGAACCCGCTCCGCTCACCGGTCGAGACGATGGTCGCCGCCATGGAATGGGGCGCATACCTGGGCGCTGAGGGGCTGGAAAATGGCGTGGATGTGCATGTCTCCTCCTGGCAGCGAATGGCGCCGAACACGCTGCCGGCGATGGCAAAGGCTGGCGGCAATTACCTGTCGTCACAGTTGATTGTCATGGAAGCGGCGCGCAACGGCTATGCCGAGGGGATCGCGCTCGACGTGCACGGCTGGCTCTCCGAAGGATCGGGCGAAAATCTGTTCCTCATTCGCGATGGCGTCATCTACACCCCGCCGGTGACGGCGGCGCTGCTGCCGGGCATTACCCGCGACGCGGTGATGACGCTGGCGCGCTGGCTGGGATACGAGGTGCGCGAGCACAACCTGCCGCGCGAAATGCTCTACCTGGCGGACGAACTCTTCTTCACCGGCACTGCGGCGGAGGTGACGCCGATCCGCTCGGTTGATAAACTGCCAGTTGGCAATGGCAAACGTGGTCCGATTACCACTGCCATTCAAAAGGCGTTCTTTGGTCTCTTCTCCGGCGAAACCGAAGATCGCTGGGGATGGCTGACGCTGGTTGCAGACTAGCGTCAATGCCTCTTAAGCGTATACACAGGCGCAGAGATGCAGCACGTGAACGCTGCTCAATGGCTCGCCTTCCTTGAAGTGTTAATGAGGTAACTGACTATGCCGCGTACACTGTTCGACAAAATCTGGGATGCCCATATTGTTCGCCCGCAGACGGCGGAAACGCCAGCGGTGCTCTACATCGATCTCCATCTCATTCACGAAGTGACCTCGCCCCAGGCGTTCACCGAGTTGCGTCAGCGCGGGCTGAAGGTTCGCCGACCGGATCGCACTCTGGCGACGATGGACCACTCGACCCCCACCACGCCGCGCGGACCGGACGGGATCATTCCGGTGGTCGATGCGCAGGCGGCGGCGCAACTCCGCCAGCTCGAACAGAACTGCGCCGACTTCGGCATCCCGCTGTTCGCTCTCGGCAGCGAATACCAGGGGATCGTTCACGTAATCGGTCCTGAACAGGGGTTGACCCAACCCGGCATGACCATCGTCTGCGGCGATAGCCACACCAGCACGCACGGCGCGTTCGGTGCGCTGGCGTTCGGCATCGGCACCTCCGAAGTTGCGCATGTTCTGGCGACGCAGTGCCTGATCCAGAGCCGCCCCAAAACGATGGAGGTGCGCGTCGATGGTCGCCTGGGCCCGGGGGTGACCGCCAAAGACATCATTCTGGCGATCATTGCACGGTACGGCGTCGGCGCAGGCACCGGGCACGTGTTCGAGTACACGGGCGAAGCGATCCGCGCGCTCTCGATGGAAGAACGTATGACGATCTGCAATATGTCAATCGAAGGCGGCGCGCGCGCCGGGATGATCGCACCCGATGATACGACATTCCAGTACATCGCCAGGCGCCCCTTTGCGCCAAAAGGCGAAGCCTGGGACGCGGCGCTGGCGCACTGGCGCACTCTGCCGACCGACGAAGGCGCAGTGTACGACCGGACAATCACGCTCGACGCCTCGCAATTGACGCCAATGATCACCTACGGTACCAACCCGGGCATGGGTATGCCGATCGACGGGCGCATCCCGACGCCCGAAGACCTGCCCGATCCGGCGGCGCGCCAGGCGCTCGACAAAGCGCTGCGCTATATGGACCTGCGCCCAGGACAACCGTTGCTCGGTCACAAGATCGATGTCGTCTTCCTGGGGAGTTGCACCAACTCGCGCATTTCGGACCTGCGCCTGGCGGCGAGCGTGCTGAAAGGACGCAGGGTTGCCGACGGCGTGCGCATGATGGTCGTGCCCGGATCGCAGCAAGTCAAGAAGCAGGCAGAAGCCGAAGGGCTGGACCGCATCTTCCGCGACGCCGGCGCCGAATGGCGCGAAGCCGGTTGCTCCGCCTGCCTCGGCATGAACGATGACAAAGTTCCGCCAGGCAAATACGCCGTCTCGACCAGCAACCGCAACTTTGAAGGACGCCAGGGACCCGGCGCGCGCACCTTCCTCGCCAGCCCGCTCACCGCCGTCGCATCGGCCATCGAAGGCGTCGTCGCCGATCCGCGGAGATACGTGGGTTAGGAGTCCGTTCCCGATTCCCGGTTCTCAGTTCTCGATACTCAGTTCTCAGTTTCCGGTTCTCATTCAGGAGCACGACATGCAACCGATTTCAGTCATCACCGGGCGTATTGTCGCCCTGCCAGTGCAGGATGTCGATACCGATCAGATCATTCCTGCCCGCTACCTCAAAGTCACCGACAAATCGGGGCTGGCGGAAGGGCTGTTCTATGCCTGGCGGTTCGACGCCGAAGGCAAACCCAACCCCGATTTCGTGCTTAACCGACCAGAAGCGCAGGGCGCCACGATCCTGGTTGCAGGGCGCAACTTCGGTTGCGGCTCATCGCGCGAGCACGCACCCTGGGCATTGCAGGGGTATGGGTTCAAGGCGGTCATCAGCCCGTACTTCGCCGACATCTTCCGCAACAATGCCTTGAAAAACGGGTTGCTGACCGTTCAGGTGGATGAAGACACGTACCAGCAACTGGTTAGCCTGTTCGAAGAAGACCCAACCACCGCTGTGACCATCGACCTGGCGGCGCAGACGGTGACGCTCCCCGATGGACGACAGACGCGCTTTCCTATCGATCCCTTCACCAAACACTGCCTGTTGCACGGCGTCGATCAGATGGGCTTTCTGCTGAACGAAGAATCCGCCATCGCCGCGTATGAAGCCGTCCATCCGGCGCGTGTCGTCACTACAACCAGGAGTTAGCACCCGATGACGCGCCTGATCGGGCTGGTGCGCTACATTATCGTCATTGCTGTGCTGGCGACCCTGATCGCAGCCACGGCGCTGATTCTGTTCGGAGCGACTGAAACATTCATCGTTATTCGCGATGTTTTCTCGAAGGGTGAGTTTACCTCGAAGGTCGCTAAAACCCTGCTGTTGAGTTTCATCGAGATTACCGACATTTTCCTGCTGGCGACGGTGCTCTACATCGTTGCGCTGGGTCTGTACGAATTGTTCATCGACGACCGGGTTCCAGTGCCGCACTGGCTCGCCATCCACACCCTCGACGACCTGAAAGACAAACTGATCGGCGTCGTCATCGTTGTCATCGGTGTCGGATTTCTGGGTCAATTCACCACCTGGAACGGTGAAACGAACCTGCTGATCTCCGGCGGCGGCGCAGCCCTGGTTATTGTGGCGCTTACTTTCTTTCTTGGTCAGAAGGGCAAAAAGGAAAAGGAACGGAACAAAGATCAGACGGAGTAGCACATGCACGCGCTTATCACTGCACTTCCCGGTGACGGGATCGGACCAGAGGTGGTGGCGGAGGGGGTGCGCGTATTGCGCGCAGTCGGCGAACGATTCGGGCACACCTTCGAGGTGCGTGAGGCGCTGATCGGCGGATGCGCCATCGACGCAACCGGCACGGCGCTTCCAGACGAAACGCTCCGCCTGTGCCGCGAGTCGGACGCCGTGCTTCTCGGTGCGGTCGGCGGTCCGAAGTGGGACAACCCGGAAGCGTCGGTGCGTCCTGAGCAGGGATTGCTCGGCATTCGCAAGGCGCTGGGATTATTCGCCAACCTGCGACCGGTGGCGATCCACCCACGCCTGATCGCCGCCTCGCCGCTGCGCCCGGAACGGCTCCAGGGTGTAGACCTGCTGGTGGTGCGCGAACTGACCGGCGGCATCTACTTCGGCGAAAAAGGGCGCGACGCCACGCCGGATGGCGGCGAGAGCGCCTATGACGAATGCGTCTACACGACTGCCGAGATCGAGCGGATCGTGCGGGTTGCGGCGAGCCTGGCGCGCAACCGACGTAAAAAACTGACTTCGGTGGACAAAGCGAACGTTCTGGAGACCTCGCGCTTGTGGCGCAGCGTCACAACACGCCTGATGCGCAACGAGTTTCCCGACGTGCAGCTTGACCACATGTTGGTCGACGCCTGCGCCATGCACCTCATCCGCCGTCCGGCAGATTTCGATGTCATCGTCACCGAGAACATGTTCGGCGACATTCTGACCGACGAAGCCTCGATGCTGGCAGGATCGATGGGGATGCTCCCTTCCGCCTCGCTCGGCGCGCCCGGCGACAGCGAGAAAGCCACGCGAATGGGGTTATATGAACCCATCCATGGTTCAGCGCCCGACATTGCCGGCAAAGGGATCGCCAACCCGCTGGCGACCGTCCTGAGCGTCGCGCTCCTTCTGCGCCATTCGTTGGGACTGGAAGCCGAAGCGCGCGCGGTGGAAGCCGCTGTCTGGCGGACCCTGGAGGATGGAGTCGTTACCGGCGACATCGCTGCGCCGGGAGAGCGCAGCGCCACAACTGCCGAAGTTGGCACGGCGGTTGCCGCGCGGATCAGCGACATACGCTGAGGTTACCTTCGCCAGCGGCATTGCACCGGCAACCCGATACGGCGGTTACCGCACGGATCAGCGACATACACCAAATGAAGGCAAACTCTCACCAGGCGAGATTGTAGAGTGACATCGAGTCACCTCTCGCCTCCTGGTTTCAAACAGACGATCAGAGCGAAGCCTTCGCAACTCGCCGGTCGCATGCCCAAAACGCCACATCCCGAAAGTTGGGTGTCAAGAGTTTTTGCAAGCATTTTGCTCTTCACAAAGCGGTGAAGTATGCTCCGCAACTTGACGCGATTTTCACACAAGAATCGAGTTGCGAAACAGGCGCGATCATGCTATCATCCGGGAGACATGACGACGCAGCAGGAAGGCTCAGGAGCGGCGAAGAGCCACCTTCACGATATATCACACGGGCGAGAGGGGTTGGTAAGGAGAGATTTCGGAATTTTCGGCTCGCAGAAGAGCACTGAAATTTTTGCGACATTCGCGATCAGTTCTTCGGGCGAAGAATTTCGGAATTTTCGGCTCGCAGAAGAGCACTGAAATCAGCTTACATCAGTTTCACTTAGAAATCCCCGGTAGGTTTCTGAATTTTCGGCTCGCAGAAGAGCACTGAAATGGGGCCGACTGTTTCCGGACAACGTGAGGGACGTCTGTTTCTGAATTTTCGGCTCGCAGAAGAGCACTGAAATCTGGAACTATCCTCAACGCCTTGTAACGCTTAGAGCGTTTCTGAATTTTCGGCTCGCAGAAGA
>ERZ1685332.235-NODE-235-length-10100-cov-15.206272_pt1 | contig 10100 bp, 7 predicted proteins | sample MGYA00580193_ERZ1685332 | MGnify/ENA primary metagenome ERZ1685332 (study PRJEB41501, sample SAMN08275520) | hot springs metagenome | biome: alkaline hot spring; material: microbial mat | place: Russia: Ush-Beldyr | collected 2015-07 | depth 0.5 m m ...
TCTCAGTTCTCAGTTCTCAGTTCTCAGTTCTCAGTTCTCAGTTCTCAGTTCTCCCACTATTTACGCCACGTCCCAACATCTGGTATGCTGTACAGTGATGAAAGCATTGATCCTTTCCGACGTTCACAGCAACATCATTGCGCTGGAGGCGATCTGGGCGCGTGAGCGCGATGCGGACGCCATCTACTGCGCTGGCGATCTGGTCGATTACGGCACGCACCCGCGTGAGACGCTCGACTGGATGCGCGCACACGGTGTTGTCTGTGTGCAAGGCAACCATGACCGGCAGGTAGCGGAAACGTTCTACGAACCGGCGCTCTGGCATGTGGCTGAGAGCGCCCTCCAGTGGCGTCACCACAATGCCCGGCGATTGACGGCGGCAGACGCCGATTTCTTAATGTCGCTGCCGGAAGCGGTGACGTTCGAGATCGATGGCGTTCGCTACGGCATGACCCATCTCTACCGCAATTACGAACTTATTCTGAGCCGTCACGCCTACCGTTCATTCTGTCGGGCGCGCTTCCCCGACCTTGAGATCGACCGGTTGATCCTGGGGCATACCCATCGCCAGGGGGTTATGACGCTCGGCGAACGTGAGGTCTGGCTCAACCCCGGCAGCGCGTCTTACCGCCGAATGGACGATCCGGATCGAGAAGCGCACTACGTCGTCATCGAAGATGGGATCATCTCGCTGCGCAGTGCGCCCTATCAGTATAGCGCGGTCTACGAGGAAGTGCTGCGGCAGCGGCTGGCAGCCGACGAACTGCGCGTCATGCAGTGGTTTTTCGGTCCACGTGATTAGCAGCGGAACAGTGGCGTTCCGCCTATGTGCAAGGAGGCGATGATGGCAGAGCGCAAACCGGAAGGATACCTCAACGGCCGTCCTCTCCACCCGGAGAGTCTGATGATGAGTTACGGCTATCGGCCCGAATGGTCGGAAGGCGCCGCCAAAATCCCGATCTTCCAGACCTCGACGTTCATTTTCAAATCGGCGGAAGAGGGCAAGGCGTTCTTTGAACTGGCGTATGGTCTGCGGTCACGTCGCGACGGCGAGCAGATGGGGTTGATCTACAGCCGCCTGAACAATCCCGACCTCGAAATCCTCGAAGACCGGCTGACCCTGTGGGATGGAGCCGAAGCAGCGGCGGTCTTCGCCAGCGGCATAGCGGCGATCACTACCACGCTGTTGACCTTTCTGCGCCCTGGTGATGTGTTGCTCCACAGCGAACCAGTGTACGGCGGCACCGATTTTCTGCTCAAGCATGTTCTGCCGCAGTTCGGCATTCGTGTGGTTGGGTTTCGTGCCGGGACGCCGCCGGAGCAGGCGGAACGCCACCTTGCCCGGCTAGGGTTGATCGAACGATTGGCGTTCATTTTTATCGAGACGCCCGCCAACCCGACGAACGACCTGGTGGACATCGCTGCATACGCTGCACTGGCGCGGCGATTGAGCAGCACACGCCGCATTCTGACGGCGGTGGACAACACATTTCTGGGACCGCTCTGGCAGCAACCGCTCAGACACGGCGCCGACCTGGTGCTCTACTCCGCTACAAAGTACATCGGAGGTCACAGCGATGTGATTGCGGGAGTCTGCCTGGGAAGCCGCGAATTGCTGGATCAGGTCAGGGTTTTACGAACCATCTTTGGCACGATGGCGGGACCGCACACCGGCTGGTTATTGCTGCGCAGCCTGGAAACGCTCAAATTGCGCATGACCGCGCAGATGAAAACGGCGCGTCACGTTGCTGCGTTCCTGAACACGCACCCAAAGGTGGCGCGCGTTCACTATCTGGGCAACCTGACCGAAGACGACCCGCAGTATGCGGTGTTTCAGCGCCAGTGCAGCGCGCCAGGGGGTATGATTTCATTCGAGGTCGCTGGCGGTGAAGCCGACGCCTTTCGTTTGCTGAATGCGCTGCAATTGATCCATCTGGCGGTCAGCCTGGGCGGCACGGAATCGCTTGCCGAACATCCCGCCACCATGACCCACGCGGATGTTGATCCTGAAGAGCGGCTGGAGTTGGGGATCACGCCGGCAATGATCCGGCTCTCAATCGGTGTTGAGCATCCCGACGATCTGATCGCCGATCTGGCGCAGGCATTGGCGGCAGTATAGGAACAAAACCGATCGGTTACAAACTGATGGTACAATCGGTACATGTAGTGTCGTCGATCAACGAGGAATCTGATCGGCGCAGAGACCCTGGGGTCAGGATGTTCGTTTGCCCGAGCAGCGCGCATCTTGACCCTCTGTACTTTGTGCGGAGTCGCTGATCGTGTGGTTGTTGCCCGCTTTCATTTCGTTTCTCCTGATCGCAGCACTCATCGAAGCTGCCGTTGCGCTGTGTGCCTGGCGTCAACGGCTGACCGCCGGCGCTTCCCAGTTAGTCATGCTGATGGCTGCGTCGATCGTCTGGACGCTGGCATATGGACTGGCACTGATCAGCACGTCGTTGCCGACCAAACTGCTCTGGCTTGGCGTTGCGCATCTTGGGATCGCCCTTCTGCCCGTCCTGTGCCTGCGTTTTGCCATTGCTTACACCCGGCGCGCTGCGTGGCTGTGGCGCTGGCGCGGCGCGCCATGGTTTGTCATTCCCGTCGCGACCATCGCACTGAACTGGACGAATAGCGCACACGGTCTCTACTATCAGAACGTCGCTCTCCTTCAGAACGGACCATTTGCGTTGCTGAGCGTCACGCACGGTCCGTGGCTGTGGGTGTTTGTTGCTTATGGATACGCATTGCTCGCTACAGGCATTCTCATTTTCTGGTGCGCATCGCGTGGGGCATCGCCGCTGCACCGCGGGCGGGCTACAGTCATGTCTGTCAGCGTGCTTGTGCCCTGGATCGCCAATCTACTGCAACTTTTCGCACTCCATCCTCTTGTGCCGCTGGATATTACACCGATTGCGCTGGCATTCTCCGGTCTGGCGATTCTGTGGAGCATGTTTCGCTACCGGCTCTTTACAATGGCGCCGATTGCGCGTGAGTACGTCGTCGAGTTGATGAGTGACGCGGTGCTTGTGCTCAATGTACACAACCGTATTATTGACGCGAACCCGGCGGCGCAGCGTCTCTTCGCTCCTGACGGCGGTTCTCTCTTTGGACAGCCGGTTGAGATGGCGCTGTCAGCCTGTCCCGCACTGGTTCAGGCGTGTCGCGAACCAGGCGAGCAGGTGTTGGAAGCCGAGTGGCAGCAGCAGACCTTTGAGGTCAAGATCAGTCCACTGGTCAGTCAGGAGGGCCGGATTAACGGACGGCTCCTGATCTGGCGCAATGTGACGCAGCGGAAACGCAATCAGGCGTTGCTTCGCAATCGGCTCCATTTTATTCACCTGATCCAGCAGGCGGCCAACGATTTTGTGCGCTGCGAAGTGGCGCAGATCGATGCGCAGATCACCGGCGTGCTCGAGAAGGTGGTCAGGTTTACCGGCGTCGAGCGCAGTTACATTTTCCTGGTGACGCCGGCGGGGGATCAGGCGGTCAGAACGCACGAGTGGATACGTCCCGATATCATCCGTCACGACGGCAGACGCGCGCGGCTTGATCTCCGCGATTTTACGCCGGTGATTGAACCGATGCGGCGCGGCGAAGTCGTCGTGATGCAACGGCAGAATGTGCCGAAGACGCCCGAATACGAGACGATACGGCAGGAGAGTGATCGGCTTGGCATCAAAACGGCAGTCGGCATCCCGTTGTTCATCGGCGCACAGTTCATTGGATGGATCGGCTTTGATGTAGTGACCCGCGAGTACCGTCCGTCTGATGCAGTGATCGAGGCGTTCCAACTGACCGGTCAGTTGATCGCCAGCGCCCTCCATCGCCAACGCACCGAAGCGGCGCTCCATCAGCGTGAACAGCTGTTCCGTTTGCTGTTCAACAACATGTTCGAGGGCGTGGCGTTGCATCGCCTGATCTATGATGATAATGGCAGGGCGATCAATTATGAAATCTTCGATGTCAACGAGCAGTATGAACGGATCCTCGATCTGCGTCGCGATGAAGTGATCCATCGCTATGTCACCAGCGTCTATGGCACGCCTGAGCCGCCGTATCTGGCAGAGTTCAGCGCGGTTGTTGCAACCGGTCAACCGGTGCAGCTTGAGGTCTACTTCGAGCCGATGCAGAAGTATTTCTTCATTTCGGTATCGCCGCTCGGTCCGGATCAGTTTGCAACGAATTTCTTCGATATTACGGCACGCAAACGGGAAGAAGCCGAACGCGAACGGCTGCAAACGCAACTGATGCACGCACAGCGCCTGGAAGCGATTGGACGGCTGGCAGGCGGCGTCGCGCATGATTTTAACAACATCCTGACGGTCATCGGCGGGAGCGCCGACCTGGCGCTGGCATTGCTGCCGCCCGACTCTCCGGCGTACCCTGATGTTCAGGCGATCCAGCAGAGCGCCAAACGGGCTGCGGGTCTGGTTCGTCAGTTACTCGCCTTTGCGCGCCGCCAGCCGGGTCATCCTCAGACGGTTGATGCCAATGCGTTGATTGATGGCATGGTTCCGCTGATCTTGCGTTTGATCGGGGAAGACATTCGCTTTACCTGGACGCCAGCGCCGCATTCCTGCCCAATTTACATCGATCCGCATCAGTTCGAGCAAGTCATCATCAACCTGATTGTCAATGCACGTGATGCCATGCCGGAAGGCGGCGCGCTGACAGTCACAACGTCCCTCGTGGAGACGAAGGGAGAAGGAGCGGCATCGGCGCCATCTGTCTGTATTGCTGTGGAAGATACCGGAACCGGCATAGCTGATGATGTGAAAGCGCACATCTTTGAGCCATACTTTACGACTAAAGCGCCTGGCCAGGGCACCGGTCTGGGTCTGGCGACATGCCTGGGCATTGTGCAGCAGCACGCAGGGTTGATCCGGTTTGAGAGCGAGGCAGGGAAGGGAACGCGGTTTGAGGTCTATCTGCCGTATGCCTCCGGCGACTCGTCGCAGTGCCAGGAACCTGAGGCGTTGACCCAACCGGAGCGCGGGCTGGAAACGATCCTGGTGGTCGAGGATGAACCGGCGGTTCGACATCTGGCGATGCGGATACTGTGCGATTATGGGTACACCGTCATCGAAGCGAGCAATGGGCCGGAAGCGCAACGTGTCGTCGAAACGCTTTCTGGGCACGCGATTCATCTGCTCCTCACCGATCTGGTGATGCCGGGAATGAGCGGGGTCGAACTGGCATCCTGGATTCAGGCGCGCTATCCTGGTGTATGCGTTCTCTTCATGTCTGGCTATGCCCGTCAGGTGTCGATCAACCACGATAATCCACATGTCGCTTTTCTGCAAAAGCCGTTCAGCCGGCACACCTTGCTGAGTCAGGTGCGTCGTCTGCTCGATACGGTGGTGGTGGGTGCGTCAAAGTGAGTCCTTCCCGCAGGCAATCTTCCCGTCTGGAGATTTGTTGGCGCGCGGCGCGCCTCGACTCTCCGCCTTCGCGGGATCGACCCCGCTCGCCGCTCACTGCTCGTCTCGTGCCTGGTCTCACCTTCCCGCGTTCTCACCTTCCACGGTCGCACCCGTAACCTTCAACTCCCCATCGTATCATCAGCGAATCACGCGAGCGTCAGCGAGATTGTATCGGACAGCGTCTGAGACTCGGCTATAATAGTCGCGGTCTGCTGCGCATTGCCTCTGGCAAAGGTAGCACGATGGGTGAAGGTGGTCGCAACAGAGTGTGTTTCGGATCGAAGGAGCAAGGCAGTGAAGATCCCCTTTTTGTATCGGCGTCAGATAGCGCTGATTGCGCTATTGGGCGTGTTGACGCCGCTGTTCGCCGCCTGCGGCGGTGCGCCTCAGTCGCAGGGAACGCCGCCGACAGCGGTGATCAATGCACCAACCGTGCCGCCGGTTGTCTCACCGGTCAATCCGGCATCGCCAACGGCAATCGTAAATGATCCGACGGTCGCTCCCACGGTTCCGTCACCAACCGAAGCGCCGGTCGACTTAACGTTCCCGATGACATTGCCACAGACCGAACACGGCGTGGTGACGCACCTGTACTACACCGACCGCGAGCGGGTGCTGACGCTGACAGAGATCGCAGGGTATACCTGGGTGCGCCAGCAGATACAGTGGAAGGATATCGAGGGACCGGAGCCGGGTGATTACAAGTGGGGAGAACTCGACAACATCGTCAACGATGTCGCCGCGCGGAACCTCAATCTGCTGATCAGCGTCGTCAAAGCGCCCTCGTTCTACAATCCGACCAATGGTCTGCCGCGCGATCCGGTGACAATGGGCAATTTTGTCGAGGCGATGGTGCGGCGGTATGGCACGAAGATCAAGGCGATCGAGATCTGGAACGAACAGAACCTGGCGGTCGAAAACGGCGGACGTGTGACGGTTGAAGACGCCGGGCACTATGTCGAAATCCTGGTCGAATGCTACAAGCGGATCAAGGCGGTTGAGCCGCGTATTTTCGTGCTGGCAGGTGCGCCGTCGTCGAGCGGCGTCGATGAGCCGTCGCTGGCGGTTTCCGACGAGCGCTACTATCGCGCGATGTACGAGTACAAAGACGGTCTGATCAAGGACTATTTCGACGCGCAGGCGGTCCATCCCGGCGGCGCAGCCAACCCGCCTGATACGCTCTGGCCCGAGAAGCCAAGCTATATCGAGGGGTGCAGTCCTGCGCCGGATCGCTGCTGGAACGACCATCCGACGCACTATTTCCGCCATGTCGAGAATGTGCGTAAGTTTATGGTGGAAGAAGGGGTTGGCGATCATCAAATCTGGATCACCGAATTCGGTTGGGCAACGCCGAATGATACGCCAGGCTATGAGTTCGGCAACTATGTCTCGCTCGAACAGCAGCGCGACTATATCATCAGCGCGATGCGGCGGATTGATGAACTGTATCGCACCCCGGACGGCAAGCCGTGGGTAGGGGTCACATTTTTGTGGAACATGAACTTCGCCGTTCTCTGGGGTGCGCAGGGGCGACCGAACCACGAGCAGGCGTCGTTCGGCATTCTGAACCCCGACTGGAGTCCACGCCCGTCGTTCCTGGCGATTCAGAGTTATCTGGCGGAGCGTAAGCGGCGGTTAGGCGGCGGTTAGGTTAGGGCTTCCGTCACACGTTAGGGATTGTACTGCTTGCTCCAACCGAACGTCCTGCTCCGATGAGCTGTGCCGTGTGCGCCACGGGGAGCGGCGCAGTTCATCGGTTGGGGCAAGCAACGACGCACGGCAGCACAATAGGAAACGTGATCACACATCAGCGTGCTTGACCGGTGATGGAAGGGGGGTATCGGGGAAACGTATAACCCTTAACGCAACACGTCGCGCACGATTTGCTCGAGGCGGTCGAGCGGGAAGGGTTTGGGCAGGTAGTAATCGACGCGCTGCTCACGGGCGCGCTTTTCCAGTTCGGGAGTAGCGTACGCCGTGATCAAGACGACCCGCGTATCAGGGGACGTCTCTTTGATGGCTGCGGTCAGTTGCAGGCCATTCATCCCCGGCATGTTGTAGTCGGTGATGACGAGCGGCACCGGACGAAGCGCAATCTGTGCCAGCGCCTCGGCGCCGCCGCTTACGGTGACGATATCGTAGCCGCCGGTGAGATCGCGCATGAGACGGTGAAGGATGATGAGAATGTCGGGTTCATCCTCCACCAGAACAATCGCCGGATTTCGTATCGGATAATCAGGCATGGTGCGATCTCCGTCGCTATGATTTCAGGATGCGACTGCTCCCCAATCATTCTGACTGATGGATATGCGTGGGTGAACGCCTGTAATGGCGTGCGCTATCGTCGATCCAGCGACCGGATGTTGATGAATAGCCATGTGCATACGCCAGAGAGACGCATATCCTGCTACGCTGTCGTTACAATGCCGCTATTGTATCACAGGGCGCGAAGTCGGGCAATAGACCCTCACGCATAATATCCGTATTCGCCATCGAAGCGCGCGCCGTTGAGCACCACGCCGATGATATTGGCTTTGACCTTCTCCAGAATTTCGCGCGCCCGGCGCGCCCGATCGCGTCGTGTTCGCCCTGCCTCGATCACCAGCAGCACACCATCGACGCGCGTCGCCAGCACTGCCGCGTCGGTCACGGCAATGACAGGCGGCGTGTCGAAGAGCACCATATCCGCCATTCCGCGCAATCGCTGGATCACGGCTTCCATTCGCCGCGAACCAAGAATATCGGCAGGGCGCGGCGGCAGTGGACCGCTCGCCAGCAGGCTCAGCCCGGGCACGCCGGTTTCCTGCAGCGGCGGCGGTGCATCGTCGTGCGCCAGAATCATGGTCGTCAACCCGACATCGTTCGACAGACCAAACAGCGTGTGGAGCGATGGCCGACGCAGGTCGCAGTCCACCAGAATAACGCGCTGCTCCGCCTGCGCGATGGTCACTGCCAGATTCGCCAGCGTTGTGGATTTCCCCTCATCGGGTGCGGTGCTGGTTGCCAGCAAGGTGTGCAGCGGCCTGTCAAGGCTGGAAAACTGAATATTGGTGCGCAGTGTCCGGTAGGCTTCCGCTGCTGGCGATCGTGGATCGCGCAGTGCGATCAACGGGGAGTCGACATATCCGTTGGTCTGATTCATCGCTCGTGCATCGTTTGTTGCATTCATCGTCTTGCCGGTAGCGCCGCACCCCGGCTATCGCTGCCGGTTGCGGGGATCGCCCCCAGCGTCGCCAGTTGCACATGCCGTTCGACATCGTTCGGCGTTTTGATCGTGTCGTCGAGGGCTTCAAGCACGAATGCCAGCAGGACGCCAAGCACCAGCCCAAGCACGGCGCCTGCGAGCATGTTGACGCGGGTCTGCGGACGGTGGAGCACCGGCGGCGTAGCCGGTTCGAGCACGGTCATGCTGATCCGGTCGGTACCTTCGAGGAAGTTATTGCGCGCACTGACCAGCGCCACCATGTTGTTGCCAATGGCGTCTGCCAGACGTTGCGCCGTCGCCGGATCGGGATAATCGACCTGTACGATCATCTTGCGCTCGTCGGGGCGCGGCTGGATGGCGATGCGCCTGAGCAACCATTCCGGCGTTCGGTCGAGTTGCAACTCATCGCTGATCTTCTGCAACTGCGGTCGCGCCAGCGCCATCTCACGGAAACTGCTCATGCTGTTCTGCAACACAATCGACAGACCATTGTCAATCCGGTTCGGGACAACCAGATAACTCGCCTCGGAGCGATAGATGCGCTCCTGGAGACGGCTGAATAGCAGTGCGCTTGCGACTGCTACAACCGCTGTCAGGAGCATAACCCACCAGCGGCGGCGTAGCACGGCGAGGTAATCCGAAAGTTGCATCTTACCCTCCTGCTTCCTGCGATGACAGGGCGCGCGCTGCTTCCCAATAGTATGCGCCAAATGCCAGTAATGCGCCTGCCAGTAGTCCGGCAAGCCCACGGAGCGTCGCCGTCGCCACGGCTGCCGTCCAGCCATTGATCTGCGTTGCAGGTCCAGGCGGCACAAGCACGACCACGTTGACCAGCGGACGCTCTGGCGTCGCGGACGGATCGCCCCACAACGCCAGTCCGCGTTGCTGCACCACAGCGACCGCTGCGCTCGTCAACGCCTCGGAGAGCGCCGGATCGCCGGTTTCTGCCCATATCTGCACCACCCGCCGCTGGTTCGATGCGCCGAGTGATGCGCGCACCTGCTCTGGTGAGAGCGGTAGCCCTGCGAGCGCCAGTGCGCTGCTGACTTCGGCGCTGAACGGCGCGCCCTGCACGATTGCAGGGAGATCATACGCGAGAGCGTCTTCCGTGTCAAAACGCCGGTCCTCGCTGCGCGTGATCAGCAGGCTGGCGGACGATCGGTAGCGCGGCGGTTCGAGCAGCGCCAGCCCCAGACCGATCACGGCGGCAATGATGGCCGGCGCAACAACTATGAGCCAGCGGCGGCGAATGATGGCGATGTAGGTCTGGATGGGCATGAGAACTGAGAACTGAGAACTGAGAACTGAGAACTGAGAACTGAGAACTGAGAACCAGGGGTTAGGGGTGAGCAACAATGCTATCAAAGGGTCTATGAATCTAACCCTTAACCCTTATTCCCCAACCTCGATCCCCCCTCCCTACCTGCCCGCCTGCCACCTTCGCCCCTGCAACCTTCCCACCTGATCCGCCG
>ERZ1685332.236-NODE-236-length-10039-cov-15.484675_pt1 | contig 10039 bp, 7 predicted proteins | sample MGYA00580193_ERZ1685332 | MGnify/ENA primary metagenome ERZ1685332 (study PRJEB41501, sample SAMN08275520) | hot springs metagenome | biome: alkaline hot spring; material: microbial mat | place: Russia: Ush-Beldyr | collected 2015-07 | depth 0.5 m m ...
GCCTATCCGCGCTGGTCGCCGACAGGGGAGGCGATTGCCTACATCCGGATGGAAGACAGCAATATCCCCTTCACGGTGGGGGAGTTGGTGATCACCGATGGGGAGGGGCGCGACGAGCGGGTAATTGCTGCGGTGGATGCGGGGCACGGCTACCCGCCGGTGTGGTCGCCGGATGGGCGGCAGGTGGCATTTGTGGTGCGGGGGAACCCGGAGGATCGCCAGGCAGATGTGGAAGCGCTGGCGCTAGAGAGCAACATATACATGGCCGTCGTAGCCTCAGGTGAAGTGCGGGCGGTTACGCGGTTTGAGGGGGCACGGACCGAAGCGCCGGCTTGGTCGCCGGACGGGGCGTGGCTGGCGTTCAGCACAGATGCCGGTGGTGTGCCGGACATCTGGTTGGCGGAGGTGGCAACAGACGCAGTATATCAGGTGACGCAGAGTGCGCATGCCCGTTGCCCGATATGGGTAGCGGGTCGGAAGTGAAGGGGGCGCGCGATGAGCAAGAACAGTCTTTTGATGATCGCGGTACTGGTTGTGATGGTGACCCTGGCAGCCTGTAATTGGCACTCTCTCACGACGTCTCCCGTATCGACGCCGGATTCTCCATTTCCGTCATCCACGCCATTGCCTTCTCCGACCTGGACCCTGACGGCGGAACCGAGTCCAACGCCCACGGAAACGCCAGTCCCTACCCCGACAGAGACGCCGGTCCCAACACCTGTACCGTTGTACACCGGCGGAGTCTGGGAGTGCTGGGACAGAGGTCAAAGCGTACCTTGCCCGTATAATGACTCCCTGTCCTTGCGGCAGATGACCTTTGTTTTCGACACAGAAGCATGGGCGGTAGGGGGAAATGGCTACATTGCGCGGTGGGACGGCTACACCTGGACACAGGTGGAGAGTCCGACAGATAAGGACCTGAACGACGTGGCTTTCCTTGCACCGGACAATGGCTGGGCAGTGGGAGAGGGAGGTTTGATTCTGCACTGGGACGGGAATGCATGGTCGGTGGCGAGAGATTATCAATCACCTCTTCTAGGAAGTGGAAATTTCCTGTTCTGGAATGCGGTGGGGTTTTCATCCCAAAATGATGGATGGGTTGTGGGATATGAGTCTTCAGAGGGGGGGTGTGCAGGGCACATCTTGCATTGGAACGGCGCAGCATGGGAAGAACTCTCAGAAACGGCTTTTCCTTACCTTCCCTATTATACTTCTCCCCCTTTCATCCTTGATGTACTGGCATTTTCACCTCAAGATGCCTGGGCGGTGGGGGAAGGTCGTCGAGGCGGCGGCTTGACACTTTATTGGAATGGGGCTCTCTGGCAAGAAGTTGCCAATCCCACCCAATCAGTGAGTTTCGGAAGATACTGGTTACTATCCATTAGTGCTCTCTCCAGAGATAACATCTGGGTAGGTGGGTGGTACGAGGGCGCTGCAATTAAGAGGGATGGAATTGTCCTGCATTGGAACGGCGCAGAATGGACTGAGATGCGATTGAGCGAGGCGGGGTGGATAAACGCGATTTTGATGGTTTCACAAGACGATGGATGGATTGGCGGTGATGAGTTGTTTCACTGGAACGGATCAATATGGGAGCAAGTGACCAGACCAATGATCTGGTGGGACAGAATAGTGGATATAGAGATGAGTCCCAACGGGGAGATTTGGGCATTGACCGAACACGGTGCTTTTTTACATTTGAAGGTCGTAACGCAGGGAGGTACAAGATGAAGAAATGTCGGAAACAGCGGCTCTTACTGTCTCTGTGTATACTCCTGGCGACGGCGATTGTTCTACCCATGCCAGGGCGCTCTTTCAGTAGCGCGCAGCAGGCAGCCTTTTTGCAAGCCCCTTATTACGGCACAACGTCGGTGACTTCCATATTTGACCACGATAGAAATGGGGGTAGGATATTGGCCCTTACCGGAGCCGCAGCAGAAGCCAACAACTGCCCTTGCCCAACTGCTCCGCCTGGGGGTTGCGTCCATCCGACCTTTCAGCGGGCATATTACAGTTGTGACATTCGTGACTACCTGTACTACGATAACCACAGCGGCATTGATTACCGCCTCCGTTACGACTACGTTCGTACGGCTGCTTACGGGCAAGTTGGGTGGGCAGGGTGGGATGTGCCAGGCAATCACAGAGGCGATGGAAGCGGGTTGGGATTGTACGTTCGTATCGACCATGACAATGGCTTCCAGACTTTCTATGGTCATATGAGCGTGCTGCGAGTCCGCACTGGCGATCAGGACGTTTGTGAAAGGGGCGAGTTCAGTTGTATTCTTGGCATCAGCGGCAATACAGGTGACTCGACCGGTCCCCATCTGCACTTCGAGGTACGAAACGCCAACAATACACCTGTGGACCCCTACGGTCCCAACCGCAATCCTGCCAATACACTCTGGATTGAGCGCCCATCGATTGCTCCGCACGTCATCTATTCCTCTGGCAACCGTCCCCTGCAAGCGCCACCCATCAACGAGAACGAGCCGGGGGCATTTACCGTAGACGACGGCGATACCGGTTTTGCCGAGAATCCTCTTGGCTGCTGGACGGTGGACGCCACAGTCGGCTGGGCTGGAGACCACCGTTGGCGGGAAGTACCCAATCAACAAGCCTGCACCGCCACATGGAGCTTTCCGGCGAGTCAGGCTCCTGGCTATTACAACGTTTTCGTCTATGTTCCCAACCGGAATGCCACCACTGATGCCGCCCAATACACAATTCAACACGCCCATTCCCCCGCCCTTCCGGCGGTCAAAATCACGAATGGTGCTTACGTTAACCAAGAGGTGTACCCGAACGCAGATCATCCCTCATCATGGGTCTATGTCGGCACGTACTACTTCAACAGCCAGCAGGGCGGTACCGACTATGTCCGGTTGGAATCCCAGCCGTTGGATCCCGTTGGCACGAGGCGAATGGCGGCGGATGCCGTACGGTTTGCACCGGTGCGGTATCGCACCTACTTGCCGCTGGTGCTCAAGTGCTACCCGGCGATTCTGCCGGCTATACCGGTACTGAATGCCATCAGCAACCCTACCCGCAGCCCCAACTACACCGTCAGTTGGCAACCGGCCTCCGGTGCGGAGACCTACACCTTGCAGGAGGCCACCAACCCCAACTTCACCGGCGCGGTGACCGTCTATACCGGTTCTGGTACGTCTTGGGCGGCGACAAACAAGCCGGTGGGGACGTACTACTACCGCGTGCGGGCGACGAACTGCGCCGGGAACAGCAACTGGAGTAGCACACGCTCTACCACCGTCTCGCCTCCGGGTTGGATAACCCTTGCGAGCCAGAACTTTGAGGGCACTTTCCCTGGCGACTGGCAGGTATGGGATGACAACGGGAGCAGCTACGGAGAATATTACTGGGGGAAGCGGAACTGTCGCCCTTATGCCGGTAGTTACAGCGGCTGGGGCGTAGGAGGCGGGACGCAGGGGGCGGCATTAGGTTGCGGGAGCAACTATCCCCACAATGCCAGTAGCTGGATGGTGTACGGGCCGTTCTCTCTGGTGAACGCGGCACGGGCTGAGCTGCAGTTCAAGTTGTGGCTCTACACCGAGCCTGAAAACGATTATGTATTCCGAGGTGCTTCGGTGGATGGCGTGCACTTTCACGGCTATGCCACGTCTGGCAATACCGGGGGTTGGGTGGACAGAAGCCTGGACCTGGCGAATGTGCCGATGCTGGGTAACTTGTTGGGGCGTTCCCAGGTATGGGTAGCGCTGGTCTTTGCTAGCAATGGCTCGACTGCCTATGCCGAGGGCGGCTATGCGGACAACGTTGTGTTACGCCTGTGCTATCGCGAGTGTTCAAGTGGGAGCAGTGCATCCGCTTCTGGGAGTGGACAGGTCCGCGAGGTTCCGATAGGAGTGACGCGGCAGGGTGGCCGGGCTCTGGGTGCGCCTGTTGTGGGGCCACAGCCTTTTGTGTCTCCAGTGTCTGTGCCGGAGCCGTTCCGTTCACCGTTGCCTGTGCCACAGCCATAGCAGACTTCAGGTCAAGGTCAATCCTGTACAGACAGAGGGCCGCCCAACATCTCGCTCCAGCCGACTGCTCCCTCGGCGGCGTCGCCGCCTCGGTCGCAGCGGCTGAGCTCGGTGCCGTTAGGCAGCGTAAGCGGGGCCGTAATGCAAGGGCGAAACAGAAATGGCGTTCAGTATTATTAGTTTGGTAATATCAATCATTGCCCTCCTGATTTCAGGTGCCACTTTTTGGTTTGGCTACTTGAGAAAGGCTAAGCCTCACTTCGTGTGTTCAAGGTGGACTGCTATCCGTATGGACCACGCGGACGGTAGGCCACGCGCTGCTTTCAGCGTGTATATATCAGTGATGAACAAAGGCAAAGTGCCGCTTGAACTCCGGGATTTGATGCTGGTAGCAGAAGTGGGAAAGGATCATCCAATACTCTACGAGCCTATTCTACTCTGGGATTTGCGGCAGTGGATAGAAGATGGAAATCGTCCAGACAAAGTAGGCCGATCCCAGAAAGGGCAAGCGCCTTTACCAGTCCTCGTGCCACCAGATACGGTCTGCGATTTCGGATACCCAATTTTCTTTCTGCCGGTTGACAAAGAAAGGCTGGTCAGTCCCCTTGAGCATTCCACTGTTCGATTGAGGCTGTATGCACTCACTGACCGAGGGAAAAGGTACAAAGTGGTAGGTGAGCAAGTGATGGCCGAGCAAGATCTAAAACCATTGCTCGACAAATCATTCTCTGCAGCAATCTCCACTGCCTCCAAAGCTAAACGCAGTTTGCTGGAGAGTAGCCTAAAGTAGGCGCTGCCTAACCAGCGGCTGTAGCCGACCGCGCGGCGCGCTCGCCTTCGGCTCGCGCTTGCGCGGCGGCTAAGCCGCATCCCGTTGGGCCGCTGACGGCTAAAGTCTTGCGGCTCACAGTCGAACAATTCAGCAAAACGAAAGGAGCCGAAGATGAAACAAAAACTCAAGATTGCTGGAAGTGCATTAGTCTTGCTGGCAGCAGCTATTCTGATAACGAGGCTGCTGGCATCAACCGGCATCTCCTCCGCTATGGCAACAGCGGGGCAATCTCCGCTGTCCACCCCATCCCTTCCGGTCTGTAATGCCCCCTGGCCTACTCCCCCCGCTTTGGCTTGTCCCTGGCTACCTACCCCTTCTCCACAACCAACGTCACCATTCCCAACACCAACTCCGTGGAAGCCACCAGTACCCCCAGCACAAACACCAACCCCGCTACCTCTTATGCTCGCAGCGAGGAATCCGGCTGGTATTCTGGCATATCGGGGCAATTCGTTTCAGAGGCGTAACGTTGATGGACGCGGTAGCGTAGCGCAAATTGCTCAAAGGTTGGATCTTCAACCACCTGTAGAAGTGTCAACAGGCTACGACTACTTTGCCCACTTTGACCGGCTTGTTCCTGCACCTCGTGGCAAATACGCTGTGGCCGTCGCTGCTACTGAGGCAGGGGACGTTGTAGACATTGTTGACCTGGAAACAGGTCAATCCAGGTGGCTTTACTGGTTGAACGCCGAAGGGGAACCTGTGAGCGCGGAGGGTGTCTTCTATGGGTGGCATCCCAACGGCTACGAGTTCCTGTTTCGGGAGGACAACGCGCCTGACCGGGGGTTGTGGTTGGTAGACGCGCGCACGGGAGAACACCGACTCATTGCTCAACCACCAACGGTGGACATTTCGGGAGCGGCGATCTCCCCTGATGGACAGCGCCTCGTCTATGCCACCAACACCTTCGACGTGCACCAGATCTGGACGGCGAATGCCGATGGGAGCGAACCACACTTGCTCCTGGAGAGTGATATGGTTGTGTACGTGTTTTCCTGGTCGCCTGATGGGCGCTACGTGCTCTACGTAGGCGAACCCAACGCAACCAATCCGGATGCCGGTGGCCCATTATGGGTGATGGATCGGAAAGGTCGAAATCGCCGGTCGCTGCGAACACCGTTTGTGTTTGGTTTTGGATTCGAGCCAGTGTGGTCACCGACGGGGCGGCAAGTTGCCGCCGTGGGCGTGATCGAGGAGTCGGCCTCGTGCTGGCAAAATGGCGATGCTTTTCTCTCCGACCCGTTCTGTCGGTATCGAGGCATCGGCGTATACGTGGAAACCGTTGGCGTTGGAAGGGCACAATTGGTCGTGCATAACGCCATTGATCCGGCTTGGTCGCCGGACGGCTCGCTGCTGGCCGTATCAAGAATGGATGAGCGTGAACAAGTGGACATTTGGCTGGTGGATCGGGATGGCAGAGGGCTACGTCGGGTGATGGATACGCCCGAGGTTGACCGCCGCCCGGTCTGGCTGACGAGGGAGGGGACAAAATGAAAAGAGCTTTTGGTTTTGTCCATAGTCTGGTTTTGCTAACCCTGATTGTGCTATGTGTATCGTCATGCAATCCCCATCTTGTAGGTGAACCGTCCTCGCCATTGTCGTCCACTGCAGCGCCTAATGCGCCGCGGTCACCATTGGCTACACCAACGTCGCAGGCCACACTGACGCCTACGTGTAACCCGCCGTGGCCGACGCCGCCGGCGGAGGCCTGTCCCTGGCTGCCGACTCCCAAACCTACGGCTACTTCGCCGTTCCCCTCGCCGACGCCGTTCACTCCCCCCACGCCGCCAGAACGAACGCCGACCCCCTTGCCGCTGCCACAAGCGGCAACGAGTCCGGCGGGCACTGTACTCTACGCCGCCTTCTTTGCCCCAGGGGCAATGCCTTCGGAACCCCAGGCGTTCCAAGTCACAGTTGATGAGCGAGGCCAGTTTGTTAGTCCTCCGTCTCCCTTCACCTGGACGACTCTTGATGATAATCGAATGGTTGTAGGACGATTAGCCGTCTCACCCAATGACGCATACCTGACTAGTGTGTATAACACTGAAGCAGGTGAATCGGTTATCATCGTCGATCTAACGGCCGCACAGGAAACATCTTACATCTGGGGAGGACAGCTTTTCAGCTGGCATCCCAATGGAGCCGAATTCTTGTTTGAGCAGAGGTCTCAAGCCAACCCGGGCTTGTGGCTGGTCGAGGCACATACAGGCAGGTATCGGTTGTTGGCTCAACCGTCCGCATTGAGTTACGCAAATCTTTCCGGTGCAGCCATTTCACCAGATGGGCACATATTGGCTTACAGCATCAGTGGACCGGGCATCGAACAAATCTGGATGGCGAACGCTGATGGCAGCGAGCCGCACCTGGCGCTGGAAAGCAATACCTCAGCAGTTGTCTATGCTTGGTCCCCGGATGGGCGTTACCTGCTCTACGGTGGAGAGCCGATGCCCGAGACAGGAAAAGGAACGCCGCTACTTCCCTGGCCCCGACTGTGGGTGATGGACAGAACAGGCCAAAACCGTCGCTCGTTGAACCTACCGTGGGACACGTTCGGCTTCACCGACCAGAAGCCCATGTGGTCGCCGACAGGACGGTATGTAGCCGGTATAGGTGGCGTAGATGAGACCATTCAGTGTTGGCAGCCTGGAGAAAGCCAACCGGTTGATCCCCTCTGTCTGTTCAGGAACGCCGGGGTCTACGTTGAGAACATAGAGACAGGAGAAGTGCGGCTCGTTGCCACACATGCTGCAGACCCAACCTGGTCGCCGGATAGTTCGCTGCTGGCGGTATCTCGGATGGATGAGCGTGGGCAGGTTGACATCTGGATAGTTGACGTCGGCGGCAACAACTTGAGGCGGGTAACAGACACACCGGAATTGGATCGCTATCCCATTTGGCTACAGATGGGACAGTAACATGAGGAGACCGACCATGAAAGATTTACCTTCCTGCAAATATGCCCGGATCGCGGCGGTCGCCAGCCTGGTGACCGGGATAACGATATTGGCCGCGCTGATCTTGTCAGGGCGCGCCGCGGCGCAACCTACGACGTTTGTTTCTCCACTCAATCCACAACAGACTACGCCATTCCTGAGCGTGCCATACTATGGTGCCAAGCGCCTTACTGCTTATTTCGACCACGAGTTTCCCGATTGGCGAATCAACGACCGCATTGTGCTCTATGATGGCAGGGTGGCACGGCTTGAAAACGGAGCATGCGGATGGAATAATCAGGGTCGAGCTATTGCATACCGAGCTCAGCCAAATGGACAGGGGGAATGTATATGGTATGAAGGACATGCTGGCAACGATTTCAGCCTGTACTACGACCCGGTGCTTGCAGCAGCAGACGGAACGGTGACAACGGCCTGGTGGGACAACTGGAATGACCGCTACGCAGGATATGGGTTGCATCTCCGCCTCTCCCATTCCGGTGGATATGAGACAATCTATGGTCATCTGAGCGCCCTGGCTGTGATCACCAATGCGACAGTTTCTCGTGGGCAGATTATCGGCACCAGTGGAAATACGGGGGGTGTTTTTGGTGCACCACAGGGCGGACATCATCTCCATTTTGAAGTACGCCTGAACGGACAGACGACCGATCCTTTTGGCGGCGCAGGGTCCCAGTGGCTATGGCGTGATGGCTTTTGGAATGCACAAGGCCGATGGGTCGGCCAGCCGGAGCCGAAATACGGCGCAACGTTCATCGTGGATGACGACAACCCGGCAACGGTAGGGGATCCAAATGACGACCCTAACTTTGCCAAAGGGCGTACAGTGCAAAGCCAGTACGTGTCGTGTCCGCCAGAGAATTGCCCGTACTGGTGGAGGGTGACCAATGTGGGATACAATGGCGATATGTTGTACACCTATGTCAACGGGAATACGGCTGACTACTGGGCGCGCTGGCAACCTCCTCGTCCTGGCCTGTACGATGTGCAAGTGTGGATTCCATCACAAAACGGTACCACGTGGGCAGCGCGCTATTGGCTGGTTTCCTCGTACTTCTACATGCCGACCACGTACAAGATTGTGGATCAGTGGGGAGCTTCAAATCGGTGGATTAGCCTGGGTGTCTATCATTTTGGGTCTTGGCCATCTGCCCCATGGCTTGGGTTGTGGATCACTGACGCAACCGGCGAGGGGCCAAATGCTCATGCGGGGCAGGCTCACTTGTGCTATTACCAAAGCGGTGGAAACTGGCTTTGTCGTCTGGCGGTGGATGCGATACGCTTCAGGACACCTTGGCCGGTGTATATACCGGTAGTGCTCAAGAGCCACTGATAGGTTAGTTACGCGGCTCTGTCCCATTGAGGATAGAAGCGGCCCAACACTGCGTCCAGCCGACACGCTCCGCTCGGTCGCTTCGCTCCCTCGCTCCGCGTGCGGCTGACGCTTACCGTTAGCAGGAAGGTCAAAGATGAATCTCAAACGCACTATCACAACCCAGGAGAGTGAAAATGTGGTCCGCGATCGCATCGCCTCTTACCTTGAAAAACTTGGCTACAAGCGGGTGAATTCGGAATCGTCTCTGACTTACGAGCGCGGTTCGGTGCTAGGTTCCTTCACGTCCTTCTCTCCAAAAGGATGGCAAGTCAAAGCAAACGTTGAGATTTCGACTGGCAGTGACCAGATGACTGTTGCTTCTGTGAATCTTGACATCAATACAACAGGCCAATTGGTGACTGAAAAAGAACGCCTCTTTTGGAGCAACGAACTTGATGGGTTGGAGACGGCGGTCCGTACTGACAAAGTAGATGTGGCCTCAGCATCAAAGGCGGCACAATCGTCACTTGCACAGAATCTAATGGCCGCTGCTGTGATTCTCGGTCTAACGATAGTGTTGGCTGTAATCGCCCGCCTACTATTTGAATCTCGTGTCGCTTTTTATACAGGCGGTGCGCTCGGTCTTATGCTAGGGTTTATGATTGCCAGGCAGTGGTTAAAGTTTTAGCAAACGTTACAGTGGCAAAAGCCCGCCCAACCCGCCGCTGCAGCCGACAGCCGCTTCGCGGCTCGCTTTGCTCGCCGCTCGCGGCTGCGGCTGAGCGGCAAGCCGTTAGGCGGCTCTTTACCCGCAAGATTACAGTCATACACTGTCAAGCCAAGTCAAGGAGGTGTGGCATGAAACACAAGATCATCTGTTTACTCGTTCTGTTGTTAGTCGCCGGTTCAGTATTACCCGCCTGTTCCTCTGCTCCCGGCG
>ERZ1685332.238-NODE-238-length-9935-cov-15.528543_pt1 | contig 9935 bp, 9 predicted proteins | sample MGYA00580193_ERZ1685332 | MGnify/ENA primary metagenome ERZ1685332 (study PRJEB41501, sample SAMN08275520) | hot springs metagenome | biome: alkaline hot spring; material: microbial mat | place: Russia: Ush-Beldyr | collected 2015-07 | depth 0.5 m m ...
CGCCCCTACCCCACACCCTGCCCACGCGCCACGCGCCACGCGCCATCCGCGCGGGCGCACCAGCGCCGCGCCCCTACCCCGCACCCCGCCCACGCGCCACACATGCCACCCGCGCGGGCGCGCCGCTTGCCTCAATCCGCACTACAGCGTCCGAAATGCCGCGCCGATGCGCGCGATGCCGTCCTCGATCTGCTGATGCGACACAAAACTGAACGACAGCCGGAAGGCGTCGTCCCCTTGTCCATTCGCATAGAAATGCGTTCCCGGTACGAACGTCACCCCATGCTTCTCCGCTTCGGCGAACAATGCGGTTGCGCTCAGACCCTGCGGCAGCCGTACCCAAACGAAGAACCCGCCCTCGGGTTTTGCCACGCGCACCTCAGAGGGCCATTCACGCGCAATCGCCGCCAGCATCAGATCGCGTCGCACCCGGTACGCCGCGCGCAGTTCGGCAATATGCCGCTCCAGGCGTCCATCGGCGCAGTACCGTTCGACCATGCGCGTCAGGAATGGACCACTCGACCCTTCGACCTTGAAACTTGCCAGGCGCTGGATGATCTCGTGGTTGCCGCAGGCCCATCCCATACGCAACCCGGGCGCCAGGATTTTCGAGAAGGTGCCAACTTGCAGCACCCACCCCTCGTGATCGAGCGCGGAGAGGCGCGGTGGCGACGGGTTCTCGAAGGAGAGGTCGCCGTAGGCGTCGTCTTCGACGATCAGAACTCCGTACTCTTTTGCCAGCGCCACCAGTCGCTGCCGTCGTTCCAGCGGCATCAGCGTGCCGCTCGGATTGTGAAAGGTCGGGATCGTGTAGATAAACTTGGGGCGCTGACCGCGTTGCACCAGATCGCGCAACGTCCTCTCGAGGGCATCCACATTCATGCCCTGATCATCGACGTCGACGGTGATCAGGCGCGCACCTGCCAGTGCAAAATGCCGCACCGCGCCCATAAACGTCGGTCCTTCAACAATCACGGCATCGCCGGGGTCGATGAACACTTGCGGCAACAACGCTAGCACCTGGCTAGAACCGTAGGAAATCAGCACGTTCCCCGGTTCAGCCGGGGTTCCCTGAGTGCGCAGGCGATTCGCAACAAACTGTACCAGCCCAGGGTAGGTTGGCGCGTAGTTCAACCCCTCAGCCGCATCTTCCGCCAGCACTTCGGCAGTAGCGGAAAGGAGATCATCGGTTGGGAACAGTTCTGGCGCGGCAAAGCCATACGCGAGTGAGATCAGATCACCTTCGTGTTCGGGCCAGATCTGAGCAGGGGCAAGGATCTTCGCCCGCGTGGCGTACAGGTTGCCCAGGGCGGGCGCGGCAGCAGCAGACATGGATGGCTCCTTCGTTGTCAGGCAGTGTCATTGTCCATGATACCAGAAGACACCCCGATCATTGCAAATGTAACGGCGTATGGTATGATTCTTGACGCTGGTCGTACAATGAGAGTGGTCATTCCTTATACGCGCCACGGAGGCGCATCGCGCATCAGCCTCCGCCGCGCGCCAACTGCCAGACGGTAGAGGCTTCCAATGGAACTCCTTGCTGCTCCGCGCACATTTGCCTACCGCATCGATGGCCACGATCGCATTATCTTCTTCAACGACGAATGGCTTGCCTTTGCGCGCGAGAACGATGGCGCGCACCTCACCCCTGCCAGTGTCTGGAGCCGCCCGCTCTGGAAGTTCATCAACGACCCTGAAACACGCCATCTCTACCGGCTCATTTTGAGTCGTGTGCGCAGCGGCAGAACCATCACTGTCCATATGCGCTGCGACTCGCCGACTGCGCGCCGCGTCATCGAGTTGCAGATCGCGCCGCTCCCCGATGGCAGCGTCGATTTCAACAGCCGCATCACCCACGAAGAGACGCGTGAGTATGTGGCGCTGCTGGACGTCAAACAGGAACGATCACCCGACATTGTATCGGTCTGTAGCTGGTGCAAAAAGGTGTACGTGCCCGGCGAGGGATGGTTCGAAGTCGAGGAAGCGATCCCGCGCCTGCACCTGCCTGAGCATGCCCCGCCGCCGCAACTGGTGAATATGATCTGCTACGAGTGCTATCGGAGCGTCATCGACAGGTTGTTCGGCTGATAGTTCATCCACGTTTGTCGGAATGCCCGATGTGCGGCTATAATGTCAGTACGCTTGTTGACGTGCTGATTGAGGGGTACGCCGTGGCTGACACCCGAAGCCTCTTAACCGGTATTGCGCTTGGCGTCGGGGCGACCCTTGCCGCACGCGATGTGTTGCCATTGCTGGCGCCGCTGGCTCGTCCCGCCCTCAAGCAGGGGGTCAAAGCCGCGATCCTCGGCTATGAGCGTGGGCGCGAAATGGTGGCGCTGCTCGTCGAAACGCTCAGCGACATCGCAGCGGAAGTGCAGGTCGAACTGCAAACCCAGAGCACCGCCGACCAGTCGCCAGCGGATGTGCGTATCGAGTCGTGAGGTGCTCATATGCTTCCCACCGGCTATGTGGCGCATCGCATCGGAGATCGTGTGCGCCTGCGCATCCCGGCGCGCAAAGGCGATGCAGCCTATTTCGCGCGCGTCGAACGGGAACTGGCTGCATGCAGGCGGGTCGGGTATGTCGAAGCCAACCCGCTGACCGCCAGCATCCTGCTCCACTACAGTGGTACGAATGATGACCTGCGCCACGATGCAGTCGATCTCGGTTTGTTTATGATCGAAGAGATGCCGCCAGCCGCCAATCCGGTGCTGAACACTGCGGCGGCGCGCATCGATCAGCTTGATCGCGTGATCCAGCGCTCGTCGAACGGCTCGTTTGACCTGCTCGAAGTGGCATTCGTCGGGTTGGTCGGCGCCAGCATCGTTCAGGCGTTGCGTGGTCAGGCGTTGGGACCGGCAAGTACGCTGATGGCGAATGCCCTTGCCATTCTGGCACTGCACCGCGCCCGTCGGACGGAACGCGAACGTGAACTCTTCGACGGGCAGGGTACCGTACCCGTCGGTGAAACGCGAACGTGAACTCTTCGACCGCGGCGCGCTGCCTGGTATGTTTTTCGTCGTATCTGAACGCTATACGCGCCTTGCGCGCGCTGCCTGACCCTCATGACCATGACAGACCTTGCGGTCCAGCCTTCCTCATCCCCAGCCGTTCTGAGCGCTGCCGATCTCCTGCCGGTTCTCGAAACGGTGTTTGCGAAGGGCGGCACTTTTCGCGATCTGCTGGTTGCGTTGAGCAGGCGCAGACCGTGCCTGATCGCCGGCGCGGCGCTGCGCGAGACGCTCGACGCCTGCAATGTCCGGCAGGCGCTCGACGAGTTCCTGCCCTATCCACAGGTGGTCGAGTCGCTCGATGAGGTGTATGTCACCCGGATCGGCGACCAGCCGGCAATCGAACTCCATTTTGCTCAACCGCACGCCATTCCCCAAAGCACCCCGATTGGCGTCGTAACCGTTCAGGTCGATCGAAAGCTGACTCTGACCATCGATGAGCGTGGCGATGTGACGCTGCAACCGGGCAATATGCGGCTGCGCTGGCTGGGGATGACCGAGAACCTGCTGGTGCGCCTGCGCCGTATCGAAAGTCCGCAGGGTATGCGGGATGTTATGCAGGTGTCGGCTGGCAATGTGTTGAGCCAGACCACGCCGCTCTCGCTGCTGACCATTCCAGCAGCGCCTGCCCGTGAGATTGCTGCGCCACCTCCGCCACCCGCCCCTGCCGCGCCACTGCTCACAGTTACCGTTATCGTCGTTCATCGGTTGCCCGGGCGCGTTCGCCTGCGCCCTGACGGACTGCATCGCAACCCGGCACAGAAAGAGCGCATCGAGCGCCGCCTGGCGCGCCAACCTGGTATTCGCGCGGTCGCGGCAAACACGCTGACCGGTACGGTTCTTGTCCATTTTGATGCCACGATCAGCATCGAAGAGGTGCAGGCGCGGCTGATCCGGGTGCTCACCGGCGCCGATGAAGCCGATCAGCAACAACCGCAGCATCCCTGGCACACCATGCCGGCTGCCGACGTTGCGCGGGTCCTGGATGCTTCACTGACCAGGGGACTGGATCCGGCAGTGGCGCGGCAACGGTTGCACGAATTGGGCGCCAACACGCTCCCGGATATTCACCGCCGCTCGACGCTCAGGATGCTGCTCGAACAGTTCAGCAGCCTGCCGGTGGCATTGCTGGGAGTCTCAGCGATCCTGTCACTTGCGACCGGCGGCGTTGCGGATGGGGTTGTCATTCTGAGCGTGGTGCTGATCAATGCCGGGATAGGCTTCTTCACCGAACATTGGGCGGAACAAACCATCGCCGGACTCAGCCGCGGCGCCAGACCGGTTGCGCGCGTGATTCGCGCTGGCATCGAGCACGACCTGCCAGGAGAAGAACTTGTGCCGGGTGATGTGATCGTGCTGAAACGCGGCATGCCGGCGCCCGCCGATGCGCGCCTGATCGAGGCTGATGACCTGACACTCGATGAGTCGGCGCTGACCGGTGAGAGCATCCCGGTTGCCAAGCGCGCTGATGTGATCCTGGGACGTGAGACGCCACTCGGCAGTCGGATCAACATGATCTATCGCGGCGCTACCGTCACCGGCGGCGGAGGGCGCGCACTGGTGGTTGCAACCGGCGCCGCCACCGAAGTCGGGCAGATCCAGCGGATGCTCGCCGAGACAGAACAGCCCGAAACGCCGTTGCAGCGGCAACTCCGGGTGCTTGGCAGCCAACTGGCGCTCCTGTCGCTGGCTATCTGCGGCGGCGTGTTCGTCATTGGCCTGCTCCGCGGCCACGGCTTCCTGGCGATGCTGAAGACGTCCGTATCCCTGGCCGTCGCCGCCATTCCCGAAGGGTTGCCGACGGTCGCCACCACCACGCTGGCGCTCGGTCTGCGCCGCCTGGAACGTCAGAACATTCTCGTGCGCCGCCTGGTGGCGGTGGAAACGCTTGGCGCGGTGCAGGATGTCTGCCTTGATAAAACCGGCACGATCACGCTGAATCAGATGACGCTGCTGGCAGTCTTTGCCGGAATGACCCTCTACCGCCACGAAGAGGCGACGTTCCGACGCGACCGGGATGGCGCCAATGGCGCGCGCATGGGCGAACTGACCTATCTGCTGCAACTGACGGCGCTGTGCAGCGAAGTGCGCATCGAGATGACGAATGGTTCACCCCGCCTGCAGGGGACGCCGACCGAGATCGCGCTGGTGCAGGCGGCGTTCGATGCTGGCATCGATGTGGCCGCGCTGCGCCAGCGCCATCCGCTGCTCCGCATGCAACCACGCAGTGAACAGCGCGGGTATATGGTCACCTGGCACGCCGATAGCGACGGTGAGTTGCTGGCAATCAAAGGGTCGCCGGATCAGGTGCTGGCGATGTGCGATCGTCACCTGTGCGACGGCATAGTGCAGCCGCTCCTCGAGCGTGACCGTGTGCGCATCGTGACCGAAAATGAGCGCATGGCGGGCCAGGCGCTGCGTGTGCTCGGCGTTGCTTACGCCTACGGCGACGATCCGCCCGAGGAACGCCGTGACCTGATCTGGGTCGGGCTGGCAGGCATTGCCGACCCGCCGCGCCCCGGCATGCGCGAGTTGATGGCGCGCTTCCGCGCGGCTGGACTCCACCCGATCATGGTGACCGGCGATCAGAGCGCAACTGCCCACGCGATTGCCCGCCAGATCGGGTTGCGCCACGACGGGCGCCTGGAAGGGCTCGATGCGGCGCAACTCGAACACGTTCCGCCTGATGTGTTGCGCTCGCTGGCGCAGCGGATCGACATCTTTTCACGCGTCAGCCCGGCACACAAACTGCGCATCGTGCAGGCGCTCCAGCGCGCCGGGCGCGTCGTCGCAATGACCGGCGACGGTATCAACGACGGTCCGGCGTTGCGCGCCGCCGACATCGGCATCGCCATGGGGCGCGATGGCAGCCAACTGGCGCAGGAAGTCGCCGACATCGTGATCCGCGACGATAATCTTCAAACGATGATCATCGCCGTCGAGCAGGGGCGCGCAATCTACGACGACATCAAGAAAGCGGTCCGTTTCATTCTGGCAAGCAATACGAGCGAGATCGCAGTGACGCTGATAACAACCGCTATCGGGATGGGAGAACCGTTCAACCCGATCCAGTTGCTCTGGATCAACCTGGTGACCGACATTTTCCCCGAACTGGCGCTGGGCGTCGAACTGCCGGAAGCGGATGTCATGGCGCGCCCGCCGCGCGATCCGCACGCACCGATGTTTGCGCGCGCCGACCTGCAAAACATCGGGTTCGAGGGCGGATTGTTGACGATGAGCACCCTGGCTGCGTATGGGTTCGGGCTGACCCGCTATGGCATCGGACCACGCGCCAGCACGCTTGCATTCGCGACCATAACGACGGCGCAGTTGCTCCACGCGCTCAGTTGTCGATCCGAGCGGCATAGCATCTTTGAACGCGGAGCATGCCCGCCCAATCCCTACATGCCGCTGGCTGTCGGCAGTGGCCTTGGTCTTCAGGCGATGGCGACATTCCTGCCCGGATTGCGCAGCATTCTTGGCACAACGCCGCTGGGACCGCTCGATTGGGCGATTGTGGCGGGGGCGGCGCTTGTGCCGTTGATCATCAATGAAATCAAAAAGGAGATGGTTCGTTCCCGTATCCAGGAGGAGACACACCAGGAGAGGTGAGGAGATGGCATCGCACTACATCTTCACATCCGAGTCGGTCAGCGCAGGGCATCCGGACAAACTATGCGACCAGATCAGTGATGCGCTGGTTGGTCACTACCTCCGGCAAGACCCATTCGCGTCGGTCGTCGCCGAATGCGCCGTCTCGACCGGCATTCTGTTCGTGTCGGTCAAGGTCGCTGCTGATGCAGTCGTCGATATCCCCAACACGGCACGCGAAATCATTCTCGAGGTCGGCTACAATCGAGGAGCATTCAATGGGCGCACGTGCACGGTTATGACCAGCCTGAGCGAAATGAACGGCCTCCGTCCGCGATTCGACGACACGAACGGTCTTGCGCAACTGACGGCGCAGGAGAATGTGACCCTCTTCGGATACGCCTGCGCCCACACACCAGACCTCGCCCCGCTGCCGATCTGGTGCGCGCACCGTCTCATGCACCAGTACGACCGGGTACGCCAGGAGTCGATCCCCTACCTGGCGCCCGATGCCAAATGTCAGGTTGGCGTTGCATTCACCGGGCACATGCCCCGGCGCATCGACAGTATTACCCTGCTCGCCAGCCAGCAAGACTCGCGCGTATCGCTGGCAACGCTCCGCAACGACCTGATGGAACAGGTTATCCGCCCGGCGTTTGTCGATCAGCCCTTCGCCCCTGACGACCGCACCCGGATTCAGATCAACCCGGAAGGTGCGATCTTCGAAGGGGGTCCGGCGTTGCATGCCGGTCTGACCGGGCGAAAGAACGGGGTTGACACCTATGGCGGATTTTCGCGCCAGAGCGGCGCGGCGCTGAGCGGCAAAGATCCGACCCGTATCGACCGGGTTGGCGCTTATGCCGCCCGTCACGCCGCCAAGAATATCGTTGCCGCAGGGTTGGCGGAACAATGTGAGGTGCAACTGAGTTACTCCATCGGCATTGCGGAACCGGTGAGTGTGCGGGTCGATACATTTGGCGACGGTCGCATCGATGACGATACGCTGACCGATAGAGTGGCTGCGCATTTCGATTTTCGCCCTGGCGGAATCATTCGCCGGCTGCGGTTGCGCGAACTCGCAATGATGTGCAATGGCAATCTCTACCGGCGGCTGGCGGTCTACGGGCACGTTGGCCGGTCCGACCTGGACCTGCCGTGGGAGGCGACGGACGAGGTTGAGGCGCTAAGGGCGTGGCTGCAGTGAACGACTGCGCTCGCGTCCCGTTGGGGCAATGTTGCGACCTGCCCCATCGACGCTGGAAGACGTCTACTTTCCCTGCTGCATCCGTCGAAGCGCCGCTTCGAGTTCCCGCACGCGGGCTTCGGCGGCGAGACGGGCGCGTTCCTCTTCCTGCAGCGCCTGCGCCAGCGCCAGGTGATTGCCCAGCGGATTGCCCGCCTCGTCGTAGCAGATGATGTCGCCGTCACGCACTCCGAGCCAGACGCGCACTGGCGCCAGCCACAACCGCCCCTGATCGTCCGGCGCGAGCGCCTGGTATCCCTGCGACGTCAGCCGGTACCCGATCAGACGCACCCCCGGCTGACCGCGACGCTCCACTGCATCGACAATCACGTAGAGCGGTACGCCTGCCATCTCGTAGTGATCGACCTTCGTGATGACATCGTGCCCACGCGTCTCCGGCGAGGTAATTTCTACGATCAGCGCCGGACGCACTCCTTCTTCGGCAACCCGGAAAGTGCTCCAGTCTTTGCGCTCCTTCACGCCGCAGATCACCATCAGGTCGGGACCGTGTGGCTTGAGGTCGGGGACATCCCATTCGATCCGCATATCGTCGAGCACGACGGCAGTGGGATCGTGCGCAACCTGCCGCTCGAACACCTCACGCAGATAGTGCCAGCGCCGCTGGTGCAGACTGCTATGAGTCACCTGATCCCCCTCTTCAGGATGCAACACGTCTTCGTAGGTCAACGGGACCTGCTCCCATGCGATCATGCCATCCGGTAGCTCACGACGAATGAACCGCCATCCGTAGAGTGGACTGGTCTCCGTTGCGCTGGCAGCGTTTTCCTGATCGGTCAGTGCTGCGCTCATAATCCCCCTGCCTGGATTTTTGCTTCACCGAGGGCGGTGCGCCTTCACCACCCGACAAGCGCCTTGCGCCGTATCGTGCATTGTAGCACACGCGCGGCGCAGCTGGCCGTTGCCGCAGCAACCAGGGATGCAGTCGCGAACTGGCAGGAATTGCAACGCCTCACGCGCCGCGCCGCTGGTCGGGATCGGCAGCGCGCGCGAACAATGAATGCCCGCGATCATCACCCGAAGCCCGCTGACGCGGGGATGGTTCGGGGCATCGGCGAGGGCGCTGCCGCCCCCCTTCGTGCAATCAGATCGCTGGTTTCGCATCGAGCAGCGCGGCGGGCGCCACATGACAATTCATGCCTGGACCCGTGCAGGGGGACGCGGGAAAAGGAGGCAGGGGAAAGAGGGCGAAAGAGTTGTCGCAACGCGGAAACCCTGCGTCGCGTCTCAAAAAACCTGCACCAGAGATAAGGGGGCAGGGGTAAGAAAAAAGAGCGTCGGGGCGCAGAAAACGCCCCGCGCGCCCGAAAAACTCACCCCTGATCAGCCAGGACGACCCCCGTTGGCAACCGACAGCGCCAGGGTTCACCTGCACGCGATTCCCCTGGTGCGGGTGACGGTCATCTCCTGGACTATGTCGCCTGCGCCTCGGTCAATTCCGGCGCAAGCGTCTGCGTCGGGGGCTCGACAGAAACGCCATACACTTCAGCGCGCGCCTCGGCGATCAGATCGCCCCAGCGCTCGCCAGCCTCGCTGAATGCCCCCTTCGTGCGCTCCGCCACCGAGCCTAGCGTTGCTTTCGTCCGGTCAGCGGCAATAATGCCGCCCTTAACAATTGCTTTCGTCACCGGGCGCAACGCAGGCACAACGACTGGCGCAGCAACAATGGCGGCCACGCCGACTACGATGTTTGGAATGCCGAAGACGGTCTTCTCAAACAGAACTTCACCGACAGTTTCGAGCAGCGCCATTGCTTTCTCCTTTCCAATTATTAAGGGATGTTTATCGAACTTAATAGACGCTTAACTATACCACATTGGAGGGGCAAGATTCAGAAAGAGCATTGAAACGCAAGGATGAGAAATCTTTACAGGGGACGCCTGCTCCGCAGGGCGCGGCAGCGCCGCGCCCCTACCTGTCCCTGCCCACGTGCCACGTGCCACGTGCAACGTGCAACGCCTGCCTGCCCACGTGCCACGCGCCGCCGTTCCTCGGGGCGCCCGCCAGGGGACGCCTGGAATTGATCCAGTTTCATGGACACCTCAGATAGGCTATCATAGACAGGAGCA
>ERZ1685332.239-NODE-239-length-9879-cov-15.157980_pt1 | contig 9879 bp, 8 predicted proteins | sample MGYA00580193_ERZ1685332 | MGnify/ENA primary metagenome ERZ1685332 (study PRJEB41501, sample SAMN08275520) | hot springs metagenome | biome: alkaline hot spring; material: microbial mat | place: Russia: Ush-Beldyr | collected 2015-07 | depth 0.5 m m ...
ATGGGACGCGGATGAACGCGGATTTACGCGGAAATGTATTTTCAGAATGGGACGCGGATGAACGCGGATTTGCGCGGAAATATGTTTTATCCCCATTCCTCTGCGCTCATCGGCGTCCACTGGATTCGTTCAGCCAGCGCCAGGGCCAGGAAGAAGGCATAGGCCAGGTCTATCAGGAAGAAGGAGTGGTCCACCAGGCCGTGGGCCAGCATATCAGCGACGCCGCCCATAAGGCCGATGGCCAGCGCCCGGGCATCGGGGTCGGAGTGGCGGCGCAGGGGAAGGGCAGCCCGCCAGAAGGCGACCTGCAGTCCGACCCCCACCGCCGCGCCGAGGACCCCCAGCCGGGCCCAGAAGTCCAGCAGGAAGTTGTGGGGATGGGAGAGGTCCGGCTCCTGCCAGGCCGAGGGCAGGATGTAGTGGCCCCGGTAGTGGTAGAGGAAGTTATCCGGCCCCACGCCCAGCCAGAAGTGGTTCCCGATCATCGCCACCGTCCCCTGCCAGAGTTTGATGCGGAAGAAGGTGGTGCCCTCCTGGGTGGTGAAGAGGGAGGCGAAGCGGGGCAGGCGCAGGAGGGGGATCAGCGCCAGCGCCAGGACCAGGAGGAGGGCCAGGGTGGCCCAGCGCCAGCGTCCGCCCGCCAGGAGGCCCACCGTCACCAAGGCGGCAGGGACCCCCAGGAGGAGGGCGCCTTTGGAGAAACTGAGCAGCAGCGCCGCGCCCACCGGCAGCGCGGCCAGCCCGTAGGCCAGCCGGCGCCGCCGGTCCCGCGCCAACAGAGCCACCGCCACCAGCAGCGGCAGCACCCGCCCCAGATAGAGCCCCACGTTGTTCGGCGATCCGTAGACGGAGCGGAGGCGGGGCAGTCCGCCTTCGGCGACGATGAGGTTGACCCCCAGCGCGTACTGGACCAGGCCGATCACGGCCACCGCCACCCCACCCAGGACGAAGAAATCGGCCACGCGCCACAGGTCCTGGCGGTTCATCGACAGGGTCCGCAGCATCAGGTAGAACAGGGCCGGCTCCAGGATGGTCGTCCGCAGTTCCCGCCAGGCCACCCGCTGAAAGTCGGCCTGGAGGGTAGAGGCCAGAGCGACCAGTACCAGGGCCAGGGCGGCGGCCTCACCCCACCCCCACCGTCTCCGGTGGCTTGAGGGAAGGGTGAGGGCCCTCACCCCCCACGACACCAGCGTCATCAGGGTGACGATTTCGGCCATGGAGAAGGCCTTGTCCAGGAGCGGGCGGGGGAGGGTGTAGAAGGGAGCGAGCCCCGCCACCAGCGCCAGTCCGTAATCCGGGCGCAAGAGGATGATGCCGAAGAGCGCCAGGCTGGCGACGACCGTCAGCAAAAACCAGGGGGAGTAGTAGAAGAGACCGGCGGCAGCCAGCGTCACTGCCAGGCTGCCGCTCTCCCCCAGGCGGCGGAAGACGCCCCCGCCCGTCTCCAGGCCCCAGGTCATCCAGGCCCCGGCCCATAGGAGGCCGGTGGCGGCGATGGTCACAGCCCAGCGGACTCTCTCCGAGAGGCGTCCCCAGGCCCCGGCGACCGCGCGCCCGGCCCGGCCCCAGTCCCTTCGCCGCCCGATGACGACCGCTCCCGCCAGCGCCCCCAGCATCAGGACCCCCAGGCCTGCCAGGGCGCGGCGATAGGGGCGGTCATCCGGATGATAGCCCACGCTCCACCCCGCCAGCGGCCATTGGTCCCACCCCCGCTCGGCGACCACGACAGCCGTATGGAGGCCCGCCGGGAGGCCGCGCGCAATGGGTATCGTGATTTCCTGGGGCTGGTAGTCAGGGGAGGTCAGAATGACATAGGCCCGGCCTTCCTCATCCCGGGGGAGCGCGTTGGCGGGTTCCCCGTCGATCGTCACATAGAAGTATGCGCGATAATGGCCTCGCCGCGCCCGCAGGCCGAAGTCGGTACCCCAGAAGGGAATGGTCACCGTGTACGTCCCCTCCTGCCCCGGGTCGGCGCCCCGTTCGGAGAGTTCCCATTCCCCCTCCCAGCGGGCGACGCCGGAGGACGGGGTCCAGTAGCCGGGGTCGTTGGCAGGAGTCCGGCGGGCCCATTGGGCCACCGCGTCGTAGACCGGTCGCGGCGCGCCGTCGGGCCCGACCAGGGCAAAGCCCCAGTGGCGGCGGGCGTCGGGGGTGCCCGCGCCCGGTGCGGGGAGGCTCAGGTCGGGCTGGAGGTGGGAAATACACATTGCGCCGGCCCAGGGCCACTCCCGACGGGCCCGCTCCAGCGCGCCAATGGTATATTCTGCCTGCGCCCTCTCGTCCACCGTCCCCCAGATGGAGGGGACGTCCTCCCAAGCCGACGGGAGGCTGTTCCAGCCGAAGTGGGAGACCCAAAGGGCTTTCCCGCCGTCCCCGTGGGCCTCCATCACCTCCCGAATGAGGACGGCGCGGGAGAAATTGAGCACCCCTTCGTCCACCCGGCGGTCCTCCGGCCCGGTCTCAAACCCGTAGGCCTGCGCGGTGACGACGTCAAAATACGGGGCGGCTCCGGCGGTATAGAGTTCCTCCAGGAAGCGGACCTCGGAGAGGTTCTCCGGTCCCCGTTCCACCGTGGGGGCCAGACTGCCCAGGAGGATGCGGGCATCGGGGTCGGCGGCGCGAAGGGCCAGCGCGGCCTGGCGGAGAAGTTCGGCGTACTGGGCCGGATGCGGCCGGTCGCCCCAGCCATCCCGCAGGTTGGGGTTGTGCCATATCTGGTAGTATCGGAGGCGGTCGCCGTAGCGGGCGGCGACGGCCCCCGCGAAGCGGGCGAAGTCCGCCGGGGCAGGGGGACTTCCGGCCCAATCGGGCGGTCGCTCCAGGACGGCGATCAACCGCAGGCCGCGCGCGGTCGTCTCCTCCACCATCCGGTCCCAGGGGGCCCAGTCGTACCGGCCCGGGGCGGGCTCTAGGAGAGCCCAGGGGAACGACTGCCGCACCCAGACGAAACCACCGTCGGCGACCAGGTCCAGTGCCTGCTCCAGTGGGAGGGACGGTGAGGTGGCGTGCAGGGCGGCGTTGACGCAGTGGAGGGGGACGTCGGCGTCGGCGATCGGTTCGGGCAGGCCCGGGGGGATGCCGCGCGTGGCGGCCTGGTGGCTGGCAACCAGGGCGGTCCCCGCCAGGACGGCCAGGAGGAGCAGGAGGACCAGCAAGAACAGGACGCGGATGGACGCGGATGAACGCGGATTTTCCCTGCTTACGGGCGACTCCGTTCTTCTCATCCCGATACCCATAGGAGTTACACACTTGCCAATGTAGCGCAGGCCGCCAGGCCTGTACAATGCAGGTTCTGGGCGCAGGCGGCTTCGCTCCGCTCGCCGTGACATCCGCCGGGCGTCACCCTGCGTTGACGCTTCTCCCCGGAGGTCGGCGAAGGCCGACCTCCCGGCCGAAGGCCTACAGCGGGCGACGCCTCGGGCGAGCCTTCGGCGTGGCCCTTTGGTCGGCTCCGAGGCGGCGGCCCGACCCGCACAGCCCTTAAGTCAATGCCTATAGGGCCGGGGGGTGAGGAGGGGTCAACGCGCTGTCCAAAAGAGGCGTGACCCGGCATGATTTTTGAGACTTTAACCCGGTACGACTTTATGGGATTCAGCAGTAGATTAAGTCCGACGGTTCACCGTCGGTCAAAGAGTTTCCAGCAGCCGGGCAATCTCCGCCCGGTCGGCCCGGGAGGTCAGGTCCAGGCTGAGCGGCGTCACTGCCACCACCCGCTCCACCGCCAGCGCGTAGACGTCGCTATCTGGCTCCAGGTCTCGGACGTCCCACGCGGCCTCGTAGTCCATCCGCCCGGGCTGAGAGAGGTCGTTTCGCCGGGGCGGGACCGGGCGGAAGTAGGTCTGGCGGGATTGCCGGGTCAGCCGCCAGGGGGTTTCGGGGGTGGCGCTGTCGGGGACGTCCACTTTGAGGACGTCCACATCAAAGGGGAGCGCCACCGCTAACATCCGGCGAGCGAAAAACCGGGTGAAATAGGCCGCGGCGGTGAAATCCATCTCGTCGGAGAGATGGATGTGGACCTCTTTGGGGGCCTGCCGGGAGACGGCCAGCGCGGGGACGCCGCAGGAGGCGCCCTGCAGCGCCGCGCCGATGGTGCCGGAGGAGGTCACGTCCGCCCCGGGGTTCTCCCCGTAATTGATCCCCACCACCAGCAGGTCCGGCGGGCGGGGGGCCAGTTCCAGCAGCGCGTGCAGCACCACCTGCGCGGGGGAACCGTCCACCGCGAACGCCGACACCGGTTCCCCGTCCACTTCCAGCCTTCGGGGGACAATTGCACCGGTGGTCTCCCGGGGGAACGAGCGGCCCGCGCCCGACCACTGGCGGGTGGGCGCGACGACCAGCACATCCCCCAATCCCCAGACAGCCCGGACCGCAGCCAGCAGCCCGGGCGAATCAATCCCGTCGTCGTTGGTCACCAGAATGAGCGGCATGTGAGTTGTTAGTCGTTAGTCGTTAGTTGTTAGTCGTTAGTCGTTAGGGGTCAGTTGTCAGAGGTCTGGGGGCAACACTGGCATTTTCAACATTCCGTAGTATAATCCAAAAGAACTCTGGAGGCAAGGGAAGTTCGGCGGATGAGGAAGGCGTTCGCACCTGTTATCTTGATGATCAGTCTGGCCGCCACCGCTATCGCTGTGCGAGGGCTGATGGTGCCTATCATCCCGATAGATGCAGCGCCGACGGCAACGATTGTGATGCCCCACAACAATCCGCATCTGCCGTCCCCTTCGCCGACGCCGACGGTGGCACCAACGCCCACTCCGACCCCAACGCCGATCCCGACGCCCACGCCCACTATGACGCCGCCGTCCCCGCCGGCCCTTCCCCACGCGACGCCGGTTTATGAATTGCCGGTCAGCAATACGCTGCCCATCAGTCTGCCCGTCCCCACCCCGATGCCGCTGGTCTCCCTGCCCGAGCGAGTGATGAATGTCCTCCTGTTGGGACTGGACGCGGAGAACGGCGGGCGGACGGATGTGATGATTGTGGTCAGCATTCATCCAGACATTCCAGCGGTGAGCATACTTTCTATCCCCCGGGACTATTACGCCTGGATTCCCGGGTACGGGTTCGGGAAAATCAACACCGCCATCAACCGGGGGAAGGATTATCCCGGCGGGCGGATGGCGCTGGTCAAGGCGACGGTGGAATATAACTTCGGCATCCCCATCCACTACTACGCGATGGTGGACTTTGCGGGCTTTGTCCGCATCGTGGACGCGTTGGGCGGGGTGAATATACCGGTGGAGTGCGAGTTCCACGACACCTTCCCCGACCCCGCCAATCCGGAGCAGGGGATAGATATAGACCTCTACCCGGGCATCCAGCACCTGAACGGTCAGCAGACCCTCTGGTACGTCCGCTCCCGCTGGTCCACCAGCGACTTTGACCGTAGCCGACGGCAGCATCAGGTCCTGCGGGCCCTCTATCGGCAGGCGCTGAGCGGAGGGGTGCTGACGCGCATCCCGGACCTCTGGGACGCCCTCCGCCAGACCGTGGAGACCGACCTGGGGCTGAAGGAGATGATTTACCTGGGATGGCTGGGGACCCGCCTGGACTGGGCCAATGTGAAGAGTCGCTTCATCACCCCACCCTATGTGGAGCGCTGGATCGAGCCGAACGGCGCGTACGTGCTCCTGCCGGTGCCGGGCGCGCTGGAGTCGCTGGTCGCGGAGGCGCTGCAGCCTCCGGCGAGGGGGCGGGCGCGCCAATCCCCTTTCCGGGTGGAGGTCTGGGACGGGACAGGGCGACCGGGGATGGCGGAGGTAGCGGCGGAGCGGCTGCGCTGGGAGGGCTTCCTGGTGACGGGTATCACGGCAACGGAACCCGTCTCCCGGACCCGGGTGGTGGATTTCACCACCACCGCCAAGGGCTCTCCCCTCTGGCTGCTCACCCGCCTGTATCACCTGAAGTCGAAGGATGTGGAGAAGCAGCCCGGGGCAGGCGGTGGAGTGGATTTCCGGGTCATTCTGGGGGCGAACTACGATTCCTGTATTCGGCCGGGGGCCATCCAATACGTCCCGTTGCCCACACCCACGCCCACCCCGACGCCGACCCCCAGCCCTTGACGACGGACGACAGACGACGGTGGTCTGTGGTCTGTAGTCTGTGGTCACTATGAGAGATATTCTCTGGACTCCCTGGCGCATGGCTTATTTGCGGGGCGAGCAGCCGTTGCCGCAGGAGTGCCTGTTCTGTCTCAAACCCCGCCAGCCGGACGAGGAGGCGCACATCGTCTATCGGGGGCGTCTTTGCTACGTCGTCCTCAACCGCTTCCCGTACAACAACGGCCACCTGATGATTGTCCCCTACGTCCACGTCCCTTCGCTGGAGGACCTGGACGGGCCGACGCTGGTGGAGTGGATGACGCTGACGCAGACCAGCCTGCGGGTGCTGCGAGAGGCGTACCACCCACAGGGGTTCAATGTGGGGCTGAACATCGGGACGGCCGCCGGAGCGGGGGTGGCGGACCATGTCCATCTCCACATCGTTCCCCGCTGGGGCGGGGACACCAACTATATGAGCGTCGTCGGCCAGACCCGCACCATCCCGGAGTGGCTGGAGGAGACGTACCGGCGGCTGCGCCCGCTGTTTGATCAGCATGCACCGCGGTAATGGAAAGGGACGGCATCGCCATTAAGGGCACCCGCCAGGGGCTGCTGATCACCCTGGGAGAGGGGCCGTGGGAGGCCCAGATGGACACCCTGACCCGGCGGCTGGAGAAGGGGGCCGCCTTCTTCCGGGGCGGCCGCGCCGCCCTGGACGTGGGCTCCCGGCCGCTGGATGAGGTTCAGATTCGCCAGGTGCGGGATCTGCTGGCCCAATACAGGGTTGACCTATGGGCCGTTCAGAGCACGGCAGACGCCACCATTCTGGCGGCAGTGCGGCTGGGCCTCTCCCCTATCCTGGGCCCGGAAGAGGCCGCCGGCCGAGCCGAATCCCAGGGGGGGCGCGAGGAGGCCCCAATCCCTCCCGCCGGCGGGCTGGTGGTGGAACGGACCGTCCGCTCCGGTCAGCGCATTGAGCACCCTGGCGACATCATCGTCATTGGCGATGTTCACGCCGGAGCAGAGATTATCGCGGGTCGTCACGTCATCGTCTGGGGGAAACTGCACGGGGTGGTGCATGCCGGGGCCCTGGGGGACGAGAGCGCGGTCGTCTGCGCGCTGGACCTGGCTCCAACGCAACTCCGCATTGCCGACCACATCGCCCGCTCTCCGGAGGAGCGCCGCCGTCGGCCTGCGCCAGAGATGGCCCGCGTCCACAGAGGGCGCATCGAGGCCGTTCCCTGGCCCCATCGGTAAGGAGGTGGAATGAGTGCGCGAGTGGTGACCATTACTTCGGGGAAAGGCGGAGTCGGCAAGACCACCGTCACGGCCAACCTGGGGGTTGCGCTGGCCATGCGCGGCCAGCGGGTGGTGACCATAGACGCGGACATCGGCCTGCGCAACCTGGACGTCATGCTGGGTCTGGAGAACCGCATCGTCTACGACCTGGTGGATGCGGTGGAGGGGCGATGCCGGCTGCGTCAGGCGCTGGTGCGGGATAAACGGCTGCAGGAACTCTATCTCCTCCCCGCCGCCCAGACCCGCGATAAGAGCGCCGTGCGCGCGGAGGACATGGTCCGCATCTGCGACGAACTGCGGGAGTCCTTTGACTTTCTGTTGGTGGATTCCCCGGCAGGCATTGAGCAGGGGTTCCGCAACGCCCTCGCGCCCGCCGACGAAGTGCTCATCGTGACCAATCCGGAAGTGGCGGCGGTGCGGGACGCCGACCGGATCATCGGCCTGATAGAGGCAGAGGGCAAAGGCCCCGCCCGCCTCATCATCAACCGGCTGAAGCCCGAACTGGTACGGCGGGGAGATATGCTGGAGACGGAGGCCGTGCTGGAACTGCTGGCCATAGACCTGATCGGCATCATCCCCGAAGATGAAGCGGTCATCGTGGCCGCCAACACCGGCCGCCCGGTCGCCTTTACCGATAACAGCCCGGCGGGTCGCGCCTTCCACCAGATCGCGCGCCGCCTGCTGGGTGAAGAGGTCCCCTTCATCCCGCTCAAAGAGCCGAGCTTTCTGGAGCGTCTCTTCCGCTGGATGCGCTCCGAGGGGGAGGAACAAGGATGAAACTCCTGGACCGTCTACTCCACCGTCAAGAACCGCCCAGTGGCGAAATCGCCCGCGAACGGCTGCGCCTGGTGTTGGCCCACGACCGGGCCCATATCTCCCCCGGTCTGCTGGAGGTCCTGAAAGATGAAATCATCGCCGTCATCTCCCGCCATGTGCCCATAGACCCGGAGGGGGTACAGGTCACCTACACCGAAGGCCCGCGCGTCCACCGCCTGGTAGCGGACATCCCCCTGCGGACGGAGCGGAGAGCGCGGAAGGGATGAGAGTCCCCTATGCGTCCAATCCAACCCTGGCGACAGTTTGATTTCATTATTCTGGTGGTGATGTTGCTGCTGGTGGCGCTGGGGGTGGCGATGATCCGCAGCGCCACCGCCAACACCCCCGACCTGGCCGACCTCTGGCGGCGTCAGGCCAACTTTGCCGCCATTGGTCTGGCCCTCTTCCTTTTCTTTGCCGCTGCTCCGTACACCTGGTGGCGTCCGGTCTGGTGGCTGGGTTACCTGGTCGCCCTGGGACTCCTGGTCCTGGTGCTCTTTATCGGCCGGAGCGAAATCGGCGACGTCCGGCGCTGGTTCTACCTCGGCTTCTTCCGCTTTCAGCCCTCGTTCCCGGCGATGCTCCTCCAGGTGGTCGTCGTGGCCGCTATCCTGAATACCCGCTTTCGCCGAAAGCGCCGGGGGGCGGGAAACGAAACAGCAGAAGACGCGCCGCCGGGACTCATCCCCCATATCCTCTCCGGCCTCCTGACGCTGATTGTCGCTGCGTTGGTCTTCCGGCAACCCGATTTGAGCACGGCGGCCATTTATGTCGCGGTCTGGCTTGTGATGGCCTTCGTTTCCGGCGTGCGCCTCCTGTACCTCATGGGCACGGGGGTGCTGGCCATCGCCGGGGCGATCCCTTTTTGGGGATTGATGCAGGAGTACCAGCGGCAGCGGCTGCTGGTCTTCCTGAACCCCGAACGGGACCCCGGCGCGCTCTACAACATCCATCAGGCACTGATCAGCATCGGATCCGGCGGGCTGTGGGGGCAGGGATACGGGGTGGGCAGCCAGAGCCAGTTGCACTTCCTGCGGGTCCGCCACACCGACTTTATCTTCTCGGTCATCGGAGAAGAACTGGGCTTCATCGGAACGATGCTGGTCTTCTTCCTGTTTACCCTCATCGCCTGGCGGCTTCTGCGGGCCGCCGTCCTGGCGCCCGACCGGTTTGGACGGCTGCTGGTAGTGGGGGTAGGGGGAATCCTTTATGTCCCGTTTCTGATCAACGTGGGGATGAACATCGGACTTCTGCCTGTGACCGGTCTGCCTCTTCCCTTCATCAGTTACGGCGGCACGGCGCTGGTGACCTATATGACCGCGCTGGGGCTGGTAGAGAGTGTCGTCATGCGCCATCGGGAAAGGTGGTGAAGCGTTTTCGCCGCAGCGGGTTGGCCGCCGTTGCCCGCTCTATCTCGGTCCAGGCATTACTCCGGCGGTGGCCGCCGATCTGGACGACCCTCCGAGAAGCGCCGACGACGCGCCGGCGTAAAAGAGCGCGCGCTATGCCGACCCAATCGTCACCCTGGGTGGACATCGCCGAGCGCCAACCGGCATGCGCTCAGCGCCACCCGATCCGCATCGGGTCGCAGGCGCATCCCTTCGCGCGCAGTGTACATCCCATCTGCGAGCCATCGGTCACAAGTTAAGCCTGTGAAATCGCTTTACGTTATTGAGTCTCGCTCTTTTAAAGTAACCCCCGTCCTCACCCCACCCCCTGCCCC
>ERZ1685332.240-NODE-240-length-9812-cov-14.109972_pt1 | contig 9812 bp, 7 predicted proteins | sample MGYA00580193_ERZ1685332 | MGnify/ENA primary metagenome ERZ1685332 (study PRJEB41501, sample SAMN08275520) | hot springs metagenome | biome: alkaline hot spring; material: microbial mat | place: Russia: Ush-Beldyr | collected 2015-07 | depth 0.5 m m ...
AGAGCGAGGCTCAATAACGGAAAGCGATTTCACAGGCTTAACTTGTGACCGATGGAGTTAGAAGGTAGAGGGGCTCATCCGGGTAGAATGGCTGGCGGGGAGGGAATGATGACCGAACTGGTAGAGACCGACGTCCTGATTATCGGCTGCGGCGTTGCCGGAGCGACAGCTGCCCTGGCTCTGGCGCGCGACCATCAGCGGCAGGTCACCATCATCACCCGCGCGGCGGACCCCGAAGAGAGCAATACCCGCTATGCTCAGGGCGGCATTGTCGCCCGGGGAGAAGACGATAGCCCGGACCTCCTGGCCCAGGACATCCTGGCCGCTGGAGCCGGCCTGAGCCTTCCCGCTGCCGTCCGCATCCTGGCCGAAGAGGGGCCCCGACTGGTGGAGGAGTTGCTGATTCGGGAACTGGGCGTCCCCTTTGATCGGGAGCCCGATGGGCGGCTGGCTTATGGCCTGGAGGGGGCCCACTCCCGCCCTCGCATCCTCCACGTCGGCGACGCGACGGGGCGGGCCATCATCGGGGCGCTGATCGCCGCGCTGCGGGCATGCCCCAACGTCCGCCTGGTGACCAACGCCACGGCAGTGGACCTCATCACCTTCCCCCACCACGCCCGCAACTTCCTCACCGTCTATGATCCCATTACCTGCCATGGCGCGTATGGGCTGGACCGCACCACCGGGCAGGTGCATCGGTATCTGGCTGGCGCGACGGTGCTGGCGACGGGCGGGTTGGGCCGTATTTACCGGTATACCACCAATCCGGAAGGGGCCCGGGGCGACGGCCTGGCGATGGCCTACCGGGCCGGGGCGCGGGTCATCAGCGCCGAATATATCCAGTTCCACCCTACCGTCCTGGCCCTCCCCGGCGCGGAGGGCTTCCTCATCTCTGAGGCGGTACGGGGGGAGGGAGGACGATTGCTCACCCCGGACGGCCGTCCGTTCATGCAGAAGTACGCCCCAGAGTGGGGCGACCTGGCATCCCGGGACGTGGTCGCGCGGGCCATCCACCACGAGATGGTCGCCAACGGCTACCCCTACGTGCTGCTGGACATCGCCTCCGTCCTTCCGCCCCAGCGCATCCGGGAGCGCTTTCCCACCATCTACGAAGGGTGCCGCTCCCTGGGGCTGGACATCACCGCCCAGCCTATCCCGGTCGTCCCGGCGGCCCACTACTTCTGCGGCGGCGTCTGGACCGACGAGTGGGGTCGGACCACGATCCGCAACCTCTACGCCGTGGGGGAGGTGGCCTGCACCGGGGTGCACGGGGCCAACCGGCTGGCCTCCACATCGCTGCTGGAAGGGCTGGTCTGGGGCCAGCGCGCGGCGCGGGACATCGCTGCGCGGGGCTCTCTACCCATCGTCTCCCCGGAGGAAGTCCCGCCCTGGCAGGAAACGGGGGTGGAGGAGGCGGACCCGGCTCTCATCTGGCGCGACCTGCGGGCCATCCAATACACGATGTGGAACTACGTGGGGCTGGTCCGCTCCGAGCGGCGGCTCACGCGCGCCCTGCGGGACCTCCGTCATCTGAAAGAAGAGATAGACGACTTCTACCGGGCCAGCCGGTTGAGCGATGGGCTGGTGGGGTTGCGCCACGCGGTCCAGGCGGCGCTCCTGGTCGCAGAGGCCGCCTACCACAACCGCCAGAGCCGGGGGTGTCACTATCGGGAGTAATATGACGACGGCTTCGCCGCCGCCATAAAAACGATTTTCTTCAGATGCTCCGGGTCGGTGACGGGCTCCCGGCAGACGCCGTCCCGGCAGGGGTAGGCGGTGGCCCGACCCGCCAGCATCGGCCGGTCCGCCAGCAGGGGGACCGGCGTCCCTGGCGGGCCTGCCGCCACGACCAGGTGGGGCCGGTAGCGGGGGAGGACCGCCAGCAGGGCCTGTGTCTCTTCGGCCTCCGAGTCTCCCACCACCGCGACCTCCCAGGGGTCAGATAGGGCAAAATCCAGCGCAATCAGCCATTGCCCGAAGGCCAGGGGGTAGCGGGCCAGCATGGGCTGGACCTCCTCCAGACTCGCCCGCGCCAGGTCCGCCAGGTCGGGCCGGACGGAGAGGGCCGCCAGATGCAGCAGAACAAAGGCGGCCATCGCGTTTCCGGAGGGGACGGCGTTATCCTGCAGGTTGCGGGGCCGGACAATCAGGGATTCGTGGTCGTCGGCGGTGTCGTAGAAACCCACGGGCGCCCCGAAGCGGGCCTGCATCGCCTCCGCCAGTTCCGCCGCTGCCCGGTACCACCGGGGGTCAAAGGTGGCCCCGTAGAGGGCCAGCAGGCCGTCCGCCAGGTGAGTGTAGTCGTCCAGAAAGCCCTCTATCCGGGCCTGCCCCCCGGTCCAGACGTGCCAGAGGCGGCCGTCGGGGCGGCGGAGGCCTTCCAGCAGGAAGAGGGCGTTCCGCTCGGCCGCGACCCGGTAGTCCTCCCGCCTCAGAATCCGGGCGCCGTCCGCCAGGGCCGCCAGCATCAGGCCGTTCCAGGCCCCAATCACTTTCTCATCCCGCGCGGGGCGGACCCGCCGCTCTCGGACCTCCCTCAGTCGCCGCCGCAGGTCGGCCGTCGCCTTCCGCTCCTCCCACGTCCCCCGGAACGTCAGGATGTTCTTGCCCTCAAAGTTCCCCTCGGGGGTGACGCCGTAGAGGGCGAAGAACCGTTCGGCCTCCGGCCCCAGCGTAGCCCGGATTTCCTCCGTCGTCCAGAGATAGAACTTCCCCTCCTCCCCTTCGCTGTCGGCGTCCAGGGTGGCATAGAAGCCTCCGGCGGGGTCCGTCAGTTCCCGCAGGACGAAGTCCAGGGTCTCCTCGGCGACGGCGCGGAAGAGAGGGTTGCCCGTCACCTGAAAGGCGTGGAGATAGACGCGGGCCAGTTGGGCGTTGTCGTAGAGCATTTTCTCAAAGTGGGGAATCAGCCAGCGATCGTCCACAGAGTAGCGGTGAAAACCGCCGCCCAACGGGTCGTAGAGGCCGCCCCGGGCCATGGCCTCCAGGGTGTGGGTGACCATAGGCAGGGCGCGGGGGTCACCGGCGGCGTGCTGGCACAGAAGAAACTCCAGGATCATAGGCTGGGGGAAGCGGGGCGCGCCGCCCCAGCCGCCGTGGACGGGGTCAAATTCGGCCTGGAGGCGGCGGACGGCCTCCTCCAGCGTCGCCGGGGTCAGTTCCTCCCGGGCCGGGTACGCGGCCATTTGCCGACGGATGGCGCTGACGACCTGAGCGCTCCCCTCCAGAATCTCCGCCTGTCGCTCCCGCCAGGCCTCAGCGACGGCCCGCAGGACGTCCCGAAAGGCGGGCATGCCGTAGCGGGGGACCGGCGGGAAGTAGGTGCCGCCGAAGAAGGGGCGACCGTCCGGGGTCAGGAAGACGGAGAGGGGCCACCCGGCGCTCCCCGTCAGCATCTGGACGGCCTGGATGTAGATGGCGTCCAGGTCGGGGCGCTCTTCCCGGTCCACCTTGACGGGGACGAAGTGGGCGTTGAGCAGAGCAGCGGTCTCCGGGTCCTCAAAGGACTCGTGGGCCATGACGTGGCACCAGTGGCAGGCGGCGTAGCCGATGCTGAGGAAGATCGGCTTATCCTCCCGCCGGGCCTTCTCCAGCGCCTCCTCCCCCCAGGGATACCAGTCCACGGGGTTATCGGCGTGTTGGCGCAGATAAGGGCTGGTTTCGTGGATGAGACGGTTGGGCATAAAACTCCTTTCGGGCCTTCCCTCGGGCCTTCACCCCTGAGGGGGGCGGCCGGAGACGGCCATCCTTCTTCTCCTCCAAAGGGGGTTTGGGGGCGGCGGCTTCGCCGCCGCCCCCAAACCCCCTCTTCTTCCCCCTTCGGGCAAGGGGGGTTGAGGGGGTCAAAATGGGCCTGCCGACCGATGGGGTGAGGACTACAGGTACTCCGATTTAATTCCCCACCAGTACATATCCGCCAGCCGCTGGTGCTCCTGGCGCAGGCGGACGTAACTCTCGTAGCGGTGACGGTGGACCTTCCCGGCGTCCACCGCCTCTATGACCGCACACCCCGGTTCCCCAGTGTGGGTGCAATCGGAGAAGCGGCAATCGGCCACGTAGGGCGCGATGTCCGGGAAGTAGGCGTCCAGTTCCTCCGGGTCCACGTCAAAGAGGGCCAGGGCGCGGATGCCGGGGGTATCGGCCACCCAACCACCCCGCTCCAGCGGGAAGAGTTGGGTGACGACGGTGGTGTGGCGGCCCTCGCCGGTCGCGGGGCTCACCTCCCGGACCGCCAGGCCCAGTCCCGGCTGGATGGCGTTGAGGAGGCTGCTCTTGCCGGTCCCCGAAGGCCCCACCAGCGCCGAGACGCGCCCTTCCAGTTGGCGGGCCAGTTCCTCCACGCTTTCCCCCGTCTTCGCGCTGGTGTAGAGGACAGGGTAGCCGATTTCCTCGTAGATGCCGAAGAGTTGCCGCGCTTCGTCCTTGCCCACCAGGTCTATCTTGTTGGCGCAGACGACGGCAGGGATGTGCTGGAGTTCGGCCCCTACCAGGAGCCGGTCCAGCAGACGCAGGTTCGGCTCCGGCTCCGCGCAGGCGAAGACGAAGACGGTCTGGTCGGGGTTGGCCAGGATGACCTGCTCCCGTTCGGAGAGGTAGCCCTCGCGGTCCCAGCGGCGGGTGCCGCGGCCGCCAGGGGGCGGGGCCAAGCGGGCCAGCGCCCGCTCCCGGGGGAGCACTTCCTCAATGACGCCCACACCGCCGGAGGCCAGCCGGAAGCGGACCCGGTCCCCCACGGCGATGGGGTCGGTGTCCCACCGGCGCTTCTTCAGCCGCCCCCGCAGGCGGCAGATGTAGTCCCCCTGGTCGGTGTGGACGGTGTAGAAGCCACTCTGGGCGCGAATGACGAGACCCTGCACCATCACTATGTATTCCGTACTCCGTGTCCCCTGCTCCCTGCGACGTGCTCCCTGTTCACGGCGTCGGGCTTCCTTCGGCCTGGCGGCAGAGGCGGATGCCCTCTTTGGCGTTGGCCTCCTTCGGGTCTATCTGGAGCGCGGCGTCAAAGAGAGGGTAGGCGCGCTCGCACTGAGCCATGTAGTAATAGCAGAGGCCCAAGGTGTAGAAGTACTCAATGCGGGGGCCCCGAACCGGCTCGGCCTTCAGCGTGACCGTCACCGTGCCGTCGGAGGCCACCCAGAGGGGGCCGGTGTTCAGCAAGATGTTGGAAAGCGTCCGCAGGCCGCTGAACCAACCCACGTAGACCCGACCGGCGGGCGGGTCGGGCATCCGCTCCAGGGCCAGGGTGACCTCGCCGGTTACCGCGTTCATGGTAACATAGCCGCGCGCGGCGGCCCAGGCGCTGGTCCTTTCCGTCGGCGTCAGGTCGGCGGCCATGTGGACGAAGGCATCGCCGGTAGGACGAAACCGCCCCTCCAGGATTTTACGGGCGAGAGTGGGGGAGGTGTACTCGTTCTGGACCGGTTCCACCGTGATGTAGAAGCCGCGCGTGGCCCGGCGGGAAGCCCGGTAGGCCATCTCTATGGCCTTCTCAAAGTTGGGGATGGCCGATTCGTAGTTGCGCTGGGCCCAGTAGACGGTCGCTAGGCGCCCGTAAGCGGGGGCGTACTCTGGGTCGGCCCGGATGGCCTGTTCCAGGTACCGCCGGGCCTCCTGGTACTCCTCAATGGCGTAGTAGACCCAACCCAGTTGAGCTAGTGCGTCGGCCCGATAGGGCGCCAGTTTAATCGCCTGGCGGTAAGCGGCAATGGCGCCGGAGGGGTTCAGCAACGCCTGCCAGTTCCGCCCGAGGTCCAGATAGAGGTACGCCAGCTTGGGATGAATCTCCAGCGCCTTCTGGTAGAACTCAATCGCCCCGCTGGAGTTGCCCATCATCTCTAGCGCGTAGCCGTAGGCCCGTAGACCGTCCACGCTGCGGGGGTCCAGTTTCTGGGCCGTCTGGGCAGCCTCTATCGCGGCGTTCCATTGCCCGCTGTCGGTGTACGCCTCGGAGAGGTAGGCGTACGTTTCGGCATAGGCAGGGTCCAGGATGACCGCCCAGTCACAAGCGTCCAGCGCGTCCTGCACCCAGCCGACCCAGTCGTAGGCCATGCAGAGGGTAGCCCAGGCGGGGGCGGAGTTCGGGTCTATCGCCACTGCCCGCTCCCCGTACTGGACGGCCTCCAGCGGCTTGCCGTCCAACACCAGCAGGCGGACCAGGGGCGGGTAGAGGGACGCATCGTTGGGGAACAACTGGATGGCCTGCTGGTAAGTCGCGATGGCGCCCCGCAGGTCCCCGTCCCAGTAGTACCCCTCCGCTTCTATCTGGTAGGACTGAGGGGAGCGGGTGGGGGTCGGGGTGGGCACAAGGGTAACCTCCACCTCCGGCGGCCGGACCCGGAAATAGGTGTATCCGGCCGCTCCAATGAGCAGGATCAGGAGAAAAACTCGCCAGGGATTGGAACGCTTCCGCCTTCTTCGGCTTAGATACATTGGAAGAGACCTCGGATAGGTTTAATCAAGTATGCCACGAATTGGGGAATTTGTCCAGAGTTCGCTTCCGGGGTATAATCCCTCCCGGGAGGAACCAATGTTGGTGCGAGACCGGATGACCCCCAATCCGATCACCCTGCGTCCTGGCAGTGACCCGCTGGCCGGGCTGGCCATCTGCAAAAGCGGCGGCTTCTGCCACCTGCCGGTGGTGGATGAAAGCGGGCGTCTGATGGGGATGGTCACCGAGGAGGAATTGAAGCATTTTCTGGCGACCGCTCCCTCTCCCGGTGTCCTCCAGCGACAGCACCGGGTGGAGCAGGTGATGAGGTCACCCGCCGTTGCGGTGTCGCCGGACGATCCCCTGGAAGAGGCCGCCCGGCTGATGATTCGTCACAACCTCAGCGGGTTGCCGGTGGTGGACGAGACGGGCCGACTGGTCGGCATCATCACCCGCTCCGACATCTTCGCCCAGTTCGCCGAGGCGCTGGGCGCTGATACGACGGCGGTCCGGGTCACAGTTCGGGTGCCCAACCGCCCCGGGGAACTGGCCAAACTGGCCGGGCGCATCGCGCAGGCGGGGGGCAACATCTGCTCCGTCGTCTCCCATTCTCCGGGGACCACGGGCCAGATGGACCTGACGCTGCGGGTGGAGGGCGTGGACCGGGAAACGTTACTCTCGGCCATCCAGGCCGACCCGGAGGTGGAAGTCCGCCACATCTGGGAGCGGGAGGTAGAGGGGCGATGAGTCGCCCGCCCGGGTGGGCCTGCGCGCTATCTCTGGGACTCCTGTTGCTGACAGCGTGCTCGTCTGGAGGGACCGGTGGCGGCCTGCCGGAGGGCGATGCGGTTGCCCTGGCCCAGGCGACACCTCCGCCCCAGTCCCTGCTGGTCCCCGGAGAGACCGCCGAGGGGACGCTGGAAGCCGGCGAGACGGACCGCTGGGTCTTCGCGGCCGCCGGAGGGGATTCCGGGACGCCCAATCTGGTCACAGTGGAGGTCTGGTTCCGTCCCAGCACTGCCTCCGGCCCGGAGGCGTCGCTACGGGCCACCCTGCTGGCACCGGACGGCACGACGCTGGCCGAAGAGGAGGGCACGGTCACCTTGCCGCCGTACATCGTAGAACGGGAACTCCCCCAGACCGGCTCGTATCTCCTGCGGCTGGAGGCCCTCTCGGGCACGCCGGGCCGCTATACCCTGCTGGTCACCTTATCTGGGGAGCGCTACCTGACCCGCCCGGAGGTCTACAGCGGCGGGCCGCCCGCGGGCTGGCCGCTGGAGGAACTCCCCACGGGCAGTTCCGGCTTCCTCTGGCCGGCGCCGCGTCGGGCTATCTCGGGCTGGTACTTCCGCGACCCGTCCAACCCCCGCCACATCGGGCTGGACATCGCGGCAGCCCTCCACGACCCCATCTTCGCCACGGCCGACGGGGTGGTCTCTTTTGCCGACGTCTCCGGCGGCTACGGCAATCTGGTCGTCATAGACCACGCCGATGGCTGGCAGTCCTGGTACGCCCATCTCTCGGCCTTCTCTGTTGTCGTCGGCCAGGAAGTGCGGCAGGGAGAAATCATCGGCGCGGCGGGCAGCACTGGCCGCTCCAGCGGGCCGCACCTCCACTTTGAACTGCGTCATCACGGCGTGCCGGTGGATCCTCTCGTCTACCTGCACTAAAATGGGGATCCGTTGTCCGTTGTCTATCGTCTATGTTCGCCAGTTACTGGATTCGCCAGCGGGACTATCTGCTGAAGATCATCCGCGCGCTGACCGCCCAACTGGACCTGGATACCGTCCTTTCGGAAGTGCTAAAGGCGGCTATGGAGATGCTGGGCGGGCAGGCAGCCCTCATCGCCGTTCGGGAGCCGGACGGTCGGTTCACCATTCGGGCCTCGCGCGGCTTCCCTCCCCGGCTCCACGAGTACTTCTCCCTCCTGCTGGTGGATATTCCCAACCAGGTAGACCCGTTTCTCTTCCACATTCCTGACCTGGAGGCGAAACTGGCGGAGGTTGCCCTGCGGACCGGCCTGCCCTTCAGTCAGGTGATTGCCCTCCCGATGAGAATCGGGCCGGAACTGATCGGTGTCCTCTATGTCATCCGGGCCTACGGCGCCGCCTTCACCGGGGACGACCGGCAGGTTCTGGCCAGTTTTGCCGACCAGGCCGCTATCGCTGTTCACAACGCCCAGTTGTACCAGCGGCTGGCCCAGGAAAAGCGCCGGCTGGACGCCATTCTGGAATCCAGCGCCGACGGGGTGATGATTCTGGACCCGGGCCAGCGCGTCACCGTCTTCAACCGCGCGCTGGCGGAGATGACCGACTGGTCGGCCGCCGAGGCCATCGGCCGCCACCACGATGAGGTCATCCAGTGGGCGCGGCGGGAGACGGAGATGGACCTGAGCCGGGCCACCGCGGGCGGCTGGCCCCTGGCCCAGTCCCGGGGGAAGAGCGTCCTCTACGTGGAGGGTGACCTGCGCCGACGGACCGGCGGCATCCTCAGCGTGGGCATCACCTACGCCCCCCTCCTGGACCGGGAGGGGAAATTGGTCAACATCATCGCCAACGTGCGGGACATCACCCGATTCCGGGAGGCGGACCGGCTCAAATCCACCTTCGTCTCCGTCGTCTCCCACGAATTGAAGACGCCGGTGGCGACCATTCTGGGATACGCCGAAACTCTGGCCCGCCCGGATGCCCAATGGGGCGCGGGGACGGTCCGGGAACTGGCCGGAGTCATCCAGGAAGAGGCCCGGCGGCTGGACCGTCTGATCACCGATTTGCTGGACGCCTCCCGCATCCAGGCTCGGGCGCTCCCGCTCCGGCAGGAGGAGGTAGACCTGGAGGTACTGGCTCGGCGGGTCGTCCAGCGGTTCCAGCCCCAGACCGATCGGCACGACATCGCCGTCCGCTTCCCGCCGGACTTTCCCACTGTCCAGGGGGACCCGATGCGTCTGGAGCAGGTGCTGAACAACCTGGTCTCCAACGCCATCAAGTACTCGCCGGAGGGAGGACGGATTCGCATCCGGGGAAAGGTCCGGCCCGAGGAGGTGGTCGTGTCGGTGAGCGACGAGGGCATCGGCATCCCCGCGACCGAACAGGGCCGCATCTTTGATCCCTTCTACCGGGTGGATGAGGCGGCCATCCGGCAGGTGGGCGGCGTTGGCCTGGGGCTCTATCTGGCCCGGGCGATTGTGGAGGCCCATGGGGGCCGTATCTGGGTGGAGAGCGAACCGGGGAAAGGTGCCACCTTCTCCTTCAGCCTCCCCCGCCCCCGGCGCGAAAGCCTTCCTTTGCCTTTCGGCTAAACTCCCATCAAGACACAAAGGCACTGTTGAATCCATCGGTCACAAGTTAAGCCTGTGAAATCGCTTTACGTTATTGAGTCTCGCTCT
>ERZ1685332.241-NODE-241-length-9806-cov-13.937647_pt1 | contig 9806 bp, 6 predicted proteins | sample MGYA00580193_ERZ1685332 | MGnify/ENA primary metagenome ERZ1685332 (study PRJEB41501, sample SAMN08275520) | hot springs metagenome | biome: alkaline hot spring; material: microbial mat | place: Russia: Ush-Beldyr | collected 2015-07 | depth 0.5 m m ...
AGCGGGAAATTGCCTATCCCATTGCTGTTCCTATAGCAAGGCGAGACTCAATAACGTAAAGCGATTTCACAGGCTTAACTTGTGACCGATGACCTTAGAGTGGTATGAGCGAGGGGTATGAGCCAGGCGGGGGAGCCTGCTCCCCAGCAACGGGAATTCCCGGAGACCCAATATGCCGTAAAGGGGTTACCTTTAGCGTACCCGCAACCCGGTTAGCGAACCTGCCGGATGACCATCACAACCTTGCCTTGAATCTGCACCTGGCGGGGATCGTCTATGTAGATGGGCTCCATGGTGGGGTTGGCGGGCTGAAGACGCACCCGTCCTCCCTCCCAGTAGACCCGCTTGAGGGTAGTCTCCTCCCGGTCCCGCAACCAGACTGCCGCCATTTCGCCGCTTGCCACCTCTTCGACCCGCCGCATAACGACAATATCGCCGTCGTTGATCAGGGCATCTATCATAGAGTTCCCCTGGACCCGCAGGGCAAAGAGGTCGCGGGGGTCTCCTACGATGCCGCGCGTCAGTTCAATCGTATCCTCAACTCCCATCAATGAGAAATCGGAGGAGGGGACGGGGATCGGTTGGCCTGCCTGAATCACGCCGACCAGCGGGATAGAGGTGACCTCGCCGAACCCCAGCCATCGCGCTCCGGCCGCAGTGAGACGGATGCCCCGGGAGGAACGGGGGGCCCGTTCTATCAATCTTTCCTGCTCCAGTCGTTTCAGGTGATAATCCACCACCGAGGTAGAAGAAATCCCCAGTTCCCGGGCGATGTCCCGGACGGTGGGCGGATAGCCATGTTCCTGGATGAAGTCCCGAATGTACTCCAGGATGCGTCGCTGCTGTTCGTACAGTTCGGCCCGCTGCGCGTTCATGCCCGCCTCCTTTAGTAGCTTCTTAATGTTATTATAAACGAACATCCGTTCGGTGTCAAATAATGGGCCAGGACTTTTGGGAGTGCCTGATATATCTGCGCCGATATGAGCCAATGGCTATGGAAGACCGTATTGTCCAGGTGACGACTCGCCGGCCCCTAACCTCGTTTCTCCTCTGTGCCCTCCGGGCCCTCGCCCTGGCCGGAACCGTCGGCCTGCTGATGGCCTGCCTGCCGCTGGCGCCTCTGCCCCCCACCCCAGCAGCGCCCACTCCCCGCCCCCTTCCCGCCGCCGTGCTAATGGAGACCCCTGTCCCCCCCGATGCCCTCTCCCTGGCCCCCCGGTACGCTATCTCCCTGACGGTGGACATCGCCCAATCGCAGGTGACAGGGGAGCAAACCGTCCGCTATACCAACACCGAGGAGGTTCCCCTCCATGACCTCTACCTCCGCCTCTTCCCCAACACCCCCAGTTACGGCGGCGAGATGAGGGTCACCGCGGTCCGCCTGAACGGAGAACCGGTCAGTCCGGAGGTCCACCTGGGAGGGTCGGCCCTGCGCCTGCCCATAAACCCGCCCCTGGCCCCGATGGAAACGGTCACCATCAGCATGGCGTTCACCGTCACCGTCCCCCTGACCGATGAGATAGACTTTGCTCAGTTCTCCTACGTGCGCGGCGTGATGGCCCTGCCCGAAGTCTATCCGCTGATCCCCGTCTACAACGACGAGGGGTGGAATGTGGGGGTCGCGCCGGGTGATGGCGACGCCGTCTACTCCGACGTCGCCTTCTATCAGGTGGAGGTGACCGCGCCGCCTACGATGACCCTCATCGCTTCCGGGACGTGCGCGCTGCCGGAGGCCGGGCGTTGGTCCTGCCAGGCCGGGCCGGTCCGGGATTTCGCCCTCATCCTGGGCGACGACTACCGGGTCGCCAGCCAGGTCGCCGACGGAGTTGTCGTCAACAGTTATTTTTACCCCGACCATCGGGAGGGCGGGGAGCAGGTCCTGCGAATAGCCGTGGATGCCTTAACTCTCTACTCCCGTCTCTTCGGTCCGTACCCTTATGAGGAACTGGACGTGGTGGAGACACCGACGCGGGCCGGAGGGATAGAGTACCCGACCCTGGTGGTCATCTCCGACCGATTATACCCCAGTCATCCTCGCCTGGAGTGGGTGGTGGTGCATGAGGTGGCCCACCAGTGGTGGTACGGCGTAGTGGGGAGCGACCAGGTGGACGAGCCCTGGCTGGATGAAGCGCTGACGCAGTATACCACGTTGCTCTACTACGAATTCCTCTACGGCGCCGAGACGGCCGCCAGTATTCTCAAGAACGACTTTCAGGCCACCTACAACCGGCTGGTAAAGGAGGGAAACGACATGCCCGCCGGGTTGTCGGTCGCCGCCTATCCCCGGGACCTCTACGGCCCGGTGATCTACCGGAAAGGAGCCCTCTATTTTCATGCCCTGCGGCAGCGGGTTGGGGACGAGAACTTCTTTGCCCTTCTGCAGGCGTATTACCGCCGCCACCGCTACGGCATCGCCACCCCAGACTCTTTTCTGGCGACGGTGAAAATGGTGACGGGAAGCGAGCACCGGGACCTCTACGAACGCTGGATTCTGGGGGTTTCGCGGTGAATTCCTTCACCCATCAGTCAAAATGTTATTTACCTTGTGTCTTCGTGTCTTCGTGGTCATTGAAGGAGGGAAAACCACAAAGGCACAAAGACACGAAGAAAAAAAATTTATCTATTTGTGTCTTCGTGTCTTCGTGGTCATTAGGGAAAACCACAAAGGCACAAAGACACGAAGAAAAAAATTTATCTATTTGTGTCTTCGTGTCTTCGCGGTAGAAGAAGGGAAAACCGCAAAGGCACAACTCGAGGGTGCGGTGAGAGAACTTACCAATTCCTGACCTCCAGGCAGTAGGGGCGTAGCCGCGCTACGCCCGTGCCGCATCGCCCTACGTTGGGCGCCCCGGTGAAAGCCCGGCGGAGTGCAAGGGTGGAAGGGGGATGATACCCATCCTAGATAACCGCAAACCCCCCTACCCCCCTGCCCCCTGCCATAAACGGTGAGAAAAGGGGGAGTGTGAGGGGGGGAATCGGCGGGCGGTTTCACCGCCCGCCGACCCCCTCCTGTGTCTGCGGCAGAGGGCTTGAAGGGAGGGATTGCATACCTGGCCGGCAGCCCGCTTCGTCCAGACGGCGCGGCGTCTCGCAGCCGGGCGCGCGTCCTCTACAGCGGCCGGGGGGCGGACGCGAAGAGCTGCCGATCCTGCTGGCCTCGGGGGTGGAACAGGGGGCGGTGGTCACTATCCGGGCCGAAGAAGACGCGGGACAGGCGCCAGCCGCGCTGAAAGAGATAGCGATGGGACCGTAAGGAAGCCTCCCGCCGGCGCAGATCTGCGGGAGGCTTCCGTCTAACGGGCATACACTGCCAACACGATCGCCGGGGTGAGGAAAATCTCCACAGCGGCAGCCAGGGCCAGCAGGGGCACCACGACGGCCAGAAAGACCTTCACAAAGTCGGCCAGCGCCTGGATCCACCCCTCGCCAACGGTCAGTCCTCGGGGCGGGGCGATGAAGGTCGCGCCCAGGCGCACCGCCAGCGCGGTGGCGATGATGGCGGCGGGCAGTTCCAGCACACCGTGCGGCATCACAAACGTCAACACAAACGTCAGCGGATCGTATCCCGCCCAGGCGACCTGGAAGGCGGCATAGGCGATGATAGCGATCGGGGCCATCAGCAGGATAACCGCCAGGGAACCAAAGGAAAACGTCCCCAGGATGGCAGCCAGCGTTAAGGAACGGACGTTGTTTTTCAGGATTCCCCAGACCGTAAAATCGGGCAGCCAGGAGATGGCCGAGGCCTGCTGGAACGTCTCTTCGGTCACCTGATCCAGCGGGATGTATTCAGCCGGAAGCCGGAAGCGGACGGCCACCTCCCAGCCCACCCACACTGCGCCCGCCAGGGAGATCAGGACCAGGGATAGCCCCAGATGAGAACGGGCCAGAACCCGGGGGACATCGCGCAGATACAGCCCAGTCCAGGTGCTCAGCCAGCGCAGGGAACGGGGCAACCGTCCCGGTGGGTATCCGAAGAACCACCGTTCCCAAACAAAATGCCGCCGAAACATCTGCCAGATATTGCGCAAATTCAGTTCGTCAATCTCCCGCCCCAGCAATTCCTCCCGGTTGAAGAGCCGGATGCCCATGCGGACCAGCATAATGTTCGCCACCAGCAGGAAGAGGAGGATATACCACAGGACCTGGTTCCCGCCCTGCAAGAGGATGAGACTCTCCTGCTGGAGGAGTAGGGACATCGGAACAATGACGAAACTGGCCAGGAGGTTAGCCGCCCGAACACTGGTGGTCTGGCTGGAGATGATGACCGCGCCGGAGACCATCACCAGCGCTTTCCCGAAGGTCAGAAGGATGATCTGAAGCATGGTCAGAGGAGGCGGGCGCACCTCTATGGGCAGGATAAGCAAATAAAAGGCGATACCGAGGGTACCGGCCATCAGCGGCAGGAGCAGAGCAGCGACCGTCTTCCCCAGATAGAGTTGCAGGTCAGAGAGGGGAGTCGCCAGGAGCGGCTCCAGGCTCATTCGCTCCTTCTCCCCCACGAACGCCTCCAGCGCGATAACCAGAGAGATGGAGACAGGGACGAACCCCACCAGCAGGAGCATGAGAGGAAGCAGGCGGGTAGTTACCCCTTCTGCCCCCCAACGTTCGTAGAAGGGGCCCTCCAGATAGCCTGTAACAAAGCGCATCAGAAGGGGAAAGAGAAGCGTCAGGGTGAAAATGGGGAAAAGAATACGCCAGTCCCGCAGGTAATCCCGCAGTTCCCGCCACAGGAGATGCCATACCTGCTGCCCCCAGAGGGTCTGAATGGGCCTCTGTGTTACTCCGATTCCGCTCATCCTTCTACCACCTGTAAATAGACCGCTTCCAGGCTGCGCGGGACCTCGCTCAGCGTCACCAGCGGGATGCCCGCTTCCGCCATGGAGCGCACGATAACCGGGTTGACCGTCTCCGGCGATTCCGCTCGGTAGCGGATCCAGTTCGGGCCTTCCTCCACAACCGGGGCCCAGCGAGCAACCAGGGGACGGGCGCCGTCAATGGAGGACGCCACCCGGAGTTCCATTAGCGGAGGGCCCAGCAGTTGCCGCTTCAAATCGGCTGGCGTCCCCAGGGCCACAATTTGTCCCCGCCGGATGATGGCGATCTCGTCTGCCACCAGTTCCGCCTCTGCCAGATTGTGCGTACAGACCAGAATGGTGCGCCGTTCATCCCTTAGGGAGAGGATAGCATCCCGCACCAGTTTGGCGCTGTGGGGGTCCATCGCCGATGTGGGCTCATCCAGTAGGAGGACAGGAGGGTCATGGAGAAGAGCGCGTACCAGGGCCAGTTTCTGGCGCATCCCTTTGGAGTATTCCCCGATGCGCCGGTCCCACGCCTCCGGCATAGCAAATCGGTCCAGCCATTCCCGGGCCCGCCGTCGGCAGGTATCCGGGTTCAGGCCATAGAGTCGGCCGAAGAACTCCAGATACTCTCCTCCGTACATCCGCAGGTAGAGGCCCGGCTGTTCGGTCAGCAGCCCCACCTGCCGACGGACGGCGATGGGATCCTGGCGGGTATCGTGCCCGGCGATTACTGCCCGGCCCTCTGTGGGCGTCAGGATGGCCGCCAGCATGCGGACGGTGGTGGTCTTCCCGGCGCCGTTGGGGCCCAGCAGGGCCAGGATCCGCCCTGGCCGGACGGTCAGCGTGACCCCATTCACAGCGGTGAAGTCGTCAAATCGTTTGGTGAGACGTTCGGTTTGGATCATAGTACAACTGCTGGCAGGGTGAAGGTAAATGTGCTCCCCTTGCCCGGCTCGCTTTCCACCCAAATCTGGCCGCCCTGGAGTTCCACCAAACTCTTGGTGATGACCAGGCCCAGGCCGGTGCCGGGCACACTTCGCACCACCGGATGTTGGGAACGGAAAAACTTGGTGAACAGCCGATCCTGCTCATCGGGGGCGATGCCGATGCCCGTATCGGAGACGGAACAGACCACAAAACCCCCCTTCGGCTGAACCTTCACCCGGATTCTGCCTTCCTCCGGGGTGTATTTGTACGCGTTGCTCAGCAGATTGGTCAGAATCTGCACCACCCGGTTCCGGTCCGCTCGGACGGGGGGCAACGGCTCCGTAATCTCCACCTCCAACGTTTGCCGTTTGGCCTCTATCTCCTGTCGGATGGTCCGCACGGCCTCCTCTATGGCCTCCCGCAACGCGACCTGCCCGATTTCCAGCCGCAACCGGCCGGATTCTATGCGGGAGATATCCAGCAGTTCCTGGACCATTATGTCCATCCGGTTCACGTTGGAACGGATGACCTCCAGGAACGAGCGCTGCGTCTCCGTCAGATCACCCGCCAGTCCCTTGACCAACAGGTCGGTGTACCCTTTGATGGCCGTCATCGGCTGTTTCAATTCGTGGGAGACGAAGGAGATGAATTCCGTCTTGGCCCGATTAGCGGCCTCCACCGCGGCGAAAAGGCGGGCGTTTTCCATGGCAATGGCGGCATGGTCGGCCAGACGAATGACGAAGTCCAGACTATCCTGGTTAAATTGTCCCGGTCGGGCGCTCTCCAGAACGATGATACCGATAATCTGCTCCTCCCGCCAGATAGGCGCCGCGATTTGGGCGATCATTCCCTCCCCAGCGGCCACATAGTCGGGGTCATTGCGGACATCGGAGACCAGTTCCGGGCAACCTGTGCGGGCCACCCGCCCCACGACCCCCCGGTCCAGCGGCCAGAGGGTCTCCCGGTACGGCTCCACGGAGTCCGGGGGGTAGCCCCGGTAGGCCAGAAGACGAAGGCCCTGCCGACCGTCCTGTTCCGCCAGGACAGCCAACAACCCGGCATCCGCGCCCGTCCGCTGAATCGCCCATTCCAGGGCCGTCTCCATCGTCTGCTGATAATCCAGCGTGGCGTTCAACTCCCGGTCAATCCGCTGCATCATGGAGAGTTCCTCCACCCGGGCAGCCAGCGCCTGATCCGTCATTGCGAAGAGACGGGCATTCTGGATGGCCACGGCCGCCTGAGCGGCAAGGGCGGTCAGTAGTCGTTCGTCGTCCTCATCAAAGGGGCGACCATCCCGCCGGTTGAGAACTTCCAGAACGCCGATGACTGTCCCATGGGCCGTCATCGGGGCGCAGAGGAGCGAGCGAGTGACAAAAGGGGAACGGCGGTCTACTGGCGGGTGCCCGTGTTGGTCCTGCCGGACATCGTCCACCCGGATGGGGCGGTTCTCCCGGACGGCCTGCCCGGCGATACCAGCACCGGCGGTTAGTCGGGTACCCGTCAGGTCGGGCGCTCCAACGGCGACCTGAAAGACCAGGTCCCCGCTCCCTTCATCCACCAGCAGCAATGATCCGGCCTCTGCCTGGAGAAGGTCTATCGCCTTCCGGACTGTCAGGTCCAGCAGACGGTTCAGGTCCAGCGTAGAGGTCAGGAGATGGCCCACTTCGTTCAACCCTTCCAGCCGCCGGGCCCACTTCTCCGTCTCCTGATAGAGGCGGGCTTTGTCCAGAATGGCCGCGGCCTGGTCGGCAATGACCTGGAACAGCCGCGCCTGCTCCGGTGGATAGACCACATCGGGGTCAAAACTGGAGATATTGACAACGCCCAAGATGCGGTCCTGGGAGATGAGCGGCATGCCCATCCATGCCTTGCCGGGTCGGCCCCCCGGCCGGACCCCCCGACGTTGGCACTCGGCCAGATAATCATCCGTGACGATGGGCTGTCCACTGCGGACGATGAGGCCGGTCAACCCCTCCGTATCCGACCAGACGTCCTCCGGATACTGCCGTTCGCCGTTCTCCACATAGAAGGCAAAGCGCAGAGTACGTGTGAGGGGATCGTAGAGCGCAATGTAGAAATTGCGGGCGTCCAGTACCCGGTTGGTCTGGGTGTAGATCAGTTCCATCAGGTCGTCCGGCTGGACCGAGAAGCCCATAGACTGGGCGATGGTACCCACGGCTTCCAGTTCCCGGACCCGGCGCTCCAGGTCCGTGATCAGGCGGACCCGGTCCAGAGCGGCGGTGATCTGGGGGGCCAGGGTCTCCAGGAACCAGGCGTCGCGGGCGCGGAAGCGTTCCAGGCGGGTGGGGCCAACCGTCAGCCATCCCCATCCGGGCAGGGGTACAAAGAGGGCCGGCCCCAGCACAGTCAGCCGTTCCTCCTCCTCTTCCAGGTCCGACGGAAGGACATCGTCCACCGAAATATACAAGGGGCGAGTATCAACGGCCATCCGGCGGGCCAGCGGCCCATCAGAGCGAAAAGACGGTGGAGAAGGCAGCGGGTTGTCGCCGAACATCCGGGGGATGTACAGTCCGCTGCGCGGGTCAGCCAGGTAGAAGAGGACCGAACGGGAAGATAGCACCTGTCCGATGACTTCCGCCGTCGTCGCCGTCACTTCATCCACGGTGCGGGCAGTGGCAATCCGGTTCCCGAACTCCCGCAGGGCTCGCTCCGGCACCATTCGGCGTCCCAGCACCATTCGGTCCACCGCCCGGGTCAGCAGTACGCGCAGGGGCAGAGTCCCTATGACCACCACCAGCACCAGCAGAGCCAGTATCAGGGGCTGAAAGGGGAGAACGGTCAGGTGGAACCACTGGTCCAGCAGGGCGACGAGAAAGGCGAATATGCCCGCAACGGCCAGTGTCAGGAGAAGGTAAATCGCCGCGTTGCGGACCACCCAGTCGATGTTCAGCGTACGGGGGAAGAGAATCGCGTAGGCGATGGCCAGGGGAAAGAAAACAAAGGACGGCAGAAGCAGGCTGGGCGGGAAGGAAACGCCCGGACGGAAGGCAAAGAGAAGCCAGACCATGATGGGGAAAAAAGAAAGCAGGGATCCCAGCAGAGCGATGGAGGTCTGGGCACGGATAATAGGGGAACGGGAGAAGAGCCGATGGTAGGCCATCCACCCGATCAGCATCAGTCCTCCGATACCGGCCCAGGCCCGCCCCCATCGCCAGGGAGCGAAATAGGCGATAGGGTGGGCCATATCCGTCGTTGTGAGCCATCCGATGACCGCCAGTGCCAGTGCAGGCAGATAGGCCAGGAGACGCAAACCGGAGAATCGCCGCAGCACAGGGGAGGGGCGGGGGAACACCAGAGCCAGGTGAATCGCTGCGCTTCCGGTCAGGGGCACCGCCGCGACCCAGACCGGAAACAGGCGGTGGGTGGTGTACAGGTCAAAAAAGAGGCCCGTCACCAGGGCGATGAGGATGCAGAAAAGGACGAAAACCTGTGCCGGCTCTTCCCGACCCCGCAGCCAGAGCATCGCTCCCCCGACGGTCAGATAGAACAGGCCCAGGATGTAGGGAATGATAAAGAAGTCCCAAAGGGCCTGCCGGGGAAGGGGAGTCAGTTGGACTGCAACCTGGCGGAGAGCGCCGGTTGCGGCATTGCGGGCAGTGAAGATGACCTTCTCCCCAGCATGACGGGCGCGCAGGGCATCTATCAGGGCTGTGGGGTGATCCAGAGGCTGGCTATCTATGGCGACCAGTTGTTCGGGGAGGCGCAGGCCAGCCGCGTACCCACTCCAGGCCATAGAGCCGATGTTATTCACCACCAGCGTCGGTTCGGTGAAGAGGCCGGGGAAGGGCAGGCGAACAGTCTGGACAGCCAGCACCGCGGCCCAGACCATGACGACGGCGGAGAAGGCCAGCAGAGCCACCAGGAACCCATAGGCCAGTCGCCAAAAAGGGCATTTCGGGCAGTCAGAACCCGAATCGGCCATCCGATGCTCCGGATAATTCGTCGCTCTTTGGGGATTTTGTAATACCTACCTCACCCTCCCCCTAACCCCCTCCTCACAAGTATAGGTTTTTTCAGGAAGTAGGATTGCGGGCTCATTCCTCACCCCTCCCCCGGCCC
>ERZ1685332.242-NODE-242-length-9736-cov-13.158765_pt1 | contig 9736 bp, 12 predicted proteins | sample MGYA00580193_ERZ1685332 | MGnify/ENA primary metagenome ERZ1685332 (study PRJEB41501, sample SAMN08275520) | hot springs metagenome | biome: alkaline hot spring; material: microbial mat | place: Russia: Ush-Beldyr | collected 2015-07 | depth 0.5 m m ...
GCGCCCACACGCGGCACGCCGCTGCCGCGCCCACACGCGGCACGCCGCTGCTGCGCCCACACGCGGCACGCCGCTGCCGCGCCCACACGACACCGTTGAGGTCTGCTGGTATGATACGATATGTCTGTAAAGAAACATTGACAAGGAGTTCGCTGTGTCTCACACCCACCGACCAGTCATCGGCGTTCCGTGCCTGCTGGGCATCGCGTACTTCGCCCGAAGCGACCCCTGGTTTCCCAAAATCTACGGCAACGTCATCGACTATCTCCAGGCAATCGAAGCGGCTGGCGGCGCTCCACTCCTCATCCATCTCACGACGAACGACGAGGTGCTGAACAGGCTCTACGGGCAGATCGACGGATTGCTTCTGGCTGGCGGCGAAGATATCGACCCTGCATGCTATGGCGTTCCGCGCCATCCGAAACTGGGCGATCCCGACCCTGTGCAGGACGATGTCGAGATCAAACTGACCCGGCGCGCGCTCCAGGACGGGAAGCCGGTGCTGGCGATCTGTCGCGGCATTCAACTGCTGAATGTGGCGCTTGGCGGAACCCTATACCAGGACATCCCTTCCGAAATCGAAGGCGCGCTGAACCACAACGAGTCGACCGACCGCGAGGATATGACGTATCTGGCGCACCCCATCGTCATCGAGCGCGACTCGCGCCTGGCAAACCTGCTTGGCGTAACCGAGGCGATGGTCAATACGCTTCATCACCAGGCGCTCCGCGACGTTGCGCTGTCGCTGCGCGTGACCGCCCGCGCCCCCGATGGCGTCGTCGAGGCAGTCGAGACAGTGTCGCCAGGATGGGTGGTGGGGGTGCAGTGTCACCCGGAGATGCTGTGGAACAGCGCCGATCCGCGTTGGGCGCGGTTGTTCCAGGCGTTTGTGGAAGCGGCAGGGATGAACGTTGAAGGTTGAACCCGCAAAGGTTGCAGGTAGAGCGGTTGCATCGCAACGGCTCTACCTGAGCGATGCAACCGCTCCATGAGAGAAGATTAGCCTTCGCTCTGCGGCGGTTTGCCGGCGATCAGGTTCTCTAGCGCCGGGGTCATTTCTTCGCGGGTGATGCCACCTTCGTACCGCGCCACGATAACGCCATTTGCGTCGATCAGGTACAACCACGGCTCCGACTGCAATCCCCATACAATCATCGGGTCGGAAAGCCCCACATTGCGCTCTTCAGGTCGTGGAGCGCGTCCTTCCTGCGCCAGTTTCTGGAAGACCGCCGTCTGCGCCTCGAACGACTCGCGGAACGGGTAGCGGAAAACCTCAACATGGATAAAGTTGATGCGGTCGCCGTAGGTTTTCTGCAACTCCTGCAACACGCTCAGGCTGGGGGCGCACACCGCCGTGCGGCAGTAGGCTGGCGTGGCGAAGAGCAGAGCGGTCGGCTTGCCATTCCGCAACGCCTCTTCGAGGCTGATCTGATACAACGAAAGGTCTTCGACGCGCCCCGACGAAAGATGCGATGGATCGGGCACATCACGGACGGTCAGCGTCTTCACCGGGATCGCCCGATCTCCCACATTTGGAACCTCCGAACGTTCTTTGACCTCGAGGCGCAAGCGCGCGACGCTCGGTTCCGACTGACCGCTGAGAGTGGTCTGCACCTCGATCCCCCAGTTCCCCGCCCGGTCGAACGTCGGGTAGGCGACGTAGATCGCCGCGGGCAGCCCCTGACCGTAATAGATGGCGTCCGCTTCGATTTTGACCGGCGAACTCGTGTCGTTCAGATCGAAGAAGCGCAGGTGGATCTTCGCCCCCGGATCGTTGACAGGAGACCCATCGCGCACCAATCCCAACGCGATGCGGTTCGGACCAACCACTGCTTCAGTAAAGGCGAAGACCGGCGTCACCGGACTGCCGGTGCGCGCCGGTTGCTGCTGCCCGCACGCAGCGATCAACAGCACCGCCACGAGAAGTGTCAACAGATTGTAACGCATTCGTGTCCCTCGTTATTGCGCATCAAAAATATCATTAACCTCGCAGCCGAAACCGTCGAGCGATTTCGAGATCGCACGCTGACCCCGACGAAAGATGCCGTGCGGCGTGGATGCTTCCCCTTCGAGCGTCAACACGGTCACCGTCTCATCGAGCGGATTGACGATCCAGTATTCGGGGATGCCCGCCCCGGCGTAGTCGCGCACTTTCTCTCTGGTCTCTCGCTCCGGCTGGTCGGGACTGACGACTTCAACAACAAGATCGGCGCCGAGCCAGAAGGCGTCCTGATGACGCAGATCGTAAGCAGACTGCAACAACACAATGTCAGGTTCGCAAAGCTTACCCGGGCGCATGCGCAACCGCAGCGGCGCTACCAGCACTTTCCCTCCATCGGCTGCACTGCCGTCTTCAAACGTTCGTACAGGAGCAACAAAATAGTCTGCTGGCGCATGGCAGGCATCGGCAGCACCTCGATGCAACCATCGGCAAACTCGATCAGGTGATTGGTCTGTTCGGTCAGACGCAGGTACTGCTCCTCTGTCCAGAGCCCCTGAAGCGGCGCGAGATCAACCTCCAACCCGTCGTTGCCGGTGATTTTCAATGAATCGGCGTGCGCTTCGACCGTCATGCGTTTTCCTTGTTCTTCGACACGATGCCGGCGTAGGGTATATAGTACCACCTTTATGAGGGGTGTCGCAAACGGGGGATGAGGAGTAAGGGTGAGATTGCTCACCTTTTTCTCCTTCTGCTTCCCACCCTTCTACGCTTCACCCTTTCCACCCTCCACGCCTTTGCACCTTCGCAACTTTATATGACCACAAATGTTCAACGTGGAACGTGCAACCTGCGCGCGGGCGCGCCCCTGCTGGCATTTTCGCGCGTTCGACGTTCGCTCTCGGAGACGTTACGGCGCGACGTCTCTACCTGCAACCCCTCTCGACTCCTCTGCACTTCTGCCATTCTTATGGTAGGATTCTCAGAAGAGGAGGAAGCATATGCATCTGGCAATCGTCGGCGCAGGGATGGCTGGTCTCAGCGCAGCACGCGAACTTCGTCAGCGACGCCCCGATCTGTGCATAACGACGTATGAAAAGAGTCGCGGTGTTGGCGGGCGTGTGGCGACGCGCCGCCGCGACGGGTTTGTGTTCGATCACGGCGCACAGGTCATCAAGGGGCGGGATGCAGAAATAGATCGCCTGTTGCACGTTGAACTTCCCACCGAAGGATTGCGTCGCATCGATCTGCCGGTGCACGTCTTCAATGCCGATGGCACGATTACTGAGGGCGATCCGACGCTCAACACCGAACCGTCGTGGTTTTACGCCAGCGGTCTTAATCAACTGGGGAAACTGCTCGCCGCTGGACTCGATGTGCGTCGGGAGGTCCGCATCGCCTTGCTGCGCCGCGAGGCGGGAACCGCGCGCTGGATGCTGTTCGACTCCCATGGCGCGCATGTCGGAACCGCCGACGCGGTGCTGCTGACGCCGCCAGCCCCGCAAACAGCGGAGATCCTGGCGCGAAGCGACTTCGATCCGGCGTTGCGCGACACACTGGTCCAGGAACTGATCCATGTCCCATACCGGCGCTGCCTGACGCTGACGCTGGCGTATGACCGGCTGATCGAGCGGCCGTTCTACGCGCTGGTCAATGTTGACCGGCAACATCCCATGGCGTGGCTGGCGCTCGAACACACGAAGGGCGCGGAACGCTGCCCGCCCGGGCATAGCCTGCTGATCGCCCAGATGGCCGGGCATTTCAGCACGCAACTGTGGGATGCGCCGGCCGATGAACTGGCATCTGCTGTGATCGAGATTGTCAGCATGATGCTTGGGGAGGATCTCAGCCGGCCATTGTGGTATGATCGCCAGGGATGGCGCTATGCCCTGCCGGATGGTATCGCCAGATCGGACGCGCTGAACAACACCGGGACAGGGTTGTTCTTCGCTGGCGACTATACTATCGGGCTTGGACGCATCCACCTGGCGATCAAGAGCGGTCAGGAAGTCGCCGACGTGATTGAAGCCTGGCTCAAGCGCTAGAAAAAATGGAGTAACCGCATGTCCGTTCAAAACACCAACCCGGCAACCGCGCCATCCGAGGCGCGTTTCCCCTGGCGTGCATTGTTTGTTGGGCTTGGCATTGCGCTGGCGCTGGCAGCCATCGCCATTCTGAGCCAGGGGAGCAGCAGCCCGGTGGCGCCGCGCGGCGCCAGCATGCTCATCCTGGCGCCGGCGGCATTTCTTGCTGGCGTGTTCAGTTTTCTGTCCCCCTGCACCTTGCCGATCCTGCCCGCTTACTTCGCCTTCACCTTCCAGGCGCAGCGCGAGCGGATCGTGGTCATGACCGTCGCTTTCTTCCTGGGGCTGGCGACGACCATGGTGCTGCTCGGCGCCACGGCGACGGCGCTCAGCCAGGCGCTGTTTCGCAACCTCGAAACGCTGACGCTCGTCGGCGGATTGATCGTGATCGTCTTCGGCATTCTCAGCATGTTGGGAAAAGGATTCAGCGGCGTTCAGATCATGTCGCGCCCCTCGGCAAGCATTGCCGGTTCATACCTGTATGGCGCAACCTTTGCCCTCGGATGGACAGCCTGCGTCGGTCCGATCCTGGGAGCGCTGCTCACGCTGCTGGCAACGCAGGGTATCGCTATTCTCCAGGGTGCAGTGCTCTCGTTCATTTATGCGCTTGGTCTGGGCACACCGTTGATCATCGTGGCGACCTTTTTCAGCCGCCTCGGCGCCGGTTCGCCGTTTTGGAAGGCGCTGCGCGGGCGCGGGTTCAGCCTGAGCATCGGCAGCTATCAACTGCACCTGCACACCACCAGCCTGATCAGCGGGGCGTTACTGGTGGTCATGGGGCTGCTGCTGGCAACCGGTCAACTGACTGCCCTGAGCGAATGGGCGCAGCGCACGCCATTGGCGCAATGGGCGCTCAGCCTCGAACAGTGGGTGCAACGCCTCTTCTTCGGTCAGTAGACGACTCAGCAGGGACAAAGGGAACTTCCCATGAAAGACCAGCCCGACGCAGCAGGGTGCGTCGTCTATCGCTACGACGAACACGGGCAGCCGCTCATCCTGTTGATCCATGACCAGTACCGTAAATGGACACTGCCCAAAGGGCATCTGGATGATGGTGAGAACGTGGCGGAGGCGGCGGTGCGCGAGGTGCACGAAGAGACCGGAATAACCGGCGAGTTGGGGGCGTTTGTCGGAACCATCACCTACGTGGTGCAGAAGAAAAGCAAACCGTACCAGAAGCGCGTTGATTTCTTCCTGATGCGCGCCAACAGCGGCGATGCCGTGCCGCAAGCAGAGGAGGGAATCAGCGCCGTCGCCTGGTTTCCTCCCGACCAGGCGCAGATGCGCGTCGGGTACGATCAGATCCGCGACATCATTGCTCACGCAACGAAGATGATCCCGTCGCCGTGAGAAGAGACTCTCCAACGATCCCGCTCCTGCCGTCGTTGTGAGACGCGCCAGCGGATGACGTAATCTGCTGTTGCACGAGGAAATTGCTTCGCTTCGCTCGCAATACCACCCGACGTACTGGATGTCTGGATCGGATCCCCAGACTCAGCTACAACCGCGGCGGAACGACGCCCACCTGATTCTGGTATTTGCCCGCCTTGTCGGCATACGACATGAGCGGCGGCTCGTCGCTTTCCAGGAACAGTACCTGCGCAATCCCCTCGTTGGCATAGATGCGCGCTGGCAATGGCGTCGTATTTGAGATCTCGATCGTCACATATCCGCACCATTCCGGCTCCAGCGGCGTTACATTCACAATAATGCCGCAGCGTGCGATGGTGCTTTTGCCCAACACGATGCAGAGCACATTGCGCGGAATGCGGAAATGCTCGACCGAACGCGCGAGGGCGAACGAGTTCGGCGGAATGTCGCAGTAGTCGCCGTGAATATCGACGAACGAACGTGGATCGAAGTGCTTTGGGTCCACCAGCGTGTTGAACACATTCGTGAACACCTTGAACTCATCGGCGACGCGCATGTCGTAGCCATAGGACGATAACCCATACGAAATAATGCCGCCGCGCACCTGTTCGGCAACAAACGGCTCGATCATGCCGTATTCGCGCGCCATTGCCTGTATCCAGCGGTCGGACTTGATTGTCACAGCGACTCCTCCATCAACGAACAGTCGGTCATTGCTGCCGGGTCTGCCGGCAGGTCGTATGAATGCGGCATTATACCAGAGGTCCACAACCCTGCTCTACGCTCTTCGGTAGCACTGAGATGATCATGGCGTTCGACGATATGCATGCCACGGTAATCCCCTGCTAATTAAATGATTGTATAATGAAGTAATGGAAATCGCTGCTGATGCCGTGATCGACGACAATGCAACAACCCGTGGCAAATGCACGTCAGGCGCCGACGCCTTTCAACGGTTGTCTTAATCGCCCACGACCCATGTATCAAACCAGGAGGCGTTCGTCTTATGCAACCAGGCCACTCGACTGACCAATCGCACGCCAGCGCACTCAGCGCTTTCAGCTTTGCGTCATTCTTCCGGGATCAGAAGAAAACCCTGCACAGCCACACCATGATGCTGGCATTGAGTTATCTCATCGAAGACTACGCGGCTGCGTCACCAGAAACCCGCCTGATCGCAACGTTTCAACGCTTCTCGCACTACGGCAGGCAAGTGTACCGCTACCGCCGCTTTGCCCCACAATTATCGCAGGTTTTTGTGTTAGGATTTCCTGATGAGTCCCCTCCCGTAATCCCTGGTGTCGCCACCATTGCCCTGGAAGCAGAGTGGCCCCTGGTGCACGAATGGGTGGTGATCGCGTGGGGACCGGCGATCGCCGTGGCGCTGGTTGCGTATGATGAGGAGCAACGCGCGCCTTTCAACAAGTCCCGCCGTTTCCAGGCAGTCTGGACAATGAGCGTGGCGCTGATCGAGCCGATGGTGACGGCTTTCTACCACACGCTCGGTCAACCAGCGCCGGTCCTTACGCGCGACATGCTGGCCACCCAGCGTACAACGGCTGCCATGCAAAAAGAACTGACCGCGCGGTTGCGCGCGATCAGACCTGCTTGACCACATGTGGCATTCCCCGTTTTTGTGCGTCTGGATGTTCAGCATCTTGCTTCTCCTGCACTGTGGGAGAAGGAAAACAGGGGAGCCGCTCATTTTCAGGGTTTGAGGGTATTGCCGCGTCTCGACGCCTTGCTCTTTCTCACCTCCCGCGCCTCTCTCCAGCGTTGCCGAAGAGAAGGAGTCGGGTCGTCCTGATGCCCGGAACGTGTCATCCAATAGAAGGGTGTGCCGAACAATCTCTACGCATGAGGAAGGGGATGAGGGAAGTAAAGGGGCGGGACGCAAACAACCCGCGTTGCGTCGAAAAAACTCCGCCCCTGAGAACGCCGTCGTGCCTCTTCGCAGTGTTGCGTCAACCGTCTGAGAAAACCCGCTAACGATAGATCTCCCGATGGCGGCTGCCCAACAGGAGCGCAATGCCGATGCCGATCAACACCAGCGGCCACAGGATGCCAGCCAGATGCGCCGCCGAGGTCATCAGCAGCAGGCCCATTGTGCCAAGCACTGCCGCAGGAACGAACATCCAGCGCATGCCAGGCGTGCTGCGCAGCAGCGCCAGGATCGCAAACGTCGCCGCCAGACCAAGGAACAGCACACCACCAGCCGCCTGATCGGGCAGCACCTCGGAAAGCGCTGCGGTTGCTGCAACACTCAGCAGCGCGCCTCCCGGAATGATCGCCCACCAGCGCGAGCGGTTCATCAGAACAATCGCCAGGAAGCCCAGGCTCAACATGCCAAGGAAGATGGCGCCTGTGAAACCCCCAGGCAGCCAGGGGAGAAGTTCCTCAGCGCCAATCGTCATCGCAATCCCCAACAGCGCGCCCGCGGGAATGGACGCCCACCAGTTGGCGTCGTTCTTCAAGAAGAAGTAGAGAAACACGGCGCCGCCTGCGCCGAACGCCACAGCCCACATCAGCGCGCTCAAAAAGCCCAGCACGCCAAAGTTCTGCAACAGACTCAGCACCCCAAAGAACACGAGCAGAATGCCAATAATCATTGCATTCCGCGAAACGCGCGGTTCCATCGCACCCTCCTTTCACCATACGACCATTGTTTGCTGCCTCTACCATAGCACGAAGCAAGGCGCTGATCATCCATCGAACAGCCAGAGTTGGTTACGACTTTTGGCAGAGGTGGGAAGACGCTTGTTCAACCTCGCTCGCGCCCGACGGTCATCGACCTTTCTATGATCTGCGCGGGAATGGCATGTTTGCGCAACATCCCGGCAGAGTCCTGATCTACATCAGCGGTTACGTTCTCCCGCGTCTCATCATCATCTGGAGCATCCTCGTGCTCATCCACAATGGCACTGTTTATGCAGGCGCAGCGTCAAGCCTGCTCCCGCGCGCTGCATACGCGCCGCTGCTGATCCATCTGCTGCTTCCGTTTTTGTGCTACGCGCTGATCGCGCGATTGCAGCGACGCGATTTCCGGCGCTACCGCGAAACGAGCCAGGAAATGCTGAAGAGCAACGTTTGAGGCATGCCTGCCAGCATCTCGCTATAATCCAGGTGAAGAACAGAAGAACGCTTGCCCTTTTCCGGCAAGAAACCGCCACATTTGGCGATCAAATCTTCCCGCAAGCCTTGCGCCGATAGGGTATCATGGTTGAACAAGCAGCACAGGGAGGACTGCAACGGCGCAGGAGGTTCTCCCCTACAATGGTGTACCCGGCGAATCCCCAGCGTTTCAGTTCTCGCCCCCTCCCCCACGTACCGCTGACGACGCCTTTGTGTCACAAGCGCAGTTGCAGTCCCCCTCGAAGGAGGTGGCGACCATGGCAACCTGGCTCGAACGATATCGCAAAGGTCAACACGAACAGGTCTGGAAGGAAATGATGGCGGCTGGCGAGCGCATTCGCGACGAGCCGCTTTTCTCCGACGCGCTGGCAGTCGCCCGTGAAACCATGCGGCGCGCCAGAGACAATATCGAGGTGCTCCGCGCTCGTCTGGAGCGTATCGGCTACCGCTTCGCCTACCCGGATGAAGCGGTCAGGCCGCCGCGCCCCGACGTTCATCGCTGCATCGAAGAACTCGAGCGTCGCGTCGGACCGATGCCGCTTGCCTTGCGCGCGTGGTACGAAATCGTTGGATCGGTCAACTTCATCGGATACCATCCACAATGGGAAGAGTCCTCCTACACCGATCCACTGGTGGTTGACCCGATCGATATGGCGTTGGAAGAGTACAGCATCTGGCGCGCGGCGTGTCGCGAATTCGGCAGAGAGGCGATGGGACCCTACCACGCGCCGTTGGCGCCGGATTACTACCACAAGACCGATATTGCCAGCGCTCCCCATCGGTCGGTGGTTGTCTACCGGATCATTCTGCCAAACCCGGCGGCTGATGCACCGGTGCGCGACGAGCCGCACCACACAACCTTCGTCGACTACCTGCGCACCTGTTTCCGCTGGGGTGGCTTCCCAGGGTTCGAGTACGCCGACGAGCGCCCCGCCGATCTGACGCACCTGGTAAAGGGATTGAAGGCGATTTAGGAAAGGTTGAAGGTGTGAAGGTGGCAGGTGAGACGGTGCGCGGCGCCCCTCGTGGGCGCCCGCACCCGGTGTTGGACCAGCGTGTGGGCGCCCCTCGTGGGTCCCCACGGGAGGCGCCAGGGTCGTGGGGCGAGAGGGTGCAAAGGTAGCAGGTCAGACGATGGAGAGGCGTCCACGGATGGAGATTTTTCTGGCAAACCCTCACGTCGTATTGCCCGTTTCGAGGCGCCAGAATG
>ERZ1685332.245-NODE-245-length-9694-cov-12.829028_pt1 | contig 9694 bp, 5 predicted proteins | sample MGYA00580193_ERZ1685332 | MGnify/ENA primary metagenome ERZ1685332 (study PRJEB41501, sample SAMN08275520) | hot springs metagenome | biome: alkaline hot spring; material: microbial mat | place: Russia: Ush-Beldyr | collected 2015-07 | depth 0.5 m m ...
CACGAAGTTTTTTTATCTTTAATTATTAATTGTTAATTCCCTCGTGTCTTCGTGCCTTCGTGGTGAAACCTATCTCAGCTTTTGTTTTTACCACAAAGACACGAAGGCACGAAGTTTTTTTATCTTTAATTATTAATTGTTAATTCCCTCGTGTCTTCGTGCTTTCGTGGTGAAACCTATCTCAGCCCGCCGGCGCCCTCCAGAATACCCGTCCAGCGGCCGCTGGCGGGCCGCCACGTTGTCTTCCAGGGGGAGACCGCCGGGGCCGGTGGGGTGGGGGGGTCCCGGCGGGCCTGCTCCTCCAGGCGGTGCAAGAGCATCCCAGCGATCGCTGCCGCGATTGGCTCTTTGCCGTCACTTCCCCGCGCGCGTCGCTCCAGGAACGGACGGGCGATCTGGGGGAAGAGAGCGTAGGAGATGACGTCCTCCTCACAGCGAGCGATCGCGCCGATCTCCTCCCACGCTTTTGGCATCCCGGGCGGCAGCAGGTCCGCCGGGCGGCAGTCTATGGGCTCCTCGTCTCCTATCACCCGCCGCTTCACCTCGGGGTCAATCGGCGCGGGGGGACGGCCATAGTAACCACGCACGTAGTTTTTGACCTCTTCAATGATGATCTTGTATCGTTCCCCCAATACCACATTCAGCGTGGCCTGGGTGCCGACAATCTGGCTGGACGGGGTGACCAACGGCGGGTAGCCCAGTTCCGCCCGCACGCGCGGGACTTCCTTCAGGACCTCCGGGTACTTGTGTTCGGCTTTCTGGGAACGCAGTTGGGAGACCAGGTTGGAGAGCATCCCGCCGGGAATCTGGTACTGCAGGACCCCCACGTCCACGCCGAAGAAACCGCTCTCGTAGCGAGCGTATTTGCGGCGGACCTGAGCGAAGTATTCCGCGATCTCCGCCAGCAGGTCCAGGTCCAGGCCAGTATTCCATTCGGTTTCCTGGAGCATAGCGACGACCGACTCGGTGGGAGAGTGGGACGTGCCCATAGAGAGAGGAGAAATGACTGTGTCCACAATGTCGGCGCCGGCCTCCACGGCCTTGAGAAGGGCGGCAGTAGCCATGCCGCTGGTGGTGTGGGAGTGGAAATGGACCGGCAGGCCGATTTCCGTCTTCAGGCGGCGGACCAGTTCATAGGCCGTGTAGGGCGTAATCAAACTGGCCATATCTTTGATCGCGATAGAGTCAGCGCCTATATCGGCCAGTTGCCGGGCTAGGTTGACAAAGTAGTCCACGCTGTACGGCGGCCCTGTGGTATAGGACAGGGCCGCCTGAACATGGGCGCCTTCCCGTTTGGCGATAACCATAGCCTCTCGCATGTTGCGCACGTCATTCAGGGCATCAAAAATGCGGAAGATGTCTATCCCGTTGGCGCGGGCGCGGACGATGAACCGTTCCAGCACATCATCGGGGTAGTGGCGGTAGCCGACGACGTTCTGGCCACGCAGGAGCATCATAAAGGGAGTGTTGGGCATCGCCTGCCGGAGCAGGCGGAGGCGGTCCCAGGGGTCCTCGTCCAGAAAACGCATAGCGGAGTCAAAAGTGGCGCCGCCCCACATCTCCACAGCCCAGAACCCAACCTTGTCCATCTTCTCGGCAATGGGGAGCATATCGTCGGTGCGCATCCGGGTCGCCAGCAATGATTGATGCCCGTCCCGGAGCACCAGGTCGCAGATTTTCACTGGCCGGCTCATTGTTCCTCCTTTCCAGTCTGTATAAAGCCCATTTGTGCCCGTGGCTACGGAAATTGTAAGGCAGAGGAGAGAGTTTGTCAAACCTTGTGCTTCTATACCAGCCACGGCCTTGGCTGAAGTTCGGACTTGAGTTAAGACAGGCCCTCTTGCTGCCCTAGGCACCAATTGGAAATGGGCCTTTCTGGGCCCTTGCTGGGCCGGGCATCGGCAGAGGCCGATGCGAAAACCCCGGTCGGCGAAGGCCGAACGAAGGCCAGAGACCCAGGGCAGGCGACGCCTCGGGCGAGCCTCCGGCGCTGAACTCGTGTCCCAACTTATGTCCGAACCTCAGCATTGGGGCTTGACAGAGAGGGTAAAGGGTGGTACAATATGCTTCGGATAATTGAACTTATCCGAATCATAAATCGGGGGAAGAGATGCCCGAGGGGTTTGGCCCCCCCTACCCTAAAGGAGATGCCTATGCTGACCCTTCAGGAGGCCCTGGGGGAATTCTTGAACGAGATCGCTGCCAGCCGGAGCCCGAACACGCACAAGGCCTACGCTCAGGCGGCGGACCGCTTCCTGGATGTGCTGAAGGAACACGGGATTCCGGCTTCTGTGCCAGTCAGTGAACTCTCTGGGGAGTGGATGGGTTGGTTCATCCAGTCCCTTCACAGGCTGGCTGTGGCCACGGAGCGGCTGTATATCACGGCGATGATGGCCTTCTACGAGCACGCGGCGGCGGAGAACCGGGCATCGGTTAACCTGCCGGCCCTGCGGCGGCTCTGTCGGCGGCGGGCGCGGCGGGAGGCGGCGCGGCTGCCACCGTTCCCGCGCGCGGAGATAGAGAAGATACTGGAGACCGTCGCGCAAGCCGCCACCGCCCCACCCCACGACGAGCGAGAAACCCTGCGGATTTTGCGCGACCGCGCTCTGCTGTACGTGCTGGCGGATACCGGCCTGCGGGTCTCCGAGGCCTGCGGGCTGACCCGGGGGCATCTGGATTGGACCGAGGCGCGGGCGCGGGTGCTGGGAAAGGGGAACCGAGAGGCCATTGTACGCTTCTCAGAGCGAAGTCTACGCTATCTGCGGGCTTACCTGGACGCGCGGGCCAATCTGGACGGCCGACAAGGGCGGCCGCTCAGGGCACTTCCGCTTTTTGCCCGCCACGACAAGGGGGCCGGGGAGCGAGTGCTGCCGCTTTCCCCGCGGTCGGCAGAGAAAATTGTGGAAGAGTGGACGGTGGCGACGTTGGGAGAGCGGGCCCGGGGCACCATCACGCCCCACACCTTTCGCCACTATTTTGTGACGGTGGTCTTGCGGGGAAGCGGCGGGAATGTCCGGTTGGCGCAGGAGTTAGCCCGCCACCGCAGCATCACCACCACCCAGCGCTACACCCACCTGAGCGATGATGAACTGGATCGGGGCTATCACCGCGTCTTCAACGAGCCGGATAACGGGGCAGAGGAATAGCCTCCTACCCTGCTTGCCAGGGGCAGGGCCAGGGCGTTGTATTACCGTATTTCGCATAGCCTGATTTTAACTCTCAAAGCCAGCAGCATAAAGCCACTTCCAGTCTATTGAGCCCATTGATGACTATACGAAGCGGCCGCATATAAAACCAGGGGTAGCGGCGACCTTCGGTCGCCGCTACCCCTCAATCTCACCCTATGCTGCCCAGTCATGGATTGAATCGGAAAAGGCAGACGTCGCCGTCCTGAACGCGGTAATCTCTCCCTTCAGTACGGATCAGGCCCTGCTCCCGGGCCGCTGCCCACCCCCCGGCTCGCACCAGTTCTTCCCAGCCAATCACCTCCGCCCGAATGAACCCTCGCTGCATGTCGCTATGTACCCGCCCGGCCGCCTCCGGCGCCGTGGCGCCCCGGCGCACTGACCAGGCCCGCACCTCCCGCCCGCCAGCAATGGTGAAAAACGTGATGAGGTCCAGGGCCCGATAGCCTGCCCAGACCAGCACCTCCAATCCGGACTGAGAGAGGCCATTAGCGGAACGATACTCTGCCGCCTCGTCGGGAGGCCAGGAAGCCAGGTCTGCCTCCAGACGAGCACAGAGAACAACGCAAGGCACCCCCTCCGCTTCAGCATACCGCGCCACTGCTGATGCCTCCTCCCCACCATCCGGCAGGTCCTCCTCTGCCACGTTCGCCACATAAAGCCGGGGTTTGGTCGTTAGCAAATGGAGTTCGTGGATCAGAGCGGCCCGTTCTTCCCCATCCGCTTTCAGGAAAGTCAATGCCCGCTCTCCCCGTCGGAGTCGCGCTTCCAGCTCCTCCAGCAATGCCAATTCCGTTGCCAGTTCCCGGGGACGGGCGCGGGCCGCAGAGCGAGTCTTCTCCAACCGCCGCTGTACTGTCTCCAGGTCCGCCAGGACCAGTTCCAGGTCCAGAACTTCCAGGTCCCGAATCGGGTCTATGCTCCCATCCACATGGGCCACGTCGGGGTCAGCAAAGCAACGCACGACGATAGCAATGGCATCCGCCTCCCGGATATGAGCCAGGAAACGGTTGCCAAGCCCTTCCCCCCGGTGCGACCCCCGGACCAGTCCGGCGATGTCCACGAACTCCACTGTGGCCGGTGTGACCCGTTCTGGACCCACCAATCGCGCCAATGCCTCCAACCGCCGGTCCGGGATCGCTGCGATGCCCCGATTGGGGTCAATGGTCGTAAAGGGATACGCCCCCACGGCTGCACCAGCCTGGGTGAGCGCGTTAAAGAGGGTAGATTTTCCTACATTCGGGAGACCAACGATGCCAATTTGAAGGGACATTTCGGAACGCCTTCCCCACCCTGCTCCACCGAGTGCAGAGGTTGGGGTTTGATGACTACACGAAACAAAAAGGGGGCCACTACAACTTCCCAGCCAACCCCTCGACCCCCGACGGCTTACGAATGGGCAACGCAATGGTAAAAGTACTGCCCCGATTCAATTGGGACTCCACCCAGACCCGCCCCCCATGCCGCTCCACAATGGATTTGACAATCGCCAGTCCTAGGCCAGAACCCGGAATATCTTCTAATCCCCGGCGACGGATACGGAAGAATTTCTCAAAGAGACGGACCTGATCTTCCGGAGCAATACCAATGCCTGTATCGCTGACCAGAATATAGACTTCCTGCCCCACCACCTGCAATCCAACCGTCACCATCCCACCGGAGGGAGTGTATTTGACCGCATTGTCTACCAGATTGGCAATCGCCTGGCGAAGGAGCGTAGCGTCGCCCCAGATCACCGGGGCTGGTTCGGTTGCTTCCAGACGAAGGGTCAACCCCTTGGCAACCGCCCGCGCCCGAATCCCATCCACTGCCTCCACCAGCAAGGCCCCAATATGACAGGGGCGCTCCTCCAACCCCACCCCTGCCTCAATGCGCTGAAGGTTGAGCAGATTCTCCACCAAGGTGCTCATCTGCTCAATGCCTGCAAAGATTTTGTCCAGATACTCTTGTTGCTTTGGGGTGAGATCACCCGCCATTGGGAGCATGCTGGCATAACCCCGGATAAAGGTCAGCGGGGCGCGCAGGTCGTGGGAAACCGTAGCGACGAACTCGGACTTCATCTCATCCAGTTCTTTGAAGTGGGTAATATCCCGCATGACCACGACCCGCCCCATGTTCTCCCCCTCGGCGCTGAGGATGGTGGACGCGCTGGCATAGAACACCCGTCCACCAGGCAGGGGGACTTCCTCCACCAGCACCCCGCTTCGGCTCAGCGGCCCGGTCAGGACGCGTATGAGAGCGGAATCCAGAGGGGTATCCCCGACTTTCTGACCCACCAATTCTTCGGCAGAGATGCCCAGAGCTCGCTCGGCAGCAGGGTTAACCAGCAAGAGACCATCATCCCGATCGGTGACCAGGATAGCATCACTGGTGCTGGAGAGAATCGCTGCCAGTCTCCGCCGCCCGCTCTCGGCCAGTTGAAATAGGCGGGCATTTTCAATCAATACAGCGGTCTCGCTGGCCAGCGTAGAGAGGAGGTCCAATTCGGAGGGCTCGAGTCGGCGTGGCTGGTCAAAGCCCACCCATACCACAGCAACGGGCTGTCCCTTGCTCAGAACTGGCAATGCCACAACCGCCTGAATTTCCTCTGGCAGGGGGCCAACACTCGCCAGCAATCGGGCCCTGCGCAAGTTATCCAACACGATGGAGGACCTGGCATCCCGAGCAGCCAGAGCCAGCACCCGGTCCAGAGTCCCTATGTATTCTACCGATTCCCCGCGCCCAATCACGACTTGAGGATCACCCGCCGCGGAGAGAAGAACAATTCGGGAAACACGCGCTTGAAGGGTCTGAAGAGCACCTTCCAGGATGCGAGAGATGCCCTGGGAGAGGTCCAGTGTGGCGGAGACCTCTTGGGCCACCCGAAGAAGCAGGGAGAGGTCATTCAGACGATCCCGCAGGCTGGCCCGCATCTTTTCAAAGGATTCGCCCAGCCGGGCAATTTCGTCATCCCCCACCATCTGGATGGACTTCTCTAGGTTGCCCCGGGCAATTTCTTCCGCCGCGCGGGCCAGCAAATTCAAAGGACGAGTCAACTGGCCCGTCGCAAGGGAAATGATCAGTCCCACAACCCCGGTCAAAACGGTCAGCAGGAGCAGAAGAGGAGTCGCAATACTGAGGGCCAGTTCCATCCGAACCTTGTGGGGAAGCAGGATGACCACTGCCCAAGGGTATCCACTGACCGGTAAATAGCAGGCCAGCTGACGGGCATTGGTCCGGCTGTCCCGGGTCTCTCGCACCCACCCACCCCCGACGGTCGTCAAGGGAGGACGGCTCGGGTCCACTTCCCACCGTTCCAGCAGCCGCTGGGGGTCTTGATGGACGACGATCCGGCCCTCGTCATCCACCACAAATCCCTCTCCCTGTTGCATCGTCCACTGGAGCCCGGTCAGGACTCGCTCCAGAAGGGGATTCACTTCCATCTCCACCCGCCCGATCAGAACTCCCTGGCGCTCACCTCCGGCAACGGGCTCCAGTGAACTCAAGAAGGAAAGAATCACCGAACCGTTCGGTCCCCGATGAACCGACGTTGCCTGCACCCCACCAGTCGTCTGTATCAGGAACAAAAATTCCTGTTCCTCAGAAGTCGGCATTACATCCTCTGACGTATGGGAGGGGTAAGAGCAGCGGAGACTTCCGTCCGGGCCATAGGCCGTCAGGCGGCTGAAGTATGGAAGCATCTGGACAAACGCCCGCAACTGGGCCTGGCATACATTAACGTCGCCACTCCAGAGTTGAGGCGCCGCGGAGAATTGACGAATCAGACTCTGACCTGTAGAGATGAACTCGCCGATACCGTCGGCACCATTGCGGGCATCGCGAACCATGGCATCCACAGCCAGACGAGTCGCAATATTGATTGCAGATGCCGCGACCGCGTAGACCAGGACGGAGAAAAATACAACAAAGAGAGGAATGAACAAAAACAAGAACCGGCGATTCAGCGTGCGGGCATACGGTGGAGAACGACGAGCAGCCCGGACCGGACGGAGTTGGGGCAAGAGGAGGTAAAAGGCCTGAAAAAACAATCCGTAGGCCAGGGCCTCTATCAAGGCCAACGGAATGCTGGTGCTCATCAAGGTCAGAACATAATCCAGCACCACCAGCCCGTGCCCCGGACGATATTCGCCAACCATCCATCCGATCAGGATCACGGGTTGAATAAGAAGAACAACAATCAGGAATGCTCCCAGGGGTTGACGAAGCAAATGGGCAAGCCCACCCCGGAAATCCTGCCTCAGGAAAAAGGACAGTAAAGCCACTCCCAGCGCCAGACTCAGAGGCTCAAAGAGGATATGAGTAGTAGAACGGAATAGCCCAGCCACCAAGCCCAGCACTGTAGCGGGCCCGACGCCTAACCAGATTGCCGCTGGTATCACGGGCAACAGTCCCAGAATGGGGAAGCCCGGTACCGCTGGTTCAGCAGCCAGGAAGGGAGGAGGAAGTAGATGGGGATCTGGTAACCGTAAGATCAGCAATCTATTCAGCGGGGGAGTGAGTGCCAAGAGGAGGATAAAAAGGAAAAGCCGTCGTCCGCGCAGCGCGACGAAGTCTCGCCAGGAGCGAGCCAGAACAATGAGGAGAAAGGCAATGTATAACCCCAGGAGCAGAACAGCCCCCCAATACGCTGGCCACTCAAAGTATGGCGGAGACCAAGTCCCCCACAGAAGGATATTCATAAGGCATCTATCCGGCAATTGAGAGATCTACAGATCAACTTCTACGGATCAACTGTAGAAATTATATACCCAAATTCTCCAATAGCAAACTTCTGAGGAGAGGTTTTGGGGCGGCCTTCGGCCGCCCCAAAACGGTCAGCCATCCCCTATTCCTTGCTGCCGCCTTCCCTCATCGCCATTTCCCGCAGCCGGAATTTCTGCGGTTTCCCCGTAGAGGCACGGGGGAAGTCCTCCACCACTCGGACGACCTGAGGAATCTGATACGGCTCCAGCACTCCCTTGCAGAACTCCCGCACTTCCTGAGAGGTCAAGGGATGCCCTTCTGCAGGGATGACAAACGCCCAGATTTCCTCGTCGCCGAACCGTCCCGGCACTCCCACCACCGCCACCTCCCGGATGGCCGGATGAGCAATCAGATGCCGCTCTATCTCTTCGGGATAAATATTCCGACCACCCCGGATAATCATATCCTTCTTCCGGCCCACAATGCGCAGGTACCCCCGCTCATCCATCACGGCCATGTCGCCCGTATGATACCAGCCCTCCGGGTCCAGCACCTGCTCCGTCAGGTCGGATGCGCCCCAGTAGCCCAGCATCACGTTCTCCCCGCGCACCCAAAGTTCACCCACCTGGCCTGGCGGCAGAGGGCGGCCTTCCTCATCGGCGATGCGCACTTCCATCCCCGGCATCGGACGGCCCACTGTCTCGGCCTGGAGATCCGGCGAGTCACCGATGTCGGTGGCCGCGATCCCGCCGCCGATTTCGGTGGCCCCGAACCCGATATGCAGCGCGCAGCCAAAGCGGCGCTGAATCTCCCGTGCCAGGTCCGGTGGACAGGGCGCAGCGCCCGTCCCACAGATCAACAAAGAGGAGAGGTCATACCGGTCAAAATTCTCCACCCGCAGCATCACTGCCAGTGCCGTAGGAACCGCGACCAGGACCGTCACCCGTTCCCGCTGAATCAGTTCCAGCGCCTCCACCGGATGGAAGAAGGGCTGAACGACAAGGGTATCCCCCATCAACAGCGCCTGTAGGAAAACCTCTATTCCGGTGGTATTGTGGTAACCGGTGGTGGAGAGGAAAATCTGGGGGCGACCCGCCGCCCGCAGGAGGCGCCATCGGTAGCGAGCCAGTGCCCGCCCCATCTTGGGCAATTGCGCCAGCGAAGGGCGCTTGATCCACAACTCCCGCAACCTCATGCTGGCAACGACCGGAGCGATGAGGCTGCGATGAGTGTGCATGGCCCCTTTGGGCACACCGGTGGTCCCGGACGTGTAGAGAATCGCCAGCAAATCCCCCGGCGCGACCTCCGGCGACGGAGATGCGGGCAGGTTCGGTATCCGCTCTGGAAGGAATTGATCGGATAGGTGGACCTCCGTCCCTTCCGGCAAGCCAGACACCACTGCGTCCGGAAGAGGTTCAGCCACTACCATCCGGGCAGGTGTAATCTGCTCCGCAATCTGAAGCACCCGCTGATGGCGCACAGTGGGGTCGACGGGGACAACGACGGCCCCTTGCCGCGCGATAGCAAAGAACAGGGTGATGTAATCCACCCCGGGCGGGAGCATCAGAGCAATCCGGTCCCCCTTCTGGATGCCCATATAGGCCAGAAAGTCAGCGGTCCGGTCTATCCGCTCCTGTAACTGGCCATAGGTCAGCCGCAGGTCTCCGCAGATCAGCGCCTCCTGGGCAGGACGGTTCTCCGTCACCCGCCGCAGGGCCTGGTACAGGGTCATTTGAAGAGTCAGCGGTGGTAGAGACATAGCGAATCGTAAGCGTGAAGAGTGAAACGGGAAGAGTTAGCACTTTGCCACAGCGATTATTGAGGGT
>ERZ1685332.246-NODE-246-length-9690-cov-15.393461_pt1 | contig 9690 bp, 3 predicted proteins | sample MGYA00580193_ERZ1685332 | MGnify/ENA primary metagenome ERZ1685332 (study PRJEB41501, sample SAMN08275520) | hot springs metagenome | biome: alkaline hot spring; material: microbial mat | place: Russia: Ush-Beldyr | collected 2015-07 | depth 0.5 m m ...
AGTGCCTGGCACATCTTTTATGTGCCAGGCACTTTAGAAGTGCCTGGCACATCTTCTGCCTGGCACATCTTGGTCACTCTAAGGTCAGGGGACGCAATGCCTCATCTATTGTTCGGGATGGAACGTACTCCAGCACAAACGTTTCGTAGGACTCCGGTGTCGGGAAATAGGCCCGCACCAGCGCCCGGTCTATTAGAGAACCGGTCCGCTGACCAACCCATTCCAGATAGTTGGAATACGGCCACTGAGCGGGGTGGGCAACCATCCCGGCCTCCACCGGATTTCGGTGGATATATCGGCAGAGATGTAGCAAGTAGGTCTCTCCTGTTACCGGAATGGCCTTAAAGGGCCCGTCAAACAGCGGGCCGCTCCGATGATAGGCCACGTTAATGGCCTTGCTGTAACTGTTGAAAGTTCTCTGCATCAGAAGACTGATAGGGGTCTCACCGTCCTGCCGGAGTAGAAAGTGATAGTGATTGGGCATCAGGCAATAGGCGATCACGGTGATCCCCATTGAGGACACCCTCTGTTTTACCTGGCGAAGCAGAAACCGATAGTTTCGCTCCTCAAAGAAAATAGACTCGCCATTACGACCCCGGTTATAAACGTGGTAGTATGCACCCTGAACAAATGAAGTCCGGCGATACGGCATGGAGTCTCCTTGTGAAGACTAAACGTGCCAGGCACTTTCAAACAGGCACTTTCAAAAGTGCCTGGCACGTTACGCCTGCAGCCCTCTACGGCCGCGCGTTCCGCATCACCAGCGGCAGGTAGACCCAGTACCGCCGCCCGGCGGCGAAGGTCGCCATAGCGGATCCGCTCCCAGCGTTATCGGAGACGAAGGACGCAATGTTGACAACGGTGCGGTTATAGAGGCCGGAATCCGTGCCCAGCGTGGCCGTGAAGACCAGCCGCACCTCCAGCCCACCGGCCACCGTGCCCGTCCAGGTGATGACGCCGTTCTCGTAGAGGGCGCCGCTCTGCTGCACCCACCCGCCGAAGGTCACCTCCGCCGGCAGAACGTCCGTCAGCACCACGCCCAGGGCATCCCCGGCCCCGCTGTTAGAGAGGACCACCGTGTAGGTCACCACGCCGCCCAGCGGGACGTCGGCGGTGGGCACCACCGACTTGGAGACGGTCAGGCCGGGGGCCAGGACGGTGAGGACGCCGCACTGGTCCAGTTCAAAGGGTTCGGTGGGATGGACGCCGTCCAGGTCGCCGTAGGTCCAGCCGGCGTTCGGGTTGCCCGGCCCCCAGTTCCCGTCAAAGCGGACGGCGTAGGAGTAGACGCCCGCCGCGGCGGGGGTGAAGGCGCCTTTGAACTCGTCGTTGTTCCAGTCATCCGTGTTGTAGGTCATCGGGAACCAGGTCCAGGCCGCCGGATTGGAGGCTGTGCCGTATCCTACTTCCGCCCTGATGCCGCGCCCTTCGCCGGGCGGGTCGGTGACGTTCTGGATGTACACCCGCCCGTAGATGTCGCCGGTGGACTGGCCCAGGGTGATGGTGATGGCCGTTGGCCACTGGAGGTTGGCCCAGCCGACCACCACGTTGCGGTAGTCGTTCACCACCTGGTGCGGTGCGGTCACGGTGACCGAGCGGTTGCCGGTGTTGAGCAGGTCCCAGGCCGCCGGATCACCCAGGGCCGGCACATAGTACTTATACTGGTACGTGCCAGGGTTCTCCAGAATCACCGTAGCGGTGAAGGTTGTGTAGCCAGCGTCGGGCGTCATCACGACAGGATTGGCTTCCCAGCCTGTGAAATCGCCCCGCAGTTGGACCGCCTCGCCTACCCGCACCACGTCCTCCAGGTCGCGATAGACGAAGGTGGTGGGGTAGAGTTCTTTGACGTCTGCCGGGCGGCGGGGTTTGATCTCGTAAAGGTTCTGGTACTGGGTGCTGAAGCCGATGACCCGCACGTAATCGGTGTTGGTGATGCCCATCGTGCAGACGTTGACACCGGTGTCCTGGTCCACGAAGATGTAGGCCGGACCGGAGCCGTCGTCCACCTCAAAGGAGTAGTTGCCCGTACAGGCACCCAGTTTGGAGACGTAGCCCTCTACCTGGACCAGCCAACCCTCCGTCGCACCAGTGGAGATAACGCCGGTGGCATACGGTTTGGGCTGTACCTCGGGGCCGGAGCCCAGGTTGGCGAAGTGGTAGACGGGCGCGTTCAGTTGCTCCTGATTCCGGAAGACGCCGCGCGTCGCCACCAGGCGCACCCGGTCGCCATAGGAGACGGCGGGGGCCGGAGAGTAGTAGACGGCGATACCACCGCTGTCGTCCTGGACGCCCCATTCCAGAGCGTTATAGGTGCCGGGTGTGTAGATGACCGTGCCCTCTATGGCGAAGACCTGCCCGTCGCTACCTGCCCGTGCAGTGGTGATCGGAACGATGCGATACACTGTAACCCCGGCTCGGGCAGTATCATTCTCGGGAACCCAGTCGCCGCCCTCTACCGCTACGGCGGCAGTATTGGTGTACCGGCCTGTTGCCGTGAGCGCGTCGGTGGCGGAGACGACCATTTGGAAGGAGAGGGATGCGCCCGGACCCAGCGGGCTGTTGAACACCCAGACCAGCGGGTCGTCCGCCGTGCCCCTGCCCGAAGGCGGGACGCCGCTATCGTCGCTCACGTATACAAAGCCCTCGGGCAGAACGTCGGTCAGGGTGATGGGGGCCACCGGCGTAATCGTGGATCGGTTCTGGATGGTGAGGGTATAGGTCACCAGCGCGCCCTCGCCAACGCGGACCACCGCCGGATCCGTTGGCGCCGCCTTGCTTACGGCCACGTCGTAGAGGACAACGGTCAGCACGCCCGTGTGGCCCAGGTCAAAGGGCGGGCTTCCGTTCGTGTCGCCGTAGGTCCAGCCGGCGTTCGGGTTGCCCGGCCCCCAGTTCCCGTCAAAGCGGACGGCGTAGGAGTAGACGCCCGCCGCGGCGGGGGTGAAGGCGCCTTTGAACTCGTCGTTGTTCCAGTCATCCGTGTTGTAGGTCATCGGGAACCAGGTCCAGGCCGCCGGATTGGAGGCTGTGCCGTATCCTACTTCCGCCCTGATGCCGCGCCCTTCGCCGGGCGGGTCGGTGACGTTCTGGATGTACACCCGCCCGTAGATGTCGCCGGTGGACTGGCCCAGGGTGATGGTGATGGCCGTTGGCCACTGGAGGTTGGCCCAGCCGACCACCACGTTGCGGTAGTCGCGGACCGTGCCTGCGCCGCTGGTGACGGTGAGGACGCGGTTAGAGGTGTTGAGCATATCCCACCGGCTGTTCTCAGCAAGCGGAGTGTCGGTCACATAGTATTTGTACTCGTATGCCTGCCCAACCGTCAGCCCGGGAACCGTCAGCGAGAAGACGGTGTTTCCGGAGTCGGCGCTCATCTGGGCGCAGGCCCAACTGTTGAAACTCCCGCGCAGGCAGAGGGCCTCGCCGGAGAGGACCACATCCTCCAGGTCGTGGTAGAAGAAGGTGACGTCGGTGGTGAGTGTTTCCACCGTGAAGACGGCCTGGGCGGCGCCGGCGTCGTGGGTGCCGCTGAACTCGGCGGTGTTGGTGACCACGTCGCCGTAGTCGCCGACGTGCCGGGCGGTGAAGGAGAAGGTGATCGCCGTCCCGGCGTTGATGGTGCCGGCCCAGGTGACCACATCGTTATCTACGGTAGCCCCCGTCGGCCGCTCAATCCAGGTCCCGAAGTCCATCTCGGGGGGGAGGGTATCGGTGAAGAGGACGGTATCACTGACGGCCCGGCTGTTGCTCAATACGATGGTGTAGGTGACCGTGCCGTGGTAGGGCACGTCAATATTCGGCGTCACGCTCTTTGTGGCGGAAACCTCACTGTAACCGATGACCTCCTCCCAGGTGGTTGCCACGCGGATGCCGTCAATGATGGCGGCGGGGCGCTGATTAACGGCGCCCTGCCGGATAGCAATTGCCCGGATAGGTACTGTAGTGCCTCCCGTTGCAGATACCAATGGAGTTGCTGGTTCGGTGGGAACGGGAGCAGTCAGTACATACAGCGCGGCACTGGGAGGGGTCTCGTTTCTATATTTGGCTACAACCAGATAGGTTGTGTCATAACTGAATAAGGCGCTAGAGTAAGCACTGAGCGCACTGGTCACACCCAGACCAAACTGAATGGCACCGCTACTCTCCTTGACAAAGATAGAGGCACGAAAGTTAGTTCCAGGATCCTTCAGATGCAGAAAGTAATCACCTGTAGTGGTAGCTGAGATCACCCTCACCAACGCGGCGTAGTAGACAGTGCCGGAGGTCTGGGTTACAAAGGAGCGATTCACATCTTCAACACCAGCAGTGGAAATCACCGCTGCGCCCCCTATGCCCGATGAGCCATACTTGGGCATAGACAGGCTGGTTGTGATGTACATAACCGGCCCCAATGTACCGGAGTGGGAAACCCAGTTGCCCGCGCTCACGGCTACCAGAGTGCCCGGCGTATCGCCGTAGTCAAAATTCTCCGCCAGCAACAGGGTGGATTGGGCCTGTGCCGTCTGCTGGGGCGCAGCGATGCCGAACGCCACCGCCACCACGGCGGCCAGGCCGACCAGAAGAGAGAGGGTCGCAGTGAGCAGTTTGCGGTTCATGGTTCTCCTTTCCTTGTTTTGTCGTTGGTAGCGATTTCGGTCGCTGTACGATTCAGGGGGACGGGTCGGGCACTCCGGAAGTGCCCGGCCCGTCCGAGGTTCCCTACGGCCGCGCATTCCTCATCACCAGCGGCAGGTAGAGCCGCCAGCGCCAGCCGAACTCCCAGACGTACTCCCGCTGAAGCGAGACGCCGTCCTCCGCATCCTTCAGGCCTGTCGTCAGCCGGACCTGGTAGAAGCCATAGGGGTTCAGCGGGACGGCCGGGGTGAAGAGAACCGTCGCGCTGACGCCCGCCGTCGGGCCGATGTAGCCCACAGTGCCCGTCACCGCGCCGTCGTTCACCCGCACCGTCAGCGGGGTCACCGTCGTCGGGGCCAGGGCCCGGTTGAGGGTCGCGGTGATGGGGTCGGCGGGGTCAAAGGACGTCGCGCCGGGGGCCGGAGAGACCGCCACCACCAGCGGGTCCCGCCAGTTATAGACGACGTCCTCTACCGTCATCGTCCCATCGGCGCCCCAGGTGGGGGTGACGACGCGGTTGGCAAAGCCCACGAGGGTCCCCCACTTCTCCACCCGGTCCCAGGTCCCCCGGGTGTATTTGTACTCCCGCCGTTCGTCCTCCGGCATCCGCAGCGTCACCGTCCAGCGGTTCGGGCCGACCCGCGCCAGCGGCTGGACGGAAGGGTTCCAGGATGCGCCGAAGACATCCGCCCGGTCTCCGGCGATGTAGACCGTGTCCCCCGGCGGCGTGAAGGCTGGGACCGTCACGACGAAGGTGACCGTCACCCAGCGGGCTATGGCCTGGGCGCCGGCCTCGTTGGAGAAGCCGGAGCGGTTGAAGGACGTATCCAGCGCGCGGACGGTGTAGGTGTAGAGACAGCCCGTCTGGACGGCGGTGTCGGTGTAGACGGTCGTCGGGGCGAGGACGCGGGTCAGGACGGCACCGGGCGGCTGCAGGAAGCCGTCACACGGTCCTGCGCGATAGAGGTCGTAGGCGTAGAGGTCGGCCGCTGCGATGGGGTCCCAAGCCAGGGCGATGTGGTCGGCGCCCCAGCGGGTCACCCGCAGGTTCTGGGGCGCTGGCGGCGGCGTCGTATCCGCCGACGGGAGGACGTAGAGGATGGCCGGCTGTGGGGCTATGTTGTTCGGATTGATGATGCCGCTCCGGTCCGCGTAGACCCACTCCCGCCCGCCGGTGGTGGAGTACCGGTAGACGACGTGGAAGGTGCCGGTGTACTCCGGCGTCAGGCGCGCCTTAAACTCGTCGTTGTTGCCGACGTCGGTGTTGTAGACCGCGTCCGTCCACCCGGTCCAGGAGATCGGCGGGGTGTCGGTGGGGCCGAAGCCCACCTGGGCCAGGAGGCCCGGCGTCGCGCCCGGCTGACTGGTCACGCCGTCTATCCAGACTTGGCCGTAGAAGAAGTCGGTGGGGGTAAGGCCGATGATGTGGGTCATCTCCGGCGGCCACTGGAGGTTGGCCCAGCCGACCCGGTGGTGGGGCATCGCCGCCGCCTCGTTGGAGCAGCTGCTCTCGTTGCCTGCCGCGTCCAGGGCGGTCACGACGTAGTAGTAGGTTGTCCCGTTGACCACGGCGGTGTCGGTGTAGACGGGGGCGGAGACGGTCGTAATAGGGGCATACCCGCCGCCGGAGAGGGGGGAGCGGTAGACGGTATAGGTGACGGCGTCCGTCACGGCCGTCCAGGTCAGGACGACCTGACCGGCGCCCTCGGCCGCGGTGAGGACCGGCGGGGCGGGCGGGGTGATGTCGCCGTCGGCGTAGACCAGGAGCGTGCCGCTCATCGGGGCCAGGTTCGTCACAGTGATACGGCCGTCGGCGGAGACGGTGTAGACGGCGCCCCCGGAGAGAACGTCGGTGAGGACGGTGCCCGCGCCCAGGTAGCCCCTCACATTCACGACGACAGTGCGGGCCGTGGCGTCCCGGTTCAGGACCACCACCCCGGCATCGGCCACCGTGCCCGAAATCCAGCGGCGCCCGTAGGCGTAGACGCGCGCGGTGTCGTCGGTGAGGAGCGTGTCAAAAGAGCCGACGCGCAGGGCCGGGTGGGCGGCGCGGGCCTGGCCCAGGAGGGTGTAGTAGGCCGCCATACCGGGGCGGGCCGAATAGTGGCCGGGGGTGTCGTCCCACGGGAAGGGCACCCGGTTGTAGGGGTCGTCCTCGTATTTGCCACCGTAGAGGCGGCCCGGCGACTCTACGCCGGCCTCATCGCCGTAGTAGACGGTGGGCGCGCCGGGGAGGGTGAACTGGAGAAGCGCCAGCAACCGCTGATAGGCGTCGGTCTCGTCCGGAGAGAGGTCGCCGCCGCCGGATTTCTGACCGTGGGAGAGGACGAAGCGGAGCCGGTTGGTGTCGTGGGAGCCCGCCAGGTTGAGCATCACCGCCAGCGCTTCCGGCGGGTAGTCCTCCGCCAGGGAGTGGAGCCAGGCGTCCAGTTGGGAGACGGTGACGGGGTCCAGGACGCCGCTGGAGGAGGACGGGTTGTTGTCGTTGTCCTCGTAGCGGGTCTCCCGGAGGAAGGAGAGGACGGCGCTGCGGAAGCGGTAGTTCATCACCGCGTCCCACTCGCTCCCCAGGAGCCACGGAGTGGCGTCGCCCCACTCCTCGCCCAGGATGACCGCGTCGGGATGGACGCCCTTCACCGCTTGGCGGAAGCCCTCCCAGTAGTCGTTGGCGGGGTCGCGGGTGAGGCCGGGGTCCACGTCGCCGCCCACGTCCAGCCGCCAGCCCGCCGTCCCGGAGAGAATCCAGCGGGTGGCGATGCTGTTCGTCCCGCTGTAGAAGTAGGTCCGCACCGCCGGGTTGGAGGAGCGCAGGACCGGGAGGGTGTCGTACCCCCACCAGGAGTTGTAGTGGTCAGGCCATTCGGAGAAGATGTACCAGTCGTAGTAAGGGCTGGCCTGGGACTCGTAGGCGCCGAGAGTCGGATAGCGGGAGTACTTGTCAAAATAGATACTATCCGACGAGGTGTGGTTGAAGACGCCGTCCAGGATCACCTGGAGGCCGCGCGCCTGGGCGGCGGAGAGGAGGGCTGCCAGCGCTTCACCTCCGCCCAGGCGGGGGTCCACTTCCTCAAAGGTTGTCGTGTCGTACTTGTGGTTGGAGGGGGAGCGGAAAATCGGGTTCAGGTAGAGCGCGGTGACGCCCAGGGACCGGAGGTAGTCCAGTTTCGCCATGATACCCGCCAGGTCGCCGCCGTAGAAATCCTCGCCCCAGCGGTTGTGGTAGGGGCCGGCGGGGTTGCGGGGGTCTATGATCGCTGCGTTCCAGGTTGTGTAGGTGATACCGCCGGTCGGGTTGCCGTAGTAGAAGTGGGTGCCGGAGACGACGTCGTTGGACGGATCGCCGTTGTGGAACCGGTCGGGGAAAATCTGGTAGACGACGCCGTTCTTCAGCCAGTCGGGCGTCCGGAAGGCCGGGTCGTAGACGGTCAACTGGAAGGAGAGGTCGGGGGACTCGTCGTAGGCCTGACCGGGACCGCCCTCGTTGTAGCCCCGGTAAAGATTGTTCACGACGTGGTCGTCTTCGTAGTAGTCGGTGTCGGTGCCGTCCTGGACGATGAAGCGGTACCAGAGGACGGTGGGTTGGGTCGGGGTGATGGTGACGGCCCAGTAGTCGTAGGCGGGGTCGGAGGCGACGACGCGCATCGGGAGGACGCGCGCCGTGTCGGTCCGGTCGTCGTAGAGCCGGAGGGAGACCCCGGTCAGGTCGCTCGCGTAGGCCCGCAGCCGGAGGGTGACCGGCGTCCCCGCGGGGACGGGGCCGACGGGGGTGCGGTAGGCCGGGTCGCGGGAGTCGTGGCGCAGGCCGTCCCAGAAGACGTCGTTGTCGTGGCGGGCGCCGAAGGTGACGCGGCGGACGACGGTGGCGGTGTCGGTCTCGCTCTGTGCGGTGACGGTGATGGTGTTGGCCCCGCGCGCCAGGGTAACCGGCTGGGTGAAGCGCCCGTGGGCGTCCAGCGTGGGGGTGTAGCGGGCCGCGCTGTTCAGGTTGATGGTGACGGTGACGCCGACGGCGGGGGAGACGGAGCCGGTGACGGTGATTTCGGGCGCGGCGAAGAACGCCCCTTCCGTCGGGTGGGTCACTTCCAGCGTGAGCGCGGGGGCCAGGATGTAGGTCGCCAGAAAGCGCTGGGTGGTGGAGTCGTCCCAGCCGGTGGACTGGTCGTCGGCGGGAACGGTGTCGTAGGCGCCTTTGGAGTCACCGGTCTGGGTGGCGTAGAACTGGAGGTGGATAGGGGTGCCGGGGGTCGGGGAGATGCCCAGGTCGGCGAAGGGGATGGCGAACTCCACGCCGCTGCCATCGGCGAAGGCGACGCGAGAGCCGACCATCCCGCCGCTGGGGATGCCGCCCCAGTTGGTGCCTGCGCCGGTGCTGTAGTCGGTGCCGTTCCAGCGGCGCAGTTCCGTCCAGCCGTTGTCATTTGTGAACTGGCCGACGATGTTGCCCCGGATGACGAAATCGGGGATGATGCGGTAGGGGAGGGGAACGGGCGTCCCGCCGACGTTGGCGTGAGTAGCGGTATAGGCGAAGCGGATGTCGTTATTCCAGGGGTCGCGGGGCGGGGTGCCGCCGGTGGCGGTAAAGCGGCCCGTGGCGACAACCAGGCCGAAGGAGCCGGAGGACTGAGTGCGGGTGTAGGCGTAGAGGGGGACGAAGACGTAGAGTTTCTGGCCGTCGTTGGTCACGTAGAGGCTGATGACGTCGGTCCAGTGGGTGCCGTTCCAGTCCCGCGGTCCCGAGGCCAGGTCGCCCCGGGGGTCGGCGGCCAGGGCCGGCCCGTAGGCTGGATCAGGCAGCCCGTCCAGGGTGACGGTTGCGCCCCGCACGGGGAGGGGAGAGGAAAAGAGCACGAGGGTCAGCGCGAGGGCGCCGATGGCGGCGCTGAGGGCCAGAAGGGATCGGTATCTGGACATATCGCCTCCTATTCCGAGTATGCTTGGCACTTTATTGCGGATTGATCTAGGTAGTCCCCCTACAAAGTGTTGGTCGCTCGGTTGCGCCCTCACCCCACCCCCTGCCCCCTCCCTCACAAGTGTAGGTTTTTTTCAGGAAGTAGGATTGCGGGCTCATTCCTCACC
>ERZ1685332.249-NODE-249-length-9608-cov-16.337172_pt1 | contig 9608 bp, 6 predicted proteins | sample MGYA00580193_ERZ1685332 | MGnify/ENA primary metagenome ERZ1685332 (study PRJEB41501, sample SAMN08275520) | hot springs metagenome | biome: alkaline hot spring; material: microbial mat | place: Russia: Ush-Beldyr | collected 2015-07 | depth 0.5 m m ...
TTTTTCACTGCGGCGGCGAAGCCGCCGCAGTGAAAAACAATCTTCTTTTTAGGCCCCGGAGGCGGCCAAGAGCCCATGCAGAAGGATCGCAGGCAAAAAGGCCAAAGTTGAGGGAGGGGGTTAGGAGTGGGGTGAGGGCCAAAGGAGAAGCAATGCCAGACACACGCAATGTCCCCATCATCCTCCTGGGCCTGGGCAACGTCGGCGGGACGCTGTTGCGCCAGATTCTCGATACGCGCCAGACGCTGGCTCAACGCGCTGGCCTGCGTCTCGTCCCCATCGCCCTGGCCGACATAAGCGGGCTGCTGTTTGAGTCCGAGGGCCTGCCCGAGGAGACGCTGCGCCAGGCGCTCCAGGCCGTGAGCAGCGGCTGTCTGCTTGACGCCGTGCCGGGCATCCGGCCGCTCGACGACATTTATGCCGCGCTACGCCCGGAGGCGACGCTGGCCGACCTCACCGCCTCGCCCGAGACGATGCCCATGCTCCGCGCCGCGCTCGAAACCGGCTGCGGCGTCGTGCTGGCGAACAAGATCCCGCTGGCGGCGCCCTGGGCCGAAGCGCAACTGTTCTTCGAGTACCCTCGTCTGCGCTATGAGGTGACCGTGGGCGCCGGCCTGCCAGTCATCGCCGGACTGCGCTACCTGCTCGATACCGGCGATCGGGTCACGGCTATCGAAGGCTGCCTGAGCGGGACGCTCGGCTATCTGTGCGCAGAACTGGAGCGCGGAACCCCCTACTCGACAGCCATCGCGCAAGCCCGCGCGCTCGGCTACACCGAGCCGGACCCGCGCGATGACCTGAGCGGCAAGGATGTGGCGCGCAAGGCGCTTATCCTCGCGCGCACCGCTGGCTGGCCGTTGGAGGAACGCGATCTCGCCGTCGAGCCGCTGTACCCTGAGACGTTGGCAGGACTCTCAGTGGACGAGTTTATGGCGGCGCTCCCCACCGTGGACGCCGAGTACGCCGCTCGCGTCGAGCAGGCGCGGGCGGAGGGAATGGTCCTGCGGTATATAGCCCGCGTCGGCCCCACAGGCGGCGCGGTCGGGCCGATGGCCGTGCCCAAGGATAGCCCGCTGGGCGCGCTCCATGGGCCCGCAAACTATATCGCCATTCACACCGCGCGCTACAACGAGGTCCCCATGGTCTTTTCCGGCCCCGGCGCCGGGCGCGAGGTCACTGCAGCCGGCGTATTGTGGGACATCGTCGAACTCGGCAGAATGACAAACCCCAATCCCAATCACTAACACCCCAGAGTGAGGAGAAAGCTATATGAGCACACTGGTCATGAAATTCGGCGGCACCTCCGTCGGCAGCGCCGAGGCGATCCGCCAGGTCGCCAACATCGTGCTGGAGCACGCCCCCCGGTGGGATCGCATGGCCGTAGTGGTCTCGGCGATGAACGGTGTGACTGACGCGCTGATCCAGAGCGGCAAAGCAGCGGTCGCCGGCGACGAGGCGACCTACCAGGCCATCATCGCCGATTTGCGCACGCGCCATCGCCAGGTCGTGGAGACGCTGACGCCGGAGAGCGAGCGCCGCGAACTGTTGGCGACGATAGACGGCCTGTTGGATGGGCTGTCGGCGCTCTGCCGCAGCATCCACGTCCTGGGAGAGGCCACCCCGCGCGCGATGGACGCCATCATCAGCCTGGGCGAGCGGCTCAATGCCCGCATCGTCGCCGCCGTGCTGCGCGGGCAGGGGCTGCGCAGCGAAGCGGTGGACGCCACCGAACTGATCGTCACCGATGACAATTATCAGAACGCCGCCCCTCTGATGGACAAGACCCGCGAGCGCGTCGCCGCGCGCCTCGTCCCGTTGATGGATGCGGGCGTCGTCCCGGTCGTCACCGGCTTTATCGGCGCGACGGAACAGGGCGTGACGACGACGATCGGGCGCGGCGGCAGCGATTACACCGCTACCATCCTCGGCGATTGCACCGACGCGGACGAGGTATGGACCTGGACTGACGTGGACGGCGTGATGACCGCCGACCCGCGCATCGTCCCCGATGCGCGCGTGATCCCCACGCTCTCCTACAGCGAGGTGAGCGAACTGGCCTATTTCGGCGCCAAGGTATTGCACCCCAAAACCGTCCTGCCGGTCATCCAGCGCAACATCCCGCTGTGGGTCAAGAATACCTTCAACCCCGCCTATCCCGGCACCCGCATCGTGCGCGATCCGGAAGAGGCTACCGGCAAGATCAAAGCCGTCACCGCGATCAAGGGGCTGAGCATGGTGACGGTCGAAGGGCGGGGAATGATCGGCGTGCCCGGCATCGCCGCCCGCACCTTCTCCGCCGTCGCCCGGCAGGGCGTGAGCGTGCTGATGATCTCGCAGGCCTCGTCGGAGCAGTCTATTTGTTTCGTCATCCCCACGGAGGTGACGCCGCCGGTGGTGCGCGCGCTGGAGGAGGAGATGGCGCGGGAACTGGCGCGGCGCGATATTGATCGTATCTGGGCATGGGACGACATCGTGATCGTGACGGCGGTCGGAGCAGGATTACGTAACACCCCGGGCATTGCCGCACGCATCTTTGGTGCGTTGGGCAAGGCCAACATCAATATCATCGCCATCGCGCAGGGCTCGTCCGAATGCAGCCTCTCGATGGTCGTCGCGGCGCAGGATGCCACCAACGCCGTGCGACAGATTCACAAGGAGGTGATCCTCAATGGCGGATAAGATTCGTGCAGGCGTCATCGGTGCGACCGGCATGGTCGGCCAGAACTATATCCGGCTGCTGGACGGCCACCCCTGGTTCGAGGTGACCTATATAGCCGCGTCACCTCGCTCGGCGGGCAAAAAGTACGCGGAAGCCGTGGCCGGGCGCTGGCTGATGGACGAAGAGATCCCGGCGGGAGTCGCGGACCTCATAGTAGGTGACGCCGAGGACGTGGAAGCAGCCAGGCGCGCGTGCGACCTGGTCTTCTCGGCGGTCGAGATGGACAAAGAGGCCGTACGCGCGCTCGAAGAGCGTTACGCCGCGAGCGGCCTCGCCGTCGTCTCTAACAACTCGGCGCATCGCTGGACGGAGGACGTGCCGATGTTCATCCCGGAGGTAAACCCCCATCACGCCGACGTCATCCCCTTCCAGCGCCGCAATCGCGGCTGGGATAGGGGGCTGATCGCCGTCAAGCCCAATTGCAGCCTGCAGAGTTATTTGCCGCCGGTCTATGCGTTGATGAAGGCGGGGTACCAGGTCGAGAGCCTAGTCGTGACAACTATGCAGGCGGTCTCCGGCGCGGGGTATCCGGGGCCGGCCTCGATTGATATGATGGACAACATCATCCCCTACATCCCCGGCGAGGAGGAAAAGAGCGAACGCGAGCCGCTCAAAATCCTGGGCTCTATTCGGGGCGGCAAGATCGTGCCCGACGAGTCGCTCAAGATTTCGGCGCACTGCAACCGTGTCCCGGCGATTGACGGCCACATGGCCTGCGTCAGCCTCAAGTTCAGATCGCGGAAGCCGACGCTCGACGAGATCGTGCGCATCTGGCGCGAATTCAAGGCCGCGCCGCAGGAACTGGGCCTGCCGTTCGCGCCCCAGCCGGCGCTCATCTACCGCGAAGAGGTCAACCGTCCGCAGACGCGCAAGGACCGCGACGCCGGGCGCGGGATGGCGATCACCATCGGGCGGCTGCGCGAATGCCCGGTGCTGGACGTGCGCTTCGTGGCGCTTTCGCACAACATGGTGCGTGGCGCGGCCGGCGGCGCCATCCTGAGCGCCGAACTACTCAAGGCGAAAGGGTACCTGTAACCGGCCGCCGGATTCAACAGCGCCCGCCGGATCACAATCCGGCGAGCCCAGGGGAACCGTATGACTTCCGGCGGGCATCTTGAAACGCTTGGTGTGAGTTATAATCAAGCCCAACCCAACAAGTCGGCGAAGGCTAGGTTAGGGCGTCCCAACTGGCGGTTGAGCCAGAGGCAGAAATTATGCAAAGCCGTCTTGGCCGCCAAGCGAGTGAGGAGGCCCATCAGCGTGTGAGGTCGTTCTCGGTCCAGCCGGAAGGTGTTCCACAGCTTGTCTATAACCGTCTCGACGATCTGACGGAGATGGGCCAACCACCGGCGCAGCGGCTGAGGCCAGGGGTTTCGAGCCGTTCGCTTGGGAGGATAGATCGCCCCCACCCCGTACCGCTCCGCCCATCATTCTCGATTTTCCCGACCATCGAAGCCATTGTCCATCACGGAGTACCGGCCGCGGGGAGCACGACCGACCGATGGATAGCGGGGATCAGGGAAGGCCCGGAGGGCGAAAAAGGTCTCGGCGAAGGGTTGTTCTTTGGTGCTGGCAGGGGCTAGGCCGAAACCCGTGAGCACCCCTGAAGGGCGAACGGCCAGGATGACCTTGAGCCCTTCGTACCACCCCAAACGAGTGCTCTTGCCGATATCCGCTTGTCCGGCGAGCCATCCACTCCCCCGCCGCTTGGCATTGCGGGTCACTACTGGGGCCAGGTCCAGCACCTGGTACAACTCCTCTGGGTCTTCGAGGAGATCGGCTAAGAAGACCAAGACGGCGCACACCTGAGGGTACAGGGCACGCCACTGCCGGTTCAGTTGAGGTCGGGAGGGGAGATTGGGGAAAAGGTGGCGGAGATGCTGGTGGGCGAAGCGGTAGAAATCCCGCTCGCTACGGAAGCGGGCCCACTGGGCGAAGAGGAGGAGAGGGATCGCTTCGCTGGGGGAGAGTTTCCATTGCGGACCGGGACGTGGAGAGGGAGGATGGGCTTGGCAGAAATCATCTACCAATGTGAACAGAGCCGTCAAGAAGGTCTCAAGGTCTACCATTGCTGGCCTCCTGGAAACAGATTTCAGCCTACTACTCTACCGCTTCTTGGCCCTTTCCGCAAGTGCGCGATAATTCACACCAAGCGTTTTAAAAGAGCGAGGCTCAATAAAGTGTTAGCGTCCGGGCAAAAAGGAAAAAAATGATTTTCCTGTTGGACTGGTTGCTCTCCCTATCTCCCATCGCCGCCGTGTTGGTGCTAATGGTGGGGTTGCGCTGGAGCGGGGTACGGGCCGGCCTCATAGGATGGCTGGTGGCCCTCGCCGTCGCGGCCCTGCGCTTTGGCGCCGGTCCCTCTGTCCTTCTCTGGGCCCAGCTGCGGGGACTGTTCTTTTCCCTTTTCGTCCTCTACATCATCTGGCCCGCCCTGCTCTTCTACCGGGTGACCGATGAGGCCGGGGCGGTTGCCGCCATCGGCCTGGGCCTTCCCCGCCTGACGGCCGACCGGGCGCTTCAGGCGCTTATCCTGGGCTGGGCCTTCAGTTCATTTCTCCAAGGCGTGGGCGGTTTCGGAGTTCCCGTCGCCGTCCTGGCCCCGCTGCTCCTGGGACTGGGCTTCCCAGCCGTTCCGGCAGTTGTTATCCCCTCCATTGGCCATTCCTGGTCGGTCACCTTCGGCTCCCTGGGCTCTTCGTTCTACGCGCTGATGGCCGCCACGGGCCGACCGGGGGAAGAACTGGGCCCCCCATCAGCAGTGCTCCTGGGACTGGCCTGCTTTCTCTGCGGCGCAGGGGTCCTCTGGGCTGCAGGTGGCCCCCGCGCGCTCCGTCATGGATGGGCCCCCTTACTACTCATCGGGGCAGCGATGGCTGGGACTCAGTACCTGGTCGTCCGCGCCCGGATGTGGGCCATCGGCGGGATGTGCGCAGGACTGGTCGGCATCGGCGTCAGCGTCCTTTGGGCGCAGTTCTTCACCTCCTCCGGTGCTTCCAACCCGGATCCGCCCGGCAGTATGAGAATCCAGACGGCGCTGGCCCCGTACGGCATCCTGACCGCCATCGTCTTTCTTGCCCAACTGGTGCCGCCGGTGGAGGCTTTCCTGGGACAAGTGGTCCTCCGCGTGGCGGTGCCCGAACTGGTCACCGCGCGCGGCTGGCAGACCCCGGCGGGATTCACCACGGGCATCCCTATCTTTGGCCACGCGGGGGCGCTGCTCATCTACGCCTCCTTGATCACCTTCGTTCTCTATGTCCGTCAGGGGCGCTACAAACGGGGAGCCCTCCACCGCATTGGGCGGGACGTCGTCCGGCGAGCCCTCCCGGCCAGCCTGGGCATCGCCACGATGGTCGGCATGTCGGTGACAATGGAACATGCCGGGATGACGTATTGCCTGGCCGAAGGGGTCAGCCGCGTGATGGGGCCTGCGTTTCTGCTGGCCTCCCCCTTCATCGGCGCCCTGGGTGCTTTCATGACCGGCTCCAACACCAACTCCAATGTCATCTTCGGCGCATTCCAGCAGCAGGTGGCGACGCTGGCCGGGCTGAACCCCGTCCTGGCTCTGGCCGCGCAGACGACCGGCGGCGCGGTGGGCGGGATGTTCGCCCCGGCCAAAGTCATCGTCGGCTGCGCGACGGTCTGCGCGGGCGAAGGGCCGACTATGCGCAAGGCCTTTGTCTACGGGACAGTCATCCTGGGCATCATTGCCCTGGTGACGGCTCTCTGGGGACTGATGTAAAGGTCTCATACCAAGGCGCGAGGGAGGAGGACGGGGGGGAGAAGGGGCAACGCTCCGTCCGAAAGAGGCGTTACCTGGTACGATGTTTGGAGACCTTAACCCGGTATGACTTTGTAGGACTCAACAGCATCTTGCAGGGGAAAACTGAAATCTTTGTGTCTTTGTGTCTTCGTGTCTTTGTGTGAGATATGATTGAGACCCTGCGGGCTCAGGCCCGCCGCCTGGGGTTTGACCTGCTGGGCGTGGCCCCGCCCATCCCACCCCCGGAGGCCGTCCGCGCCTACCGGGAGTGGCTGGCGGCGGGCCACCACGCCGACATGGCCTACATGGCCCGCCCGGACCGGGCCGCCCGGCGGGAGGACCCGGCCCTCATCCTGCCGGGAGTGCGGGCCGTCGTCTGCGTGGCCGTCAACTACTACCCCGGCGATTTTCCAGGCGTGCCCGGCGCTTCCGGGAACGCCGGGCCCCTCGGCCGTATCTCCCGCTATGCCTGGGGGGTGGATTACCACGACTGGATGCCCCCGCGCCTGGAGGAACTGGCGGCCTTCATCCGGGAGCGGACGGGCGGCGCGGCCCGCCATCGCGCCTACACGGATACCGGCCCCATCCTGGAGCGGGCGCTGGCGGCTCAGGCCGGGCTGGGCTTTGTCGGCAAAAACACCTGTCTCATCCATCCCCGGTTCGGTTCCTGGCTCTTTCTGGGGGAGATACTGGTGGACGTGGACCTGCCCTTTACAGGGCCACTGATGCAACCCCGTTGCGGCACCTGCACCCGTTGCCTGGATGCCTGCCCGACAGGCGCGCTGGTTGCCCCATACGTGCTGGACGCCCGCCGCTGCATCTCCTACCTGACCATTGAGTTTCGGGGCGACATTCCCCCCGACCTGCGGGACCGGCTGGAAAATTGGGTCTACGGTTGCGACATCTGCCAGGAGGTCTGCCCATGGGGGCGCTTCGCCCGCCCAACCGCCGTCGCCGATTTCCGCCCGACCTCTCCGGACCAGGCCGCCCCGCCGCTGACCGACCTGCTCTCGCTGGACGAGGAGGCCTTCCGGCGGCGCTTTGGGGGTAGCCCCATCGCCCGCATCGGGCTGGAGCGATTACGTCGGAACGCCCGGGCCCTTCTCCGATGGTCAACGTAGTGCAAGCCGCCGGGCCTGCCTGAAGCAGGACACGGACTTCGTGATCTTCCGTGTTCCGATACAGGTGTTCTCTGCATCTCTAGAGTGAAAAGAAATGAATAACCCATTCAGGTCGCCTGTTGCCCGCGCTGGAGCACGGAGGGCCTGGAGATTCTCTGCCCTGGCGCTTTTCCTGCTATGGCTTCTCCCTGTGGGCGCGGCCCCTCCGCCGCCGGGAAACTCATCGGACAGCCTGAGGGTGGAATGGACTCCTCCTCTGCCCGATTTTCGTCCTCTCCCCGATGGGTCTGTGGAACTGGTCGCCGAAGGGTACGAGATCGATGAGCGGCCCGGCGCGCTGCGTCTCCCCTTCACCTCCTCGCTGATCGCCATACCGCCCAGCGCGACCGTCTCCCTCCGCATCCTCTCCGCCCGGACGACGGCCATCCCACTCCCCGCTCCCCTCGCTGTGGCCCCGGAACCTGTCGGGGTGATACGGAATGAGGCAGGGCACCCCATGGGCCCGGCTTATGCTCCGACGATCCAGACCGTTCCCTCTCCTTCAAGTCCTGTGATCCTGGAGGACATCGGCACCGTTCGGGGCATCCGGCTGGCCCGACTCACGTTCTACCCTGTACTACCCGAGGGGGGAAATCTGCGCTTCTTCCGGCACATCCGGGTGGAGGTCCGCTTCTCCGGAGCGGCCCCATCCGGCATCTTCGGCGACGACCCTCTCCTGTCTACGGTGCGCCGCGCCGTCCTCAACCCGCAGCATGCTCTCCCGGCCCTACCCGCCGCTCAGCCTACGGAGGGGATCGGCAACCCTCAGGGCGGCCCGCGCGAGGCCTTTCTGGAGATTTCCCGCCCGGGCCTCTATCGGGTGACGTACCAGGACCTCCAGTCCCTGGGATTTGCGGGGGCGAACCCAGCGAACTTCCGCCTGCTTCGGGGCGAGGACGAAGTGGCGTACGAGTGGTCAGGAGATGAGGATGCCGCCTTTGAGCCTGGCGAGTCCATACTTTTCTACGCCGAACCCCGTTTTAGCCGCTGGACGAACGTGGACGTCTACCGGCTGGTGCTGGGAGAAGGTGCCCCCCGTCTGCGCATCACTTCCCGCACCGTCGATCCTTCCGGGCCCCCCGTCGGAACCCCGTGGGTGGAGTGGATCTTTGAAGAGAACCGCATTTATATGCCCGCCAGCCTCGTGCCCGGAATCCCCTCAGGCCGGGACGGCGACCGCTGGGTCTGGGCGGACATGAGGCGAGGGGCCTCCTCCGTCTTTTCCACCACGTTCGCCCTTAACGGAGATACCTCCTTTGCAGCGAACCTGACCCTCTGGATGATCGGCTATACCTCGGTGTCGGCTAACCCCGACCACCGCGTGGCGGTCGTCCTGAACGGTGTTTCCCTGGGACAGGTGGAATGGGATGGGAAAACTGCGGTCACCGCGACCCTCTCCATCCCGCCGACCGTCCTGGCCCCCACCAATACCCTCCGGTTGTCCCTGCCGGGCATCCCCGGTGTTAGCGTGGAAGGAGCGTGGCTGGACGGTTTCGCTCTCCAACTGGCCGGCGGTACCGCCTCGTGGGGAGACCAGGTTGTCTTCGCCACTTCTCTTTCTCACGGAGATGGCCAGCCGGCCGACCTTCCCTACCGTCTGCACCTCCCCCTGGTCGTGCGCGGAGGAAGCGGAGACCCGCAGATGCGGGCCTACACCGTCCGGCTCAATCCGTCCCGCGCCTACCGGGCCTACGACATCACGGACCCCCTGCGCCCGGTTCGGGTCCTGGCGCTGCGGGTGGACGGACAGCAGGTGACCCTCGCGGACCCTGGAGACCGACCCCGTCGGTACATCGTGGCGACGGAAGAAGCCGTCCGCCCGCCCAACCGGATTCGGGCCCGGGAGGACCTCTGGGGATTCCATGCGGCGGGCGGCGCGACTGGTGCCGATTATCTGATCATCACCCATCCGGTGTTCGCCGACGATCTCGCCCCGCTGGTGAACCTGCGCCGGTCCCAGGGCCTC
>ERZ1685332.252-NODE-252-length-9556-cov-13.593622_pt1 | contig 9556 bp, 10 predicted proteins | sample MGYA00580193_ERZ1685332 | MGnify/ENA primary metagenome ERZ1685332 (study PRJEB41501, sample SAMN08275520) | hot springs metagenome | biome: alkaline hot spring; material: microbial mat | place: Russia: Ush-Beldyr | collected 2015-07 | depth 0.5 m m ...
GTTTTTTCCCTTCTTCTACCACGAAGACACGAAGACACAAGGTAGATAAATTTTTCTTCGTGTCTTTGTGTCTTTGTGGTTTTTCCTTCTTCAATCCGCCACCGCCGCCGATACAGCGCGACCACCATCTCGGCTGGCAAAATGGCCGGGTGCAGCCTTGGTAGAGCACGGCCACCAGCCGCACGAGGTGGACCCACGAACTTCTCGCTGAGGAGCCCAAGCGAATGATCTGATCATGAACGGTGGCGAGCGGTGCAACACCTGTAACATCCTGCGACTTGCGACCTGCGACTTGCGACTTACGACCTGCGACCTGCGACTTGTCCCCCCTGCGACCTGACATTCTGCACTGGCGAAAATCGAGATTTGTGGCATAATATCTCTTTGGTGTCCCTCACCCGCGCATTCTTCTCACAGGAGGAACGATGAGCAAAGAAATGATAGAAATCCGTTGGCACGGCCGGGGAGGGCAGGGCGTGGTCACCGCCGCTAAACTCCTGGCTGAAACGGCCATGGGTGCCGGTCAGTACTTCCAGGCCTTCCCCGACTTCGGACCGGAGCGGATGGGCGCTCCGATCCGCTCCTTCACCCGATTGAGTTTAAAGCCCATCAACATTCACTCCCAGATCGAGAGCCCCGATGTAGTCCTGGTTCTGGACCCCACTCTCCTGGGCACCGTCCCGGTGACGGATGGGCTGAAGGAAGACGGTATCCTCATTGTCAACACCTCTATGAGCCCCGAAGAGGTGCGCCGGATGACCGGCTTCCGCATGGGCAAAGTCTTCACCGTGGACGCCAGCCACATCGCCATTGAGGAGATGGGACGGGAAATCACCAATACCCCAATGTTAGGGGCGTTTGCCCAGGCCACCGGCCTCTTTGACCTGGACGCTCTGGAGCACCAGGTCCGGGAGTGGTTCAGCGAGAAGGTCTCCCCCTCCGTCGTGGAGGCCAACATCCGCGTTCTGCGGCGCGCGGCTCAGGAAATTCGGGAGGGGTAACGGAATACGCAATACGTACTCCGTACTCCGTTCTGTCAAACCTATAGAGGAGCGTCCGACATGGCACAGTTGAAAGGATGGCGTGAGATTCCCATTGGCGGCGTTATCGTGGAGGGGGGGAACGCGGTGGAGTATAAGACCGGCGGCTGGCGGGCCTTCCGGCCCCTCTTCGGCGAGGCTCAGTGCATCCACTGCTTCCAGTGCTGGCTCTTCTGCCCCGACTCCAGTATCCTGGTAGACGCCGAGAACGAGAAAATGGTCGGCTTTGACCTAGACTACTGCAAAGGCTGCGGCATCTGCGCCTCGGTCTGCCCGGTCAACGCCAAAGTCACCCGCCAGGCGGGAGAGAAAGTGAACCGGGATGACCCCCGCCTGTGCATCCGAATGATTGAAGAAGGCAAGGCGGAGTAGCGTAGGATTCATCCTGTGGCGCAGGATTTATCCTGCCGATGGAGGAGAAACATGAGCAAATACGAAGCGCTTACCGGAGACCAGGCAGTCGCTACGGCGATGCGCCAGATTAACCCCGACGTGGTCGCCGCCTACCCCATCACCCCCCAGACGGAGACAGTGGAGTTTTTCGCCGAGTACGTGGCGAACGGGGAGGTGACGTCCGATTTTATCTGCGTGGAGAGCGAACACTCGGCGATGAGTGCCTGCGTCGGTGCCTCGGTGGCGGGTGCGCGGGTGATGACCGCGACCTCCGCCCAGGGGCTGGCCCTGATGTGGGAAATCGTCTATATCGCGTCTTCTTACCGCTGCCCCATTGTGATGAGCCTGGTGAACCGGGCCCTCTCCGGCCCCATCAACATCCACTGCGACCACTCCGACGTGATGGGCGCGCGGGATAGCGGCTGGATTATCCTGTTCTCTGAGAATAACCAGGAAGCCTACGATAACATTATCCAGGCCGTCCGCATCGCCGAACACCCCGATGTCCTGCTCCCCGTGATGGTCTGCCAGGATGGGTTCATCACCAGCCACGCGATGGAGCGGGTGGAAGTCTACGACGATGCCGATGTCAAGGCCTTCGTCGGCACCTACCGGCCGAAGCAGTCCCTTCTGGATGTGGATAACCCCATAACCTACGGGGCCCTCCACTTTTACGACTACTACTACGAGAGCAAGCGCCAGCAGGCGGAGGCGATGGAGAAGGCCCGGCGGGTTGTCCTGGAGGTCGCCGAGGAGTTCAATCGCAAGTTTGGGCGCAACTACGGCCTCTTTGAGGCCTACCGGCTGGATGATGCCGATGTCGCCATCGTCGTCGCCAACTCTACTGCCGGGACGGCAAAGGTGGTGGTGGACGGCCTGCGCGCCCAGGGCCTGAAGGTGGGCCTGCTGAAACCGCGCGTCTTCCGGCCTTTCCCGGCGAAAGAACTGGCGGAGGCGCTCTCCCACCTGAAGGCCGTGGCCGTGATGGACCGCTCCATCGCCTTCGGCGCGATGAACAACGCCGGTCCGCTTTTCCTGGAACTGACGGCAGCGCTGGCCATCTATGGCGTCCATATCCCGATCGCCGACTACATCTTCGGCCTGGGCGGCCGGGACATCAAGCCGTCGGAGATAGAATCCGTCTACCGGGACCTGATCCGCGTCGCTGAGACGGGCAAGGTGGAGCGATTGGTGACGTACTTAAGTGTCCGGGGGTAGGGAGACCAGGAGATGTCGGCCACCGGACTGGCGGAGAGCCTGGATACAACGCCCGAAGCGGCCAGGGCCCAGATCAGGATGCTGCAGCAGGCGACGCCCGCTCAGCGCTTCCGCCTGACCCGCTCTCTGAGCCAGACCGCTATAGAACTGGCCCGTCGGGCCCTTCGGCGCAGGATGCCGGAGGCCAGTGAGACCGAGGTCAACCTGGCTTTCGTGGCCCTCTGGTACGGGCCGAACTTGGCAGAGCATCTCCGGGAGTACCTGGCCCGGCGGGAGGAAGGATGTCCGACCTCCTGAGAGCGCTGACTCCGGTCGTGGAGGCTCTAGATGGACTGGGCGTGGCCTATCAGATCGGAGGCTCCGTGGCCAGTTCCGTATACGGAGTGCCCCGAACAACGATGGACGTAGACCTGGTGGCTGACCTGCGACCGGAGCACGTTTCGCCGCTGGTGGCCCTTCTGCAGGACCAGTACTATATCAGCCCGGAGGCTATCTACGAAGCCCTTCACCGTTGTTCGTCTTTCAACCTGATCCACCTGGAGACGATGGTGAAGATAGACGTATTTATCCTCCGACCAGAGCCCTACGAACAGGAAGCGTTCCGGCGGTCTCGCCGGGACACACTGACAACAGAGGAATCGGCACGGGAATTCTCTCTGAGTTCCCCAGAAGACATCATTTTGCACAAACTGGTCTGGTTCCGGATGGCCGGCGAGGTATCTGACCGTCAGTGGAGCGATGTGATGGGCGTGATCCAGGTGCAGGCGGAGGCGTTGGATTTCGCTTACTTGCGGCAGTGGGCGACCGTCCTGGGCCTCGCCGACCTGCTGGAACGGGCTATTCGTGAGGCTACCGAAGGAGACAAGATATGGCAACCAAATTGATCCCCAAAGAACTGGCGAAGAAACCAGACCGGCTCTCGCCGGGACACCGGCTCTGCGCCGGGTGCGCAGCCTCCATCATCGTCCGGCAGATGCTGGCGGCCATTGATGACCCCGTCGTGGTGGCGAACGCCACCGGCTGTCTGGAAGTCGCCACGACTATTTACCCCTACACCGCCTGGCGGGTGCCGTGGATTCACAACGCCTTTGAGAATGCCGCGTCCACCATCGCCGGTGTGGAGACGGCATACCGCAGCATGGTCCGGCAGGGCAAAATCCCCGAGCGCAATGTCAAGTTCATCGCCTTCGGCGGTGACGGCGGCACTTACGACATCGGCTTTCAGGCCCTCTCCGGTGCTCTGGAGCGCGGCCATCAGTTCCTTTACGTTTGCTACAACAACGAGGCCTACATGAACACCGGCATCCAGCGTTCTGGCGCCACCCCGCTGGGCGCCCACACCACCACCTCTCCGGCGGGCACCGTCATCCCGGGCAAGCAACAGATGCGCAAGGACCTGACGGCCATCATTGCGGCCCACGACATCCCCTACGTGGCCCAGGCAGCCCCCACCCAGTGGAAAGACCTGATGGAGAAGACCCGCAAGGCGGTCAATTGCGGCGGGCCGGCCTTCCTGAACGTCCTCTCCTCCTGCAACCGGGGCTGGCGGCATGAGACCTACGAGACGCTGGAGATCACCCAACTGGCGGTGGATACCTGCTACTGGCCTCTCTACGAAGTGGAGAACGGCGTCTGGCGGCTGACCTACAAGCCGAAGGAGAAATTGCCGGTGGAGGAGTGGCTCAAGCGGCAGGGCCGATTCCGCCACCTCTTCCGCCCGGAGAACCGCCACCTGATCGACGAACTCCAGGCCGAGGTGGACCGCCGCTGGGAGCGGCTGCTTTTCCTTTGCGGAGAGAAATAACCGATTCGGTGACCGTCACCTCCAGGGTGACGGTCACCTTTTGGGGGAGGAAATGGCCGAAGTTCTATCCCCTCCCGATGATGCCCGGCACGTTCTGGGTCCGGGTGAACACGAGGCCTTCTATTTTGCCTTCACTGCGCCGGACGGCTCCGTGTTTGGTATCCTGCGCACCCTCTTCGGGCACGATTCGGTCTTAGAAATACTGGTTCTGAACGTTCAAGGCACAACCTGGTTCCATCAATCCACCGGAGGGATACAGCCAGGCCTCTCAGACCTGGACGCTTCGGGCCCCTCGCTTCAGTTGCGTCGTATCCGCCCCTGGGAGGCCTGGTTCTGCTCCTTTTGTGGCCCCGTTTGGAACTCCGCAGGCCAGGAAGCCCCTCTCCTGCTGCAACTGGCATTCACGGCAACCACGCCGCCTGACCAGTATATCTTCGGCCTCTACACCCAGGCCCAGCAAGATGGCCGTCTGCGCGGACACATCGGGATTGGCCCAACCAACCTGGACGGGGAATGGCTCTGCTACCGGGACCACAGTTGGGGTGTGCGGCCGATGGGGGTGGCCTTGGGGTGGACCGTCGCCTGGGTCCCGGAGCGGCTCTACGCCGTCCAGGTGGAGACCTCTCAGGGACCGGCGGGCTTCGGCCGCTTCGTCGCTGCGGACAGCACTGCCCATCCGCTACGGCTCCCTCAGGTCACCCCTCTTCCAGATGGTGGACGAATCGGAGAACCGGAAGTCGGGCTGGAGCCATGGACGTTCGCCCGCATCGCAAGCCCGCTGGTCGCATATCTGGGTCCGGCAGGCCACGAGGCTTTCCGCTCCACTCCTCTGCCGGGTGACCTGTTGCAAGACGAACTCGGCCCGGCTCGTTTTATATCTCCGGAGGGAGAACCTTTTACCGGATTTCTGGAACAGGCACGGAGGCTGCGATGACCGAATGGCTGCTCAGCGGACATAATACCCAGGAGACCACCAGCCTGGCACGGCCAGTGACGGTGACGATGACGGAAACCGGCCTCGACGCCCAGATTTCCTGGTTTCTGGGCGCGCTGGCGGGAGATACTTCGGACTTTGATACCACGGTAAAGCCGACCCAGGTTGTTCAGGGTTGGCTCTACCTCAATATCCACTACTACGCCCGGAACATGGCGCGCGTCCTTCCGTTTGATCCTACCTCTGTGGGCGCGCCCGCTGGACTGATTCAGGAAACGGTTCGCGTTCCCCGGGGTCGTATGCTGGCCTTGCCGTGGCGGTTCGGCCGCACCTATCGCTGGGCAGCCCGCTTTTATCGTCATCAACTTCCTCATATAGACAGCCGGTTGCGAGAGATATTCTGGTCGCTCCGAGAAAGTACGGATAATCTGATACCCCTGTCGGAGGCACTGTTTGATCCCGATTTCTACACCCGTTGCCGGGAAGCGGACCGGGCCCATATCGTTATCTCGTTGACCATCACGGCGCTGGACGGTGTCCTCCGCCAGCGGGCGCCGGAACTGCTGCCCCTCTTCGCCAGCGAGGCCACTGCGACTTCGCTGATGGGCCAGCGCATCTGGGAACTGCGAGACCTGGCCGCACAGTCCGCGCCCCAGATTCGCCGAATGCTGGAAGAGGGCATCACCGATATAGAAGCGTATCAGGCCTTCCCGGAAGCTACCCCGCTTGTGGAAGGCGTCCGGGCCTTCCTCCGTCAGTACGGCCATCGGGGATTCCGCTTTGAGGCCGATTTTGAAACCGAACGGCTGGCCGACCGACCTGAGCACATCCTTTTGGCCGTCGCTGCGCAACTGCGGGAGGACCAATCTCCCCAGGCGCGGGCTGAAGCCGCCCGTCAGCGGGCGCTGGAAGCGCTGCGTCGGATGAGTCTGCCGGAGCGGGCCCTCTGGCAGCGGGTGCTCCGATGGGGACGCCAGTTGATTGCCTGGCGGGAGGATTCCAAGAGCAACATTGCTCTTCGGCAGGCCACATACGGTCTGGCGGCCCGACGCCTGGCCCGTCACTTCTACCCTGATCAGCCCGAGGACATCCTGATGTTCTATACCCTGGACGAGTTCCTGGCTTTCGTCCGCAGCGGGGGGGAACAACGGCTGCCGATGGAGATCCTGAACCGGCGGCGGGCGGAGTACGAACTGCACCGGAACCAGCCTCCGCCCCCGGAGTTGATCTGGTACAACCCGGAGACGGGGTACTGGCGTCCTGTGGGGGAAGTGGGCACAGCGGACCTGGCAGGTCCGGTCCTCCGCTTTCAGGGGATTGCGGCCAGTCCGGGGGAGGGGCCAGCGGAGGGAATCGCCCTGGTCACCAACGACCCGCTGGAGGCGGGGCGACGGTTGCTGAAGATGGAGGGGGCGGTGATTCTCGTCACTCGGCTGACGGACCCCGCTTGGTCGGGGTTGTTTCGGCGGCTGAACGGGGTGGTGACGGAATTGGGGGGCGTGATTTCCCACGCGGCCATTGTGGCGCGGGAGAACGGCCTTCCGGCGGTGGTGGGGGTGGCGGACATCACCCGCCACATCCGGGACGGACAGCGGTTGCGGATAGATGGCCGCACGGGCATGGTGGAGGTGATCGGATGACGGATCTCCTCATTTCCCCATGGGAATCAGAAGCAACACGGCCGCTGCCATCGGTGGAAGCAGCGGGGGGAAAGGGGTACGGCCTCTACTGGCTGGCGGCCCACGGATTTTCTACCCCGCCCACCTGGGTGCTGAGCACCGCCGCGTTTGACCTGACGATTCGGCGGATGGAACTGGAGGGGGAAATCGTTCAACTTTCGCGCGCTCTGGCGACCGTCGGTGACGACTGGGTCCAACAGCAGCAAACGCTGGACGCCATAGAGCCGCGTCGTCTGGAAATGGTGCAGCGAGTGGCGCAGGCGGTCCTCCTGGATCCCATCGGGCGGGCGTTGGAGAAACTGGTCCTGATGCCCACCCAGTGGGCCGTCCGCTCGTCGGCAACGGTAGAGGACCGGCCTGGGCAGAGTTTCGCCGGACAATTCCTCTCTTTGCTCTCGGTCCCCTCCGGACGTCCCCTTTGGGATGCTATCCGACAGGTCTGGGCTTCCACGTTCCGCCGGGAGGTCCTCGCCTACTGTCTCCAGCGGGGAGTCCCTATCCCCCGGATGGCAGTGATTCTCCAGCCGATGAGGCCCATCACCGCGCAGGACCGCTCCGGCGTCGCCTTTAGTCGTTCTCCGGTGTCCACAATGCCGGGGGTGTTGATTCAGGCTACATATGGCGCTGGAGAGACCGTTGTCAAGGGGTATGGCGGTGACCTCTATAGCGTGGAGGGTGAGAACGTACGTATCCAGCGAATGACACCCCCACAGATTCAGATCACCGGGCCGCAGGGGTATCTGGAACCCGCTCCGCCGCCGGATGCTCTGCCCCTGACCGAGGAAGAAGCCCTCCATCTGGCCGCGCGGGTGGAGCAGATTGCCGGGGAATGGGAAGGCCCGGTCAATGTGGAATTCGTCTGGCAGGCCCACCAGGACCCCCAATTTGTGCAGGTGCGCGCGGCGGTCCCATAGGGCCTCCCGGAGGACCGAATGCGGAACGGATACTTTTGGGCTCATTGGCTCATTGCCCTTCTGTATGTTGCTCTCGGTACCCTCTACGCCGTCTATACTCCTCCCTGGCAGGCTCCGGACGAACCGGCCCACTACAACTACATCCGGGCCCTGGCCGAGGAGCGGGCGCTGCCGGTCATAGAAGAGGGGGATTACAACCAAGATTACCTCCATCGCCTGACCTCCCAGAAATTTCCCCCCCAACTCTCTATCGCCCCCTTGCGGTACGAGGACCATCAGCCGCCCCTCTATTACCTCCTGGCCGTTCCGGTCTACCTCCTCTTCGGCGGCGCCCTGATTCCTCTTCGCCTGCTCTCGGTGATGCTGGGGCTTCTTTTGTTGACGGTGGTCCGTCGCCTGGTGTGCGATCTCTTCCCCGGCCGTCCTTTTCTGTCGCTGACGGCGATGGCCCTCATCGCGTTCCTGCCCCAGCATATTGCTATGACTGCCGCCGTCAACAACGACGCGCTGGCGGAACTGGTCCTGGCGATGGCCCTCTGGCTGGCCGTCCGCCCCCATCCCCGTCCATGGCCGTTGGGAGCCGTAGTGGGGCTGGCCTTGCTGACCAAGACGACCGCCTACGTCGCGCTGCCGGTGGCCTTGCTGGCTCTCTGGTGGGGTGGGGCACGGATGAGCGCGGATGAACAGAGATTGAGACAAAGAGAGCAATCCGCGCCCCTCCGCGCTTCCCCGCGTCCTCTCCTCTATACGGTTGCCCAGACGGGGCGGATGCTCCTGGCCGCGTTGCTGCTGGCGGGACCCTGGCTGGTCCGTAACGGGGCCATCTACGGCTGGGCCGACCCCCTGGGCCTGGCCCGGCACAATGCCGTTGTCCAGGGGCAACCCCGGACCGCGGAGTGGCTGGCGCAGCACGGCCTTGATGGCCTGGCCGTGCAGTTTCTCCGCACCACCTTCCAGAGTTTCTGGGGTCAGTTCGGATGGATGGGCGTCCCGATGCATCCGCCCGTCTACCTGGCCCTGGCCGTTCTCTCTGGGCTGATAGGGGTGGGTTTCCTGGCCTGGTGGCTGGATCGCCGTCGCCCCCGCCTGACGCCCCAGCAGCGGAGAGGGGCTGTCCTCCTAACCTTCTCTGCCGGCCTGACCGTCCTCTCTTACCTCTGGTATAACCTGACCTTCGTTCAGCACCAGGGCCGCTACCTTTTCCCGGCGCTGGTTCCGCTGGCGTTGGCGGGCGCGCTGGGTCTGGAATGGTGGGCGGGCCGGAGGGCGGGCGTCCTGCTGCTGGGGGTAGGGCTGATGGGCATTCCGCTGGCGCTGGGTTGGACGCTGCGGCGGACGGCCTTGCCGCTCTGGGGGGCGATGGGGATTCTCCTCCCCGCGCTCTGGCTGCTGGCTTTGTTCATCCCTCGCCTCCGCCGTCCCCTGATGCTGGCCGCCTGGATGTTGGGGATGATCGGGCTCAACCTGTACGCGATTTTCTGGGGAATCGTCCCCAACCTGTGAGGGCATTGGTCACAAGTTATTGAGTCTCGCCTTGCTATAGTAACAGCAATTGGATAGGCAATTTCCCGCTG
>ERZ1685332.253-NODE-253-length-9553-cov-6.278901_pt1 | contig 9553 bp, 7 predicted proteins | sample MGYA00580193_ERZ1685332 | MGnify/ENA primary metagenome ERZ1685332 (study PRJEB41501, sample SAMN08275520) | hot springs metagenome | biome: alkaline hot spring; material: microbial mat | place: Russia: Ush-Beldyr | collected 2015-07 | depth 0.5 m m ...
ACCCTCATTTTCTAAAAACTCTCTAATATATTTTATGATTTGTTGTCTTTTAATGAAAGTTTCTTTAACAGCGGGATTTACAATCAAATCAACATATCTTTGTCTATATCTTGCCTCTATGTCTTTAAGTCCATGCCACTTTTCAGGTAAAGGTCGTAGAGATTTGCTCAAAAAAACAAAGTTCCTAACTTCTATAGTTAATTCATTTGTTTTGGTTCTAAATAATCTACCCTCTACACCTATGATATCACCGATATCAAGATACTTAAGCAATTGATATTTATCACCTAAAATATCTTTTCTAAAATAAATCTGTATTTTTCCTTTAGAGTCCTGTAGGTGGGCAAATGCTGATTTACCAAACTCTCTTAAAAGAATAACTCTTCCAGCTATTGAAGCAGTTACATTTCCCTGTTCTAAATTTTCTTTATCCAAATCTCTGAAGTCTTCGAAAATTTTATAAGAGTTTATTGATGGTTCAAAAACTCCATTGTAAGGTTCTACACCAATATTTCTTAACATTTCTAATTTTTTTATCCTTTGCTGAATAAGTTCATTCAATGGAGTTTCCTGCATAGCCTTAAATTATACCCCCTTGATATTTTATTAGTCAAATTTCGAATAAGTTTATAGAAAAGAAGTGACAACAGCAATTTTTAAGATTTATAAATTAAAAAATCGGGGCGAGCCGATTTGAACGGCCGACCACTCGCACCCCAAGCGAGTGCGCTAACCAGGCTGCGCTACGCCCCGATTAAGATAGATTTGATTAAGATAAAATTTCAAGGATTTCTTTTAGTTTTATTTTAACTTTTTCTAAAGTATCTTTTCTAATGTTACTTCTGCAATTCATTGATTGATAAATTTTATTCAACTTTTTTCTTACTCCCTCTATTGTATATTTCTCTTCATAAAGCATTTGTTTTATTTGAAGTAAAAGTTCTATTTCCTTTTTAGTAAATAATCGTTGTCCCCCTTTAGTTTTTTTTGGCATTAAAAAGGGAAATTCTTTTTCCCAAAACCTTAAAACATAGGGCTCAACTCCTACTATTTTACTGGCTTCACCTATTTTGTAAAAGAGTTTAAAAGGTAATTGTTTTTGTAATGTTTTACCCATTTTATGTTGAAGATTTCTTGAACTTATCTTTTAGCTTTTTACTGGCTCTAAAGACAACAACCTTTCTTGGTTTAATTTCGACTGGTTCCATATTTTTAGGATTCCTACCCATTCTGGCACATTTTTTTTTAACAATAAAAACTCCAAATCCTGATATTTTGATTATTTCATCTTCTATTAGTCCTTCTTTCATGGTTTCGAAAATTATATCCACTATTTTTTGTATTTCTGTTTTTGGTAGTCCGATTTTTTCAAAGATATAGTTGATGAGAGCAACTTTTGTCATGGAGCCTCCTAATTGGGATTATGTAGTTTAGAACTTTTGAATTTTAATATATTTGATTAAAAAATTGTCAAGTTAGCCGGAAACTCTCTTTTTCACATAAGGTAATAGTCCTCCCTGAATAATAATCTCACTTTCTTTGGAATTTAAGTTAGAAATGACTTTAAAAGAGAAGTCTTTATTTAAGATTTTAACATGATATATTTGATCATTTTTAATGCTTTCTATAATATTCTGTATCACTAAAATATCACCTTGTTGGATCTTATCATAATCTTCAGAGGTAGTAAAAATAAGTGGTAATATGCCAAAATTTATTAGATTAGCTCTGTGTATTCTTGCAAAAGATTTTGCTATAACACATTTAATACCAAGAAACATAGGTGCTATAGCAGCATGCTCCCGTGAAGAACCCTGTCCGTAGTTTTCTCTTCCTATAATTATTCCCCCACCTTTGTTTTTAGCATTAATGGCTCTTTCATAGAATTTTTCATCAATATTTCTAAAGGTAAAAGTTGATATCATTGGAATATTTGAGCGATAAGGGAGAATTTGACTGCCAGCTGGAAGAATATCATCTGTAGTTATATTATCTCCAAGTTTTAATAAAACTTCAGCAGTAATTTCCTCTTCAAGAGGTTCTTTAATTGGAACTTCTTTTATGTTTGGCCCTTTTATTATTTGATTGTCTTTATCCCTTTGAGGTGGAATTATCATGTTATCATTAATTAAAAAAGTTTCTGGTTCATCTACTATCTCTATCTTAAAATCTGTATCAGTGGGGTCAACTATCTCACCTTTTATTGCTGACAAACTGCATACTATGGGGGAGGCTAAGTATACACTGGCATCTTTTGTTCCTGAACGACCTTTAAAATTTCTGTTATATGAACGAAGAGAGCTTTGTCCACTACCAGGAGCTCCTCCCATGCCAATACAAGGACCACAAGCAGACTCAAGAATTCTTGCTCCAGCAGAGATAAAATCCTCAATAGAGCCATCTTTAGCAAGCATTTCATAAACTTGTTTTGAACCTGGATTTATAAAAAGAGTTACATCTGGATGCACAGTTTTGCCTCTTAAGATACCTGCAACTGTTTTCATAACTCTATAAGAAGAATTTGTACAAGAACCAATACATACCTGATCAATTTTCATTCCCTTAAGTTTACTTACTGGGACTACATTGTCAGGACTATGGGGCTGTGCAATTAGAGGTTCTATTGATGATAAATCTATCTCTATAATTTCATCATAATTAGCATCTTCATCAGCTTTTAACTCTATCCATTGATGCTGTCTTCCTTGAGCTTTTAAAAATCTGAAAGTATTTTCATCACTTGGAAATATTGATGTAGTTGCTCCTAATTCAGCTCCCATATTTGTAATTGTAGCTCTCTCATTTAATGATAAGTCTTTTACACCAGGACCGCCATACTCAAATATCTTACCAACTCCGCCTTTTACAGTTAATTTTTTTAAAAGGAACAATATCACATCCATAGCAGTTACATATGGTCTGTTAAGTTTTCCATTAAGATGGATTTTTACTATTTTTGGCATACTGAATTCAAAAGGAAGTCCCGCCATCACTGAGGCTGCCTCAAGACCACCTACACCAATTGCAATCATTCCCATTCCACCACATGTAGGTGTATGACTATCTGTGCCTAAGGCAATCATTCCAGGAGCGGCAAACCTTTCCAAATGAACTTGATGAGATATACCATTACCAGGTCTTGAAAAATAAGCGCCATACTTGGCTGCAGCAGTTTTAAGAAAAAGATGGTCATCAGCATTCATGAAATTACTTTGCAACATATTATGATCTACATAAGAAACAGCAAGGGGAACTTTTACACTGTCAAGCCCCATTGCTTCAAATTCTAACCAAGTCATTGTTCCAGTAGCATCTTGAGTGTAAACTTGATCAACCTTTACACCAACTAAGCTACCAGGAGTAAGCGTGCTATATAATAAATGAGACTCTAAAATCTTTTGCACAATATTTTTGCCCATTAACTCCTCCTAAGATCTCTTTAATTTTGCCTGCCAGAAATTTATGAATTATTGGATTACCTGCAATAATATCTCCTGTAAGGAGGTATTTATCATTACCATCAAAATCTGACACAACACCTCCAGCTTCTTTAATTAAGAGGGCTCCTGCTGCAATATCCCAAGGCTTCAGAGCATACTCAAAAAATCCATCAACTCTTCCACAGGCAACATAAGCTAAATCAATAGCAGCTGATCCTGCTCTTCTAATGTCATTAACTGAATGGAGCATTTTATGGAATATTTTTAAATAATCTTCAATATAATGTTTATTTCTAAAGGGAAAGCCTGTAGCAATAAGAGATAAATGGGGCTCGTTGGTTTTTGAAACAGTTATTTTAAAACAGTTGACAAAGGCTCCAGAGCCTTTTTCAGCATAAAAAGTTTCATTTCTTAGAGGATCATGTATAAGTCCAATTATTAGTTCTCCCTTGTACATTAAGGCTATAGAGATGGCAACAAAAGGAAAGCCGTGAATAAAATTAGTTGTTCCATCAAGAGGATCAATAATCCATAGGTAGTCTGCTTTTTCAAAATCGTTTGCTGATTCCTCAGCCATGATATGATGATTAGGAAAATGTTTTTTTATATGTGTAATTATAGTTTTTTCACACTCTAAATCTACTTTTGTTACAAAATCAGAAAAGCTTTTCTGGTTAATTTCTTCCTCTGTTATACTTCCTATTTTTTCTTTAATTAATATCCCTGCCTTTTGGGCAGACTCAATTGCAACTATCAGGGGTTCTTTCACTCAAAAAACTCCACTGCTTCGTGAAATGATACTCTCTTTGGAGGTGAAGGAATATAATCAGGATATCCTATTGGTAGTATTACAACAGGTCTTAAATGACCTGGTAATTTTAAAATTTTTGATGCCTCTTCTTCCCTGAATGCTCCTACCCATACACTTCCAAGCCCATTTTCACAAGCAACAAGCATGGCATTTGTGATACTGCAAGCCACATCCTGAATTGCATAAAGATTTACACCTCTTTCACCATATCTGGAGTAAATCTTGTTTTTATCAATGCAACCCACAATAACCAAGGGTGCTTCATAAATGAAGAGTTGACCTAAAGCAGCCTTTGCTAACTGTCTTTTTAAATCATTGTTAGTTACAAAAAAAAACTTTCTTGCTTGCAAATTACCAGCAGATGGTGCCCAAATAAGAGCTTCTATGAGTTTATTTATAATCTCCTCTGGAATCTTTTTATCAAGAAATGACCTGATACTTCTTCTGGATTTAACTATCTTTAAAACTTCATCCATTTTTATATTTTAACAGCTTCTTTCTTAATCTGCAAATGTTGGAATACTTTAAAAAGCTATAATAGCCAGAACAAAGATAATAATAAATCAAAATTACCTGCCTTATATTTCTTCAAATTCTTGACTTTACCTTTTCGTTTTGATTTAATATTTGATAGCTTTAAATTAAACTCCATTATTTTAAAGCTTTCATGTTCAAAAGACAAAAAAGTTGAAGTTCAAAAGGATTAAATATAGCTATGAGAGACAGAATTGGGATTAAAACAAAAACCTTAATAAATTTTTTTATAATAAAGATAATGTCAAAAATTTTATGTAGTGGGAGTGTGAATATATGAATATGAATATGAAAAATTTTGGAGGTTGAAATGAGTAGAGAGATTGAAAAAATTAGAAACATTGCCATTGTTGCCCATGCAGGTGCGGGAAATACAAAACTTGCAGAGCAAATCCTTTTTAAAGCTGGAAAAATTGACAGAGTAACAACAGGCGAAACGACAGGTAAAGTCATTGACTATGAACCTGAGGAACTGGCAAGAAATATGACATTAAGTTGTAAAGTGGCTTACTGCGATTATAAAGATTACAGAATTAATATTATAGATACACCTGGTTTTGTGAATTTTCTTGAAGATACAAAAAATGCCTTAAGAGTGGTTGATGGTGCTATTGTTATTGTAAGTGCTATTTCAGGAGTTAAAGCAGAAACAAAAAGAATATGGAAATACTGCGATATGTATGACCTTCCAAGAGTGATTTTTGTAAATAAGCTTGACAGAGAAAATGCCTCCTTTGAAAGAGCATTAGCAGAAATTGAAAATTCTTTCAATCAAGAAGCTATCCCCCTTACCTTTCCAATAAACGAAGGTCCGACTCTTAAGGGAGTTGTTGATATAGTCTCATTAAAAGCATATATACAAGATGGAAAATCATTAAAAGAGACAACTATCCCTACCGATTTAATGGGCAAGGTTGAAGAATACAGAAAAAAGTTTGTAGAAAAAATTGCAGAGCTTGACGACAGACTTCTTGAGAAATACCTTGAAGGAGAAGAATTATCTAATGAAGAATTAATTCGTGGACTTCATGATGCATCCTTAGCACGTAGATTTATACCTACTCTTGCAGGCTCAGCACTTCTTGGAATTGGAGTTGAGGCTTTGCTTGACAGTATTATATTTACATTGCCAAATCCTGCTGAAAAAGCTAACATCTACCCAATAAAAGGCATAAATCCAAAAGATGGAAAGGAAGTTACAAGAAAGCCTTTAAATACAGAACCACTCGCTGCATATGTTTTTAAAACAACAATTGATCCTTTTGCAGGTAAAATTTCATATATTAGAGTTTTCTCTGGAGTTCTGAAGGCTGACTCTACTGTCCTCAATCCAAATACAGGCACAAAGGAAAGAATGGGACAGATTTACTATATTCTTGGAAAAACGCAGATACCCTGTCAAAAAGCAGGAGCTGGAGAGATTGTAGCAACAGTAAAACTTAAAGATACTCTTACAGGACATACTCTCTGTGATGAAAACAACTCAATTCAGCTACCCGAAGTAAGATTTTCTGAACCTATTATTTCTTATGCAATTGCACCAAAAACACGGGGAGATGAGGAAAAAGTTAGCACAGCTCTTCACAAACTCCTTGAAGAGGATCCAACACTTAAATTTTCAAGAGATGAGGAATCAAAAGATATGATTTTAAGTGGAATGGGACAGGTTCATATAGAAGTTGCTTTGGAGAAACTTAAAAGAAAATTTGGAGTAGAAGTTAATCTAATGGCTCCAAAAGTTCCGTACAGAGAAACAATAAGAGCCTCTGCAAAAGCACAGGGGAAATATAAAAAGCAGTCTGGTGGCAGGGGACAGTATGGAGATTGCTGGATTCAAATTGAGCCTTTACCAAGAGGAGAAGGGTATCAATTTGTTGACAAAATTGTAGGAGGAGTTATTCCCCAACAGTATCGTCCTGCCGTTGAAAAAGGCATAATTGAGACAATGAAAGAGGGTATATTAGCATATTATCCAATAATTGATATAAAAGTGACACTTTATGACGGAACTTACCATCCTGTGGATTCCTCAGAAATGGCTTTTAAGATAGCTGGTTCTTTAGCTCTTAAAAAATCTTTCATGGAGGCAAAGCCTGTCTTACTTGAGCCCATTATGAAAGTTGAAATAATTGTGCCACAGGAAACATTGGGAACAATAATTGGAGATTTAAATTCGCGTAGAGGCAAGGTGCAAGGAGTAGAACCACATGCAGGAGGTAATCAAAAAATCATAGCCCTTGTCCCCATGGCTGAGATGCTTACTTACGCTAATCAGCTACACAGTATAACTTCTGGAAGAGGAGTATACACGATGGAGTTTTCTACCTACGAAGAAGTACCTTCCCTTATTGCGCAAAAGATAATTGAACAAAGACAGAAAGAGCGTCAAGCAAAAACAGAAGAGTAATGAAAAAACCTTGGAGTGGTAGGTTTCAAGAAAAAACAGCAAAAACTCTCGAGGAGTTTTCTCAATCTATATCTTTTGATCAAAGACTTTGGAAAGAGGATATAGAAGGAAGCATTGCACATGCAAAAATGCTAAATAAACAAGGCATTATTGATGACAATGAGTTTAATCAGATATTAAAGGGGCTAAAAGAAATTGCAGAAGAGATCGAGCAAGGTAAATTTATATTTAAAGTAGAACTTGAAGATATTCATATGAATATTGAAAAAGCTCTTATTGAAAAAACTGGTTCTGCAGGAGCAAAGCTTCATACTGCACGTTCCAGAAATGACCAAGTTGCCACAGATTTGCGTCTTTTTTTAAGAAAAAGAGTAAGTGAACTTATTGAACAAGTAACAGAGCTTGAAAAAACTTTTCTTGCCATCGCTGAAAAAAATATTGACATAATAATGCCTGGCTATACCCATTTACAAAAAGCTCAACCAGTGCTTTTAAGTCATCATATTCTTGCATATGCATGGATGTTTGAAAGAGACCGTCAAAGGCTAAAAGAGACATTAAAAAGAACAAATCAATCTCCACTGGGTGCCTGCGCTATTGCAGGAAGTTCTTTACCAATTGATAGAGAATTTACTGCAAAAGAGCTCGGCTTTGATGAAGTAATTCCCAACAGTATGGATGCTGTTTCAGACAGAGATTTCGTATGTGATGTTTTATACTGTGGTGCAATGCTTATGATGCATTTAAGCAGGCTTGCGGAGGAGATAATATTATGGGCAACTGATGAATTCAAATACATAGAACTTCCAGATAGATTTTCAACAGGTTCAAGCATGATGCCACAGAAAAAAAATCCTGATGCTACAGAGTTAATAAGAGGTAAATCAGGCAGGGTCTATGGCAATTTAATCTCCCTTCTTACCACTCTGAAAGGACTTCCCCTTACATATAACAGAGACATCCAAGAAGATAAAGAATCTGTTTTTGATACCATCGACACAGTAAGCATGTGCATTAAAGTAATAAATGAAATGCTACCACAGATTAAATTTAACAAAGAAAAGATGGAAATCTCTGCCAAGCAAGGCTTTACCACTGCCACAGATCTTGCTGAATATCTTGTAAAAAAAGGAATTCCCTTCAGAAATGCCCATGAAATAACTGGTAAAATTGTTCTTTACTGCCTAAAAAAAGGGAGTAATCTTGCCGAGCTCAGTATTGATGAATTTAAAAAGTTTTCTGAAGTAATTGAAATAGATGTTTACGAGATATTGACCTTAGAAGGCTCAATTGCATCAAAAATCTCCTATGGTAGCACATCTTTAAATAGTGTAATGGAACAGATAAAATTACTCAAGAATATTTTAAAAGAATAATGCTTAAACACCTTTTAAATATTATAAGCTTTCCTAAGAAGCAGAAAAACACTGAAAAAAGCTATGAATTTCATAGCCCGCTAAATTCAAACCCTCTTTCCTTTATTTATGCTCTTATCTGTCTTATTATTTTCTTTTCTTTAATTTCATGTGGAAGGAAAATGGATCCTACACTTGATGAGTACCTGCCACCTGAGCCAGTAGAAAAAATAAATTTAATATTAACTTCTGATAAGATTTTGCTTAGCTGGAATTATCCTAATAAAGCTAAAAATAAAATAAAGAGCTTCCTTATAGAGAAAGAATATAAAGGAGAAAGAAAGATTTTAGGCTACTTCAGTAACGAAACTAACTCCCTTGAGGACAAAGAGTTTATCTTTGATGAAACCTATAAATATCGTATTTTTGCCATTAGCCTTAAAGGCATATACAGTAAACCAAAGGAAATTATTTTTACTCCTATACTACTGCCGGAGATAAAAGATTTTAAGTATCAAATAACTACAGAAGGTGTAATTATTTCATGGAGGGCTGATAAATCATTGAGTTACAATATTTATCGAATAAATCAAAAGGATGAAAAAATAAAAATTGGCTCAACTGATAAAAATTTTTTTAAAGACGAGCTAACTTTTTCAACAATAAATACCTTTAGCTTTAACGGTAAATTAATTTATCTTATAACTGCCTATGTTTCATCTGAAGATAAATACATAGAAAGTAAAGGAACAGAAATATCAATACCCTTAGACTCATTTGTACCTTCAAAACCTCATCAAGTTTTCTGGTCCATTACTGAAGAAGGAATCCATATCTCATGGAAAGAGGTCCCAGAGAAGTGGTGCAAAGGTTATAAAATATATAGAAAGATTTCTCCAGTTGAAGAGTTCAAATTCATTGGAGATACCTCAATTCCTTTGTTTGTAGATACAGAATATAGTTCTAACAAATTAAAATCACCTGTTTATTATAGGGTTACTGCGGA
>ERZ1685332.254-NODE-254-length-9501-cov-15.587233_pt1 | contig 9501 bp, 5 predicted proteins | sample MGYA00580193_ERZ1685332 | MGnify/ENA primary metagenome ERZ1685332 (study PRJEB41501, sample SAMN08275520) | hot springs metagenome | biome: alkaline hot spring; material: microbial mat | place: Russia: Ush-Beldyr | collected 2015-07 | depth 0.5 m m ...
GCCGGCATCGTTTTTCCAATTGCAACAGCAGGCTTCGGCTGTGAGCCTGGCGATTTATCGCCAGGCGAGAGAATAAGCCTTTCACGGCCTTTCGCACAGCAATTGGTATAAGGTTTCACGGTTGACAGAGTACTAACCCAGACATAAAATGTCCGGGCCGAAAGGGCGAATCCCTGCGGGCCGCATTGACATCCCGTTAAGTCCTGCGCGCCGGCCAGGCATCTCGCTGGGCAGGGGATAGCGGCGCTGCCTTCTGCGGATGCTGTTGCCACCTGACGGCGAGCCGTCCAATGCGCCTTTTAGACCAGCAGAAGGCGCGCTGGCCCGTGTCATCAGGCTTTTGTCTCCGATTCGGAGGCCTGGCCCTGCGGCACGTACCACCCTACCGTAGCATTGGATCGGCGCAGGACCGACCGGGCCACCCGCAGGACGTCCTCCGGCGTGACCGCACTCAGCCGGTCCAGGTAACCCTCAAACCAGGTGTAATCGGCGAAAATTTCGCTCCAGCCCAGCCAGAAGGCCTGCCCGGTGACCGACTCGCTGGAGTAGGCGAACTGGGCCCGGGCCTGCTGGATGGCCTTGCGCAGTTCTTCCTCCCGAATCGGCTCGGCGGCGATGCGCTCCAGTTCGGCCCACAACCGCTCCTCCACCTCGGCGGGGGTGTGGCCTGCCCGCACCGTGGCCGTCAGCGAGTACACGAAGGGGTCCACCGTAGGGATGAGACTGCCGGAGACGTCAGCGGCCAGTTCCGTATCCACCAGCGCCCGGTAGAGGCGGGAGGTCTTGTTCGTTCCCCCCTCACCAAAGAGGGTCATCCCGCTGGCGCCGCTGAGCACCGTATCCAGCACCACCAGCGGATGGAAGTCATTGTCGGTCGGGGGCGGGGTGTGGAAGACGACGGTGAAGTAGGCCGTCTGCCCCTCCCCCTCCACCACCACCCGGCGCTCCCCCCGCTGGGGCGGCTCCACCGGGGAGGCCCCGTCCGGCCGATTTCCGGCTGGAATATCCCCGAAGTGACGGCGGATAAGGTCCAGCATCCGCTCCGTCTCAAAATCCCCCACGGCTACCGCCAGCGCGTTGTTAGGGACGTAGTGGGTCCGATAAAAAAGATAGAGGTCGTCCCGCGTCATCCGGAGCAGGTCGCACATATGCCCCAGCGTCTCGTGGCCATAGGGATGGACGCGAAAGGCGGTGGCCATAACTTCCTCGCCCAGCAGGAAGAGCGGGTCGTTCTCCGCCCCCTGCCGTTCGCTGATGATGACGGTCCGCTCGGCCTCCACCTCCTGCGGCTCAAAGAGCGCGCCCGTCATTCGGTCGGCCTCAATCTCCAACTCCAGCCCGATTTTCTCCGCCGGAAGGGTGGCGTAATAGGTGGTGAAATCGTACCAGGTAGCGCCGTTCCATACCCCGCCCTCGCGGGAGATGGCCTTGTCGGCGGTCCCTTTGGGCCAGCGGGGAGTGCCCTTGAAGAGCATATGCTCCACCCAGTGGGAAATGCCCGTGATGCCCACATGCTCCCGCCCGCTGCCAACGCGGTACCATATCCAGAAACTGGTGACGGGAGCCGTGTGGATCTCTTTCAATAGAACGGTCAGCCCGTTTTCCAACGTGGTTTTCAACACGGTCACGTTCACCTCCGCGCCTGTTGTCGGCGGGCCATCCGCCAGACCACGAGGGAGACGATCACGATCATCAGCGCCAGCACCAGGTAGGGCGCGACCAGGGAGACGATAGATGTAATGGTGGCGACAACGTCCTCTATTGTGCTGACAACAGGGTTGGCCGTCCCGCCGGTGGTCACCGAAAGGATGGGACGGCTGGTGGCTTTCACCGCATGGACCCCGCCCGCTACAATCACCCCGCAGATGGCCGCTACAACCGGGTGAAGATTGATGGTGCGCGTACTGGCTGCGAAGAGGATGGCCCCAGCAGCCGGGCGCACCACTGTCTGGATGACGTCGTTGACGCTATCTACGAGGGGGATTTTATCTGCCAGGACCTCTACCACCAGCAGCACTGTCAGGACACCGATGGTCCACCAACTGCTCAGCCAGGCCCACGGCCCCTGCAGGTCTATCAGGCCGTCTGTCAGACGGTCTACCAGCGCGATGACCAGCAGGGGGATGTAGGCGTTGAGCCCGGCGGAGGCGGAGAGGCCGAACGCAGAAGACAGGCTGAGAAATGCCTGGACAACGGACATCTTACGCCTCCTTCTGAACGGATAGAACAGAACGCATCTTATCCCTGGACGGGAGGAATGGTCGGGCTCTGGCGGCCCTCCCTGGCGTTTCATGCCTCCCTACCAACGACCGGCCTCCAGGTTCGCCTATGAAGGGGGGAAGGTCCCCGTTGCTGGAGTGCCTGGCGGTGCTGGGGAGTGCCGTAGCCCTTGTGGCCGGCGAAACCGTAGCCGGGGTATTCCCGGTCCAGTTCGGTCATCCGCTGGTCTCGCTCCACTTTGGCGATGATGCTGGCCGCAGCGACGGAGAGGCAGTGGGCGTCGGCCCTGGGGAGCGACCGCTGCGGGAGTGGGACTTCGGGCAGACGGACATAGTCAATCAGCAGGGCGTCCACCGGCCCCGCTAGTTGGCCAATGGCACGGGCCATCGCCAGCCGGGTAGCCGGAAGGATGCCCAGGTCATCTATCTCCTCTACCTCCGCCCAGCCCACGCCCACCGTCAGCGCAACCTCCCGGATCACGCTGGACAGGGTTTCCCGCTGGAGGGGTGAGAGTTGCTTGGAATCCCGCACATCGGATAGCCGGCGGAGGAGGTCCGGGCGCTCCAGCGGTAGAATGACCGCCGCTGCGTAGACCGGGCCGGCCCACGCGCCGCGCCCGGCCTCATCCACCCCGGCGATCCGCCGGTATCCACAGGCCAGCAGACCTCTTTCTTCATCCAGGTTCGGCGTCTCCCAGGGGGACGCAGACTTGACAGAGAGCGATTCTGGCATAGAATGAAATCACTCACCAGGGCTTGCTGAAATTATACCACACTCCCTGCACAGGTAAAATTGGCCTTGCAACAGGGGGGAGGCAAGTCCTGCCCTGCTCCCGTGGATTCCAACTCTTGGGGCACACCTGGCCCGGAAAGATGAGGGGAAAATGCCGTCATTCCGCCGAATCTCTCTCTCCTTCTGCCTGAGCCTGGGCCTCCTGGCCCTGGTCCTTTTTATCCTCGGTCCGGCTGGCAGCTATGCCCGAGGCAAAGCGGAATTCTCCCCATCCTCTGCCCCTGTTACCGTGGTCATTAACGAGGTGGCATGGGCGGGAACAGCAGCGGATGTCAACGATGAGTGGATTGAACTTTATAACACCACTCCCGTGAGTGTTTCGCTCAGTGGTTGGCGGCTATATTCTTCGGACGGTAGCCCTTCCCTTACCCTGAGCGGCGCAATCCCGCCTTTCGGTTATTATCTGCTGGAACGCACAGATGATAACACGGTATCTGACATCCCGGCTGACCGAATTTACACGGGGGCTCTTAGCGATAGCGGGGAAATCCTGACCCTTACGAACCATCTGGGCAACGTCATAGACACCGCTAATGGGGATGGCGGGATTTGGCCTGCTGGCTCCACGACCGGGCGCCGCTCTATGGAGCGCATAGACCCCGCCGCCCCCGACACCGACGCCAACTGGGCCTCCAACAACGGCGTCATCCGCAATGGCCGCGATGCCAACGGCAACCCCATCAACGGGACGCCGAAGTGCCGGAACTCCGCCGCGACGTCTCTGGCCGACCTGACCTTGAGCAAAATCGGGCCCGCAACAGCTGACCTGGGGGGCCTGGTCACGTATACCATCGTCTTCCGTAACTCTGGCAATCTCACTGCGGCCGCCGTCTGGCTCACCGACACGCTCCCGGCGGACCTGGCTTTCCTGGCCCAGACCGCACCGTACACCTTCACGCGACCCGACCCCTCCACCCTGGTCTGGGACGTGGGCGACCTGGCCCCCAGCGCCGCCTTCACCCTCATCACCGTTACCGCGCAGGTGACCCAGACGCCGGGGACGACGGTCATCACCAACACCGCCGAGGCCGCCACCGCCACTCCGGAGGTGACGACCACGAACAATGTCGCCTGGGCCGTCACAGAGGTTCGTCTCCCTGCGCCGGTCCTCACCCTCACCCGCGCCGGCCCGCCGGTCATTCTGGCCGGAGCGACCTTCACCGCCGTCCTGCGCGTCGGCAACATCGGCGATCTGACCGCCACCGGCGTCGTCCTCACCGACGCGCTCCCGGCGGAGGTGGCCTTCGTCTCCCATACCGCGCCTTTTCCCCTCAGCCAGCCCGCCCAGCACCTCCTCCGCTGGGATGTGGGCGACCTTCCGCCTGGGGTGCGCGTCCCTATCACCGTTACCCTGCGGGCCGGGACCGCCCTCTCCGGCACGCCGGCCTTTGTCGCCACCGCGACCGAATCGGGTGGGCGGGCTGTAGCCGCCGTCTGGAGCGCGCCCGTCATCCCCTACGTCCGCCTCTACGCGCTGGCGCCTGTCAACTACGCCGGCAGTGGTGAGGCCGCAGCCCTCATTAACCTGAGCCCGCACACCGCGACCCTCTCCGGCTGGTGTCTGGACGACCGGCCATCCTTCACCAATTGGGTCTGCTTCCCCGCCGGGGCCGAGATCGGCCCTGGCCACATCCTCTGGCTGGCCCAGAACGGCGACGGCTTCTACCCCGTCTGGGGCTTTGATGCGGACTGGGCCGATGCGGTCAGCGAGCGTCCTGTTCCTCTTCTGCCCGGCTCCTGGCCCGGCTTCGCCGACGCCGGCGAGGCCGCCTACCTGGTCACCGGTACTGTGGTCGTGGACGCGCTGGTCTATACAAGCACCCTTCTCCCCTCCCCTGGTTGGTCCGGTCCCGCCGTCCCCTACCCGTACCCCCGCTTCGCTTCCGGCCAAGTCCTCTACCGCAAACTGGACCCCGCCACCGGCCTGCCTGTCCCCGATACCGACACCGCCGCCGACTGGGCCCAGGACCCCGCCGACCCGCTCCGAGGCCGCAAACTCCGCTACCCCGGCTGGGACCTGGAGGCCCTTTTCTTCCCCGCCGAAATCACCGCCTCGGCGCAGGTGACCCTCGCCGTCGCCCCCGAAGGGACCCTCTCCTTGACCCTCCAGACCATCGGCGCGGCCCGCCAGTCGCTGCGCATCGCGGCCTACACCCTGGAGAGTGTCCCCGTCTACCAGGCTATCCAGGAGCGGATTGGGGCCGGGGTGGTGGTGACTGTTCTGCTGGAGAGCCAGCCTGTCGGCGGGATGTCGTCAGACGAGAAGTGGATCGCCCAGCGGTTGCACAACCCGCCCACTTCCACCGTCTACTTTATGGGCCGGACGGGGGCCCGCTACCGTTACCAGCATGCCAAGTACATCCTGGTGGACGACCGTCTGGCGCTGGTGAGCAGCGACAACTTTACCGAGCGCTCCCTCCCCTCCGACCCCATCGCCAACGGGACGATGGGCCACCGGGGCTTCACTCTGGTGACCGACAGCCCCGGCGTGGTGGCCCGGCTGGCCGAGGTTTTCCGCCGGGACGCTGACCCTGTCCACATAGACGTTGCGCCGTACGGCGACACCTATGCCCCGCCATCGGGCCGTGTCCCCCTGCCTCCGCCGGACTGGACCACTTACACCGCGCCCTTCAGCGGGCTCCTGGCGACGACAGCGACGACCTTAACCGTCCTCCACGGCCCCGAACACCTCCTCCGCCCCGACGACGGCCTGCTGGGGCTGCTGAACCGGGCCGGGCCGGGCGATTCGGTCGCCGTCATGCAACTGAACGAGCCGGTCACCTGGACCTACAGGGTTGGAGAAGCGGGACTGAATCCCCGTGTCCGGGCGCTGGTGGAAGCGGCCCGGCGGGGCGTAGAGGTGCGTATCCTGTTGGATAAGTACTACGATGCCGGGACCAATCTGGCCACCTGCCTGTATCTGAACGGTCTGGCCCGCGCGGAGGGGCAAGGCACAGCCTTGCCCCTACAATGCCGGCTGGGGAACGTCACCGGGCTGGGCACCCACGCCAAAGTCTTTTTTGCGCAAGTAGGGGAGGAGAAGTGGGTGCACATCGGCAGCGTCAATGGCACTGAGACCTCCCATAAGGCCAACCGGGAAGTGGCGTTGCAGTTCGCCTCCGCCGGCGCGTACGCCTTCCTGATGAGCGTCTTTGAGCATGACTGGGCGCGCGCCCACGCGCCGCTGGTCTTTTCCCTCTACCTCCCGGTAGTCTTTCAGGACTATGTCCCCCCGGCGGACTATCCGCTGGTCACCGAGGTCTTTATCAACCCCTCGGGGGACGATGCGGGCAGGGAGTGGATAGAACTCTACAACCCCGGCCCGACGGTGAGCATCGCGGGCTGGACCATCGGGGATGCGATCAATATCGGGGACTATGGGGATGGGCGGTATGCGTTTCCCGCGAGAGCGCAACTGCTGAAGGGGCAGGTGGTCGTTGTGGCGGCCTGCGCGACAAATTTTGCCCGAACCTACGGCTTCAACCCGGCTTACGAGTGGACGAATTGCGATCCGCTGGTGCCGGACCTGATTCCGGCGGGCTCCTGGGCGGGCTTTGGGCTGGCGCTGGGGAACGCGCAGGATGAGGTCCTGCTCCTGAAGCCCGACGGCGCGCTGGTGGACAGCGCCGCCTGGGGCGGGGGGCCGCGCGCGGGCGTGGTTCCCTTCCCGATGGACCCGGAGGACACCTTCCCGTGGGGGGCGTCGCTGAAGCGCTACCCGCCCAACAGCGACCGGAACGACTGCTCCCGGGATTTCTACGTCAGTTGGAGCCCCTCCCCGGGGCGGGTGACGGGGGATGAACGTGCCAGGCACTTCTGAACGTGCCCGGCACATTATACCCATTGCCCATTGAAGGACCAGGAGAGTCCAGCCGAGCGCTAAACCGCCCGGAAACGGCACTCCGCTGCGCTTCGTGCCTCACTACGAACAAAATGCCCAACTACGAACACGAACATGAATAGAATACCGTTTGTAGTGAGCGACGGAGCGAAGCGAAGTCGCGGGAATGAAGGGGCAAAGCTCCCTTCGGGGGCTGGATTTCAACCCGTAGAGCAGGAACAAAATCCGCACCGGATGCGCTCCAGGGGCAGTAGGGGCAGCAGTAGGGGCGTAGAGCCCTACGCCCCTACTACGCCCCTACCACGCCCCTACTCACCCCCCTTGATCCCCCCTCTCCCCTTGATTTGTCAGGGGAGAGGGGGGAAGGGGGAGGGGTTTTGCGGCGGCCGAAGGCCGCCGCAAAACCCCTCTTTGCAACCCCTCCCCTCTCCCGCCGCCGAAGGCGAGCGGGAGAGGGGAGGGGGCAGGGGGTGGGGTGAGGGCGTGACCGAGTGACCAACACTTTACAGGGAGATTACCGCGAAGCCGCCTGCCGCAAAACCCTCTTCGGGGGGAGGGGGTGAGGGCCCCAACCCGATGTATCCAGAGCGGCGCGGTTTTTGCCCTATAGCGATTTTTCATAGGAGGAGGCGATGAGCACACCCACCAAAATCATCCTCAGCGACCTGCATCTGGGGGCGGGGCTCTTCGGCGGTGCCAACCCGCTGGAGGACTTCCGCCACGACCGGGAGTTCTATGACTTTATGCTCACCCTGCGGGATGAGAGCGAGTCCACCGGGCGGCCGATGGACCTCATCATCAACGGCGACTTCATTGAGTTTCTCCAGGTCCCCGCCGTGCCGGTCTCCGAATACGACCCCCGGCGCCAGTATCCAGAGGATGCCTACCGGACCACCACCGAGGCGGATTCGGTCCTGCGGATCGACCTGGTGATTGCCGGGCACCGTCCCTTTTTTGAGGGACTGGCGGCCTTTCTGTCGGAGCGCCCCCGCCGCACGGTGACCATCATCAAGGGCAACCACGACATCCCCTTGTATTGGTCTGGCGTCCAGTGGCGCATCCGGGAGGCCCTGGGCGCCACCGGTCCCCGCGCCGCGCTGCTCACCTTCGCAGAGCGGTTCTTCTGTCAGGACGGGGTCTATGTGGAGCACGGCAACCAGTACGGGGATCCGCTGAACTCTCTGGATAACTTTGAGAACCCGGTGGATCCCCATCAACCCGACCGTCTGAAAATGCCTCTCGGCTCCCGGTTTGTCGTTGAGTTTTTCAACCACGTGGAGTCCGAGAAGTGGTGGGTGGATGCGGTCAAACCGATTACTGCCTTCATCGCCTATGGGATGGTCCTGGAGCCGGCTTTTGCCCTGAAAGCGCTGGCGATTCTGCTCACGGCTATCCCGGGGATGATTTTCCGCCCGTTCACGGCTGGGCCGGGGGAATGGTCGCCGCTGGACGCCGTCCGCGCGGATAACGTTGACGAAGTAGCCCGCCGCTACGCGGACGATCCGGACTTCCGCCGGGCAATGGACGCCGCACTGGATGCGTATCTGGGGAGTATCGGCCCCCCTTCGCCCACCGTCCGCGCCCCCGGAGGCGAAACCGGTTCCCCGCAGATCGGCGCTCAGGCGGGGAGCCTGGTGAGATTTCGCCAGTTCCTTCAGCGTTTCTGGGCACGGGTTCCTCGCCTTCGCCGACGTGGCGCCCGGACCGAAACGGTGCGGCCCGCCCTCCTGGAGACCGGCCAGCGCATCAGCTGGAGGTTCAGCGACAACTTGGTGAAGGTAGCGCAGCAGATCATCCAGCAACGGGGAGTCTCTCTGGTCGTTTTCGGGCACACTCACGAGGCGCGGCTGGAGGTACTGCAGGGGGGCGTATATGCTAACAGCGGCACATGGACCTGGTGGCGGGATTTCTCCAGGGCCAGCCCGGAAGAATGGAGGCAACTGTTGGAACGTCCTGAAACGTTCCTTACTCCCCATTACCTGACCTATGTGCGCGTGGACCATGGTCCTGAAGGCCATCTCCGGGCATCCGTCCATGACCTGAGCGGCAGCCTTCCCCTGCCCAGGGAGGCACAGGGGATAGTTTAAGACAATTGTCACTCCGAAATCACGCCGTTTGTCACTCTTCATCAGGGCTGGGTTGAGGTACAATGCGAACCGAGGTGAGGGTGGCCGACGCCGTGTGATAGGCGTTCTCCCCAAACCACATCGCACCTCTCCTCCTTTCTTGGCTGGCGGTCCCCCGGGTTCCCCCCCGCCCGGGGGACCATCTTTTATGGCCCATGAATTCCCCCTTTTTGTTTCCCGCCGGGGGCGGAGAGGGCGGCGCGCCGCTTTCCGATACCCATTGCTGTATGAAACCGTGAAATACCCTCTCTCACGCCTGGCAATGAATCGCCAAACTCACTGCTGAAACCTGCTGTTGGGGCTTAACCAATGGCTCTGGCCATCGCTTGTCAGGAGATTTGCCCCCTCATCTCCTCTGGCCTCCCTTCTCCTCAACTTTGGCCTTTTTGCCTGCGATCCTTCTGCAGGGGATCTTGGCCGCCTCCATAGCCTAAAAAGAAGCTTGTTTTTTCACTGCGGCGGCGAAGTACTTCGCCACAGAGATTCTTGAGGGTAATCCCACGCCCCATTAGGCGCAGGACT
>ERZ1685332.255-NODE-255-length-9442-cov-14.054117_pt1 | contig 9442 bp, 7 predicted proteins | sample MGYA00580193_ERZ1685332 | MGnify/ENA primary metagenome ERZ1685332 (study PRJEB41501, sample SAMN08275520) | hot springs metagenome | biome: alkaline hot spring; material: microbial mat | place: Russia: Ush-Beldyr | collected 2015-07 | depth 0.5 m m ...
GGTCATGGCATCCCCAGCGCCGGCATTGCCAGAGCCGCCGTGAAGGAGACGGCGCGGTATCTGGAACAGCGGGAGCGGGCGCAGCGACTGGCCGAAGCCCTCCGACAGGCCGAGGAGGACTTCCGCGCCGCCGCGCGGGAGCGAGGGTGGAGCAACGTAGCGGACGCTTCTCTCTGCGTCTCTGCGGTGGTTTTTTTCACAGGGAAGCATTCCATTAGCCGGAAATGAGAGATATGGTAGAGGAAACAACAGCCACCGAGCCCGAAATCCGGACCGAAGAACCGGTCCAACCCGAAGAACAGCCGTCCCCTCCGGAGCGGCCGGAGCAACCCGTTGTGGGCGTCCGCTTCCAGGAAGGGGGGAAAATCTACTCCTTTCTCCCCGGCGCCTGCACCGACCTGGTCCCGGGCGACTTCGTCGTCGTGGATACCGCCTGGGGGCGGCAGATTGGCCGCGTCGCCTTCATCCAATATCTCCCCCCGGAGAAGCGCCGGGACGACCTGAAGACGGTCCTCCGGCGGGCCACCGGCGCCGACCTGGCCCTGCGGCAACAGTGGGAAGACAAAGCAAAAGAAGTCCTGCAGCAATTGCGGGCGCGGGCCCTCCAGCAATCGCTGCCGGTCAAATTCGTCACCGCCGAGTACACCCTGGACGGCAAGCGGCTCACCATCCTCTACGAGACGGAAGCGAAAGTGGACCTGGAACCGTTGCGGCAAGAACTGGCGACGAACCTCCAGACCCAGGTGGAGATGCGGCAAATCGGGCCCCGGGACCGGGCGAAACTGCTGGGCGGGTACGGGGCCTGCGGCGAGCCCCGCTGCTGCTCCCGCTTCCTGGCCGATTTCAGCCCCGTCTCCATCCGCATGGGCAAGGCCCAGGGCATCTCCCTCACCCCCTCCGACATCACCGGGATGTGCGGACGGCTGCGCTGCTGCATCGCTTACGAGTACGAGACCTACCAGGAGGCCCTCCAGGGACTGCCCAAACTCAAGAGCATCGTCCGCACCCCCCGGGGCGTGGGCAAGGTGGTGGACCTGGCCCCCCTCAAAGGGACGGCCATCGTCCAGATTGAGGGCCAGCGGGTGGAAGTCCCTGCCGCTGAGATAGAGGTCCTGCCGAAAGATTTCCCCATTTCTGAGCCTCAGGAGGACGAATGAGCGGGAAAGGACGGGTTCTGGTCATCCTGGCCCATCCGGACGACCCGGAGTTCTTCTGCGGCGGAACGGTGGGACGGTGGGTCCGGGAGGGCTGGGAGGTCATCTACCTCCTGGCGACCCACGGAGAGCGGGGCGCCGATGACCCGACCATCCCCACGGACCAACTGGCCCGCATCCGGGAGGAGGAACAGCGGGCCGCTGCGCGCGTCCTGGGCGTGCGGGAGGTCATCTTCCTGGACTACCCCGACGGCTCCCTGACCCCCACCTTGGAATTGCGCCGGGACCTGACCCGCCAGATTCGGCGCTGGAAGCCGGACGTGGTGATTACCTGCGACCCCACCGTCCGCTACCGCTCCGGCTACCTGAACCACCCCGACCATCGGGCCATCGGCGACGCCGCGCTGGACGCCGTCTTCCCCGATGCCCGCAACCCCCGCCAGTTCCCCGAACTGCTGGCGGAGGGACTGGAACCCCACCGAGTGCGGGAGGTCTACATCGCGGGCGCGGCACAGCCGGATACAGAAGTGGACATCACCGACACCTTGCCCCTGAAACTGGAGGCGCTCCGCCACCACCGCTCCCAGATTGCCAACCCGGACGGCCTGGAGGCCCAGCTCCGGGAATGGTACCGGAAAGAGGAACCCGATGGGACGGTCCGGTACGTGGAACGCTTCCGGCGAGTCGTACTGAGGTAGAACCGACCACCCCAATCCACCCCTGAAATGTTCACGGGAACGTGCCAGGCACTTTTGGGAGTGCCTGGCACGTTTATTTGCCGCCCGACCGATTCGCGCTATAATCCCCCAAAAGGAGGGAAGATGAAAACCGCAGACCTTATCCTCACCGGTGGCGTGGTCGTCACTATGAACGACCGCTACGACCTCTGGGAGCCGGGCGCGGTGGCGGTCCGGGAGGGGGCCATCGTCGCGGTGGGGCCGGCAGAGGAGGTCGGGCGAGAGTGGACGGCGCGCGAGACGGTGGATTGCTCCGGCCACGCCGTCATCCCCGGCCTCATCAATGCCCACACCCACGCCCCGATGACCCTGGTGCGCGGCCTGGCCGACGACCTGCGCCTGGACGTCTGGCTCATCGGCTATATGATGCCCGTGGAGCGGGAGTTTGTCCGCCCCGATTTCTGCTGGCTGGGCACCCAACTGGCCTGCGCGGAGATGATCCGCTCCGGCGTCACCTGCTTCGGCGACATGTATTACTACGAAGAGGCCGTTGCCGACGCCGCCGCCCAGGTCGGCATGCGGGCCGTCTGCGCCCAGTCCGTCCTCAAATTCCCCACCCCGGACGCGGCCAGTTACGATGAAGGGCTGCGCCTGGCGGAGAGTTTCATCGGCCGCTGGCGGGGCCACCATCTCATCCTCCCGGCGGTGGGCCCCCACGCCGCCTACACCGCCACTGCCGAGATGCTCCAGGAGTGCACCCGTCTGGCCCAGGCCTACGACGTCCCCATCCACATCCACGTCGCCGAGACCGCCCTGGAGGTCCAGGAACACCGGGCCGAATACGGCATGCCCATCATCCCCTGGGTGAAGAAGCAAGGGGTGCTGGAGGCGAAAACGACCGCCGTCCACTGCGTCCACCTGGACGAGGGGGAGATGCATACCCTGCTCCACCACGGGACGGGCGTGGCCCACAACCCCACCAGCAACCTGAAACTGGCCAGCGGTGTCGCGCCGGTGGCGAAAATGCTGGCCCTGGGATTGAACGTGGGCATCGGCACCGACGGCCCCGCCAGCAACAACGACCTGGACATGTTTGAGGAACTGCGGCTGGCGGCCCTGCTGGCCAAGGGCATCACCGCCGACCCGACGGCCCTGCCCGCCCGCCAAGCGCTGGCTATGGCGACCAGCATGGGCGCCCGGGCCCTGCACATCGCCCATATCACCGGCTCGCTGGAAGTCGGCAAACGGGCCGACATCGCCGTCGTCCGCCTGGAAGACCTGCACCTGACCCCCCGTTTCCACCGGGACTCCGGGAGCATCTACTCCCTGCTGGTCTACGCGGCCAAAGCCCACGACGTGCGCCACGTCCTCTGCGACGGCCGCTGGTTGATGCGGGATCGGGTCCTGTTGACGGTGGACCCTGAAGGGTTGCGCGCCCAGGCCCTGGAGATTGCCCGCAGGATCGACACCTTCCTTAGCATCAGGGAGGAGAGCGTCCTCAGCAAACTGGTCGCCATCGGTGGCGTGGCCCGGGAGAAGACCTTTGAGGTCCAGGTCAAGGTCCACCTGACCGACAATGCCGGAGTTCTGGCGGTGCTGACGAGCGGCGCAGTTCCCGTCGTCAAGCCATCCCGGCGGCGGCAGTACGACACCTACTTCCTCTTTGACGACCCCGACCGCAGCCGCCTGCGCTACCGGGAAGAGGAAATCCTGGGCGACGAAGGCCAGGTAACGGATGTCCGTTACCGGCTCACGCTGACGGGCGACACGAAGGAGCGGGAGTTTGCCCACTCCGTCCTGCTCTCCCGCTCCCGGTTTGACGCGCCCGCCAACCGCAGTCTACGTTTCTACCGGGAGTACTTCAAGCCAGCGGCGGAGTGGGAAGTCCACAAAGAGCGGCGGCGGTACCACATCCGCTACGGCGGGACCGACTTCGCGGTCAATCTGGACCGGGTGACCCATCCGGCGCTACCGGGCTACTTCCTGGAACTGAAGAGCCGCACCTGGTCGGCGCAGGACGCGGAGCGGAAGGCGGACCTCATCGGCGAACTGCTGGAACTCTTCGGCGTCCGGGAGCAGGAACTGGTGCGGCGGGAGTACCTGGACCTGGCGCGGGAGTATAGAGAACCCGGAGAATCGGAAGAAGCGGGGAATTTAGGAGAACCGGGAGGGTCGGCGAAGGGCTGATTCCCTGCGGCCTCTGCGTCAATGATGCCAAACCCCACCCCCAGCCCTTCCCCTCTCCCGCTCGCCTGCGGCGGCGGGCGAGGGGAGGGGAGGAAGGGGGGATTTTGCGGCGGCGGCCTTCGGCCGCCGCCGCAAAATCCCCTCCCCCCCTCTCCCCAGAGCGAAGCGATGGGGAGCTCAGAATCTCATCCAGCAGGTCCGCTCCGCTGCGGCCGGTCCGCCAACTGACGGCCAGCCGCAGGTCGCGCCGGAAGCCCGCCGTCAGGTCCTCGCCGGTAGCGTATAGCGTGAGCGCCAGGGCGCGGACGGCATTGGCGATGGCATAGCGCGGCTCGTGCCGCTCCAGGTCCTCAAAGAAAAAGGTGCAACTGGCATACATCCGCTGGCGGTAGAACTGCGCCTCCAGCAGCCACAGTAGCCGCCGGGCCTGGTCGGTCGTCAGATGGCCCAGGCCGTTGCCGGTCAAGAAGGTCTCCCCACCCACCTGCCCCAGGACGACGGCGATGTAGGCATCCCGCAGGGGCCAGGGGGCCAACCCCAGCCGCTGGGCCTCGCAGGTGTAGACCTCATCCAGTTCGGCGGTCAGGTTGTCCAGTGCCCGCCGCAGCGCGGCCTTCCAGCGGCCGTCGCCAGGGGTGCAGGGACAGCCCAGGGCCCAGCGGTACAGGTTGTGCTCGCAACTCCAAGCGGAGTTCTCTACTACCTCCACTTCGGCCCGGGGCGGATGCTCCCGGAAATACCTCCCTAATGGGACCGGCGGGCATCCGATGGCCGCCGCGCCGTCCAGGATGCGCTCCAAGACCTCTATCCCCTTGGGGTGATGATGGCCGAAGGTCTCCCCGTCGGTGGCGATGAGCACCAGCCCGCCGCGCCGGCAGCGCCACTCCAGTTGCTCCCGAAGCCAGCGCTCTGTCTCCTCCGGCGCGGGCATCCCGAACGCCAGCGCGTCCGAAAGGGCGCGGTCCCGCACAAACACGGCGATTTCCCGCCCTCTGGGCAGTCGGACCCGGTACGGCCCGGCCCCGTCGGTCAGGTCACCCTGGACCTGCTGGTCGGAGAGGATGGTGAACCGGACCCCTTCGGCGGCCAGGACCTCCAGCGTCTCCAGGTCCACCGCCATCTCTGGCAGCCACATCCCCTCCGGCGGGTGGCCGAAGCGGTGGGTGAAACTGGCAATCCCCCAGCGGACCTGGCAGATTTTATCCCGACGGCGGGCCAGGGGGAGAATGGTGTGGTGGACGGCCTGGGCGATGCCGTTCCCGACGCCGTGGGCCTGATAGACGGCGCGCTCTTCGGCGACGATGCGCTCGTAGGTGTCGTGGGCGTACTCGTCCAGCCAGCGAGCCAGTGTGGCGCCCAGATTGAAACTGATGCGGCCAAAGAGCCCCCGCCGGGCCAGCGGCTCATAGCATTCGGCGGTGATGCGCTCGTTCCAGTTGGCGTACGGCGCCGCGTCCGGCTCGCGCGGAACCTTCCCGGTGAACGGGTCCGCCCGGGGCGGCTGGTAGAAGTGACCGTGGATGCAGAAAGTTGCAGATCGCATGGTACAGGTCGCAGGGGCGGCACTCCGCTACGCTGCGTGCCGGACTACAAACTCAGGATGCGGCGCATGGTCTCCGGGTCGTATCCGACCAGGCCCACCGTCCCCAACCGCTCCAGGAGCGTGGCCCAGAGGGGGTTGCGGGTGAAGACTTCCCGGAAGAGCGGCAGCGCCTTCTCCAGCCGTCCAGCGTCCGCCAGGGTGACCGCGTGCCAGAAGCGGATTTCCTCGTGGTCCGGGGCCATCCGGTCGGCGGCGCGGTACTCCTCCAGGGCCCGCTCCACCTCCCCTTTGCCCAGCCATTCGTCCCCCTGGTTCATATGCCGGTAGGCCCGGTGGAGTCCCACCAGGCGGCGGAGTTCGGCGATGGGTTGCGGGTGGTCTTCCACCCGCAGGTCCATCACCGTATCGGCCCAGGGGCGGCCCGTGGAGACGGGCGCTACGATGAGGATGCAGGCGCTCTGCTGGCCGCGGATGTCGCCGCCGGCAGCCTGCCCGGCCTCCAGCGCGGCCAGCAGCCGCTCCGCCAGGTCGCCGGACGACTCCCGGTAGGCCCGGGCCATGGCGGGCCAGACCTCCGGCCCCAGCATTATGTTGGCCTGGACGGAGAACTCCTCGCCGGTTTCGTGCCCGGCCTCCGGGATGCACCGCTGGCCGGTGTGGACGGCGACCCGTCCCCGCGCGTCCACCATGGCGACCTGCCGGAGGTCCCGGCCGTCGTCGGCGGCCAGGAGGGCCGAGAGGGCCTGAGGGGCGGAGTAGCCTGCTCGCATCAGGGCCAGCCCCAGCGGGCCGTAGCGGACGTCCACCAGCGCCTGGGTGGCGACGGCGCCCACCCCGGCCTCCGCCCAGGCCACCACCGACCCAACGGAGAACCAGTGGGACTGGACCGCCACCCCCAGTTGTCCGGTCTGGGGGTCGCGGGCGACAATGGAGAACGTATGAGCCAAGGGGAACCGCATCGGACCTCCTGGTGAATCTCGCCCCCATCAACCAACCCGGTGGCAGGCCACCAGATGACCATCTCCGACATCCACCAATCGGGGCTCTTCGGTTGCGCAGAGGGGCAGTGCCTGAGCGCAACGAGGGTGGAAGGAACAACCCGGTGGGGGATTGAGCGGGCTGGGAACGCTCCCCTGAAGGACAACCCGCGCCCGCCGGGCCTGGGGGTCCGGTATCGGGGTGCTGGAGACCAGCGCCTGGGTATAGGGATGGCGAGCGTCATAGAAGATGCGGTCCGTCGTGCTGACTTCCACCACCCGGCCCAGGTACATCACCGCAATCCGATCGCTGACATGCTGGACCACACTCAGGTCATGAGAGATGAACAGATACGTCAGCCCCAACTCGGCCTGCAGTTCCTTCAGCAGATTGAGAATCTGCGCCTGAACGGAGACGTCCAGCGCCGAGGCCGGCTCGTCCAGAACGACGAATAGGGGGTTGAGCGCCAGCGCCCGCGCGATAGCGATGCGCTGGAGTTGCCCGCCGGAGAATTCGTGGGGATACCGGTACAGTTGGTCCACAGAGAGGCCCACCCGCTCCAGGAGCGCCGCCACCCGCTCCGCCAGCGCGCGCCCCCGTAGGTCGGTATGGGTCACCAGCGGCTCTCCCACCAGATGGAGGGCGTTCATCCGGGGATCCAGCGAGAGATAGGGGTTCTGAAAGACCATCTGGAAGTATCGGCGGCGCTGACGCAGAGTCTCCCGGTCCAGTTGGAGCAGATTTTCTCCCCGGAAGAGGACTTCGCCGAAGGTCGGCTCTACCAGCCGAAGCAGGCAGCGCCCCAACGTGGTCTTCCCGCAGCCCGACTCCCCCACCACACCGAAGGTCTCCCCCGGATAGATGGTCAGGTCCACCCAATGCAGGGCACGGACGACCTGTCGGCGGCTGAACAGTCCGCCCCGTAGGATGTAGTGCTTGGTCAACCGGCGGGCCTGGACCAGCGGATCGGTCATCGCTCCGCCTCCCCGCCGTAGAGATGACAGGCGACCTGATGCCCGTCGGCGACCTCCAGAAGCACCGGGCGCTCCTGGCGGCATCGGTCCCAGGCGAAGGGACATCGAGGATAGAACAGACAGCCCGGCGGCGGTTGCAGACCGTCGGGCACGGTACCAGGAATAGCTTGAAGGAGGCGGCCCCGACTGGATGGACGGGGGATAGCCGCCAGCAGTCCCTGGGTGTATGGGTGCTTCGTAGCCTGAAAGATGGCCCCGGTCGGACCCGCCTCCGCAATGAATCCGGCGTACAGGACGGCGACCCGGTCGCAGGTCTCGGCAACGACTCCCAGGTTGTGGGTGATAAGCAGGATAGAAAGCCCGCGCGTTCGCTTCAAATCCACCAGCAGGTCCAGAATCTGAGCCTGGATGGTAACGTCCAGCGCGGTGGTGGGCTCATCGGCGACCAGGACCTCGGCGCCGCAAGAAAGGGCCATCGCAATCATCACCCGCTGCTGCATACCGCCGCTTAACTCGTGAGGGTACGTATCCAGAATGCGCTCCGGTTCGGGCATCCCTACGGAGCGCAGGACCTCTGCAGCCTGGCGGCGAGCAGCGCCCCGGCCTATGCGGCGGTGGCGACGGGTGACCAACTCCATCTGCTCGCCCACCGTGAAGACGGGGTTCAAAGCCGCCGCCGGGTCCTGGAAAATCATGGCGATTTTTCCGCCCCGCAGGGCCCGCATCTGGGCCGGGGGGAGAGATAGCAGGTTCTGACCGCGATAGCGGATTTCCCCGCCAACCACCTCGCCGGGGGGCGGGACCAACCCCAGCAACGCCAGCCCCGTCACCGACTTGCCGCACCCCGTCTCTCCCACCAGGCCGAGAATTTCCCCCGGATACAGGTCAAAGGAAACCCCGTTCAACGCGTGGACCACCCCGGCATAAGTGTGGAAGTGGACCCGCAGGTCTCGGACGGAGATCAGGGGCTCCTTCATCGGGCAGCCCTCCGGGTGCGAGGGTCGGCAATGTCCCGAATGCTATCTCCTAACAGGTTGAAGGAGAGGGAGACCAGGAAAATCGCCAGGCCGGGGAAGGTTGCCAGCCAGGGATAACTGATGAAGTAAATGCGCCCCAGGTTGACCATCTGCCCCCAGTCCGGGGTTGGGGGCTGGGCACCCAGACCGATGAAACTCATCGCCGCGCCGGTCAGGATAGCGGAGCCGATGTCCATGGTCGCCTGGACCAGGACCGGCGTCATTGCGTTGGGGAGGATGTGGCGGAGAATAATGGTCCCTTCCCTCACCCCCATCCCCCGGGCGGCCTCCACGAAGGGCCGCTCCCGCAAGGAGAGGGTCTGGGCACGGACCAGGCGGGTGTACCAGGGCCACCATGTGAGCGCGATGGCGATCATCGCATTGGTGAAACTGGGCCCCAGCGCGGCGGCGATGGCGATGGCCAGGAGGAGGGACGGGAAGGCCAGGAAGATGTCGGTCAGGCGCATGATGGCCTCATCCAGCCAGCCGCCGAAGTAGCCCGCCAGCGCTCCCAGCGGCGTGCCGATGGCGACAGCGACAATGACGACCAGGAACCCAATGGAGAGGGAGGTCCGCCCGCCGAACAGCACCCGTGCCAGCATATCCCGGCCCAGGTTGTCGGTTCCCAGAGGATGTTGCCAGGATGGCGGCTGGAATTGTTCCAAGACGTTCGGCTCCCCCCGCCCCTGTTCCGGGTACGGGGTGAGCCAGGGGGCAAAAATGGCGCCGAAGATGAAGAGCAGAATGATGACCAGGCTGGCAACAGCCAGCCGGTCCCGCAGGAACGCCCGCCCCATCAGGCGGTACTCCTCCAGTCGGGAGCGGTGTTCGTGGGCCCACCGTTTTAGGAATGGCTGGATCAGGGCGCTCATAGACAGGGATGGTTCACAATGGGTGATACTTTTGCTTGGGC
>ERZ1685332.257-NODE-257-length-9436-cov-14.931457_pt1 | contig 9436 bp, 11 predicted proteins | sample MGYA00580193_ERZ1685332 | MGnify/ENA primary metagenome ERZ1685332 (study PRJEB41501, sample SAMN08275520) | hot springs metagenome | biome: alkaline hot spring; material: microbial mat | place: Russia: Ush-Beldyr | collected 2015-07 | depth 0.5 m m ...
GCGAGCGGGAGAGGGGAGGGGCTGGGGGAGGGGTGAGGGCCGAAAAAATCCCTTTAGGCACTCATACGGGGGTTACTTTAAAAGAGCAAGGCTCAATAAACCGCCATATCTGGCGACAGGCTGGAAAGCCTGTCCTCCATCGGGGGGATGCGCCCGCCACGATTTTCTGCAGACCTACCGGGCCTGTTCCGTATCGGTTATTTTAGTTTATCCGAAAAGTTGCCCCCTGTCTATGACAAAAGTCACACGGGTTGACAGATCGGCGGACTCATTGTAATCTCAAAGCGACCTTTCCCGGCCCGGACGTTTCCCGATGGACGAACGGACGCTTCAGGACCTGCGGCGCATTCCCTTTTTCGTGGCGCTGCCCGAACGGGTGCTCTCCCGGCTCGCCGAGGTGGCCGCGCGCGGCGAATATGCCTCTGGCGAGACGGTCATCCTGGAAGGAGAACCCTTGCGGAATGTCTACTTCGTTGCCGAGGGATGGGCGCGCGTGGTTCGGACGGCCCCGGATGGTCGGGAGCAGGTGCTGGCCTGGCTGGGGCCCGGCGGCGCCTTCAACACCGTCCCTCCCTTCCTGCCCCGAAAGACCAACCACGCCACTGTCCAGGCCGCGACCCCGCTGGCCCTCTACGCCGTTTCGGTCCCGGACTTTCTCTGGCTGGTGGGGGAATGTCCCGAACTGGCGCGGGCGCTTTTAGAGGAGTTCGCCCGTCGGCTGGACCACTTGACCCGTCTGGTGGAAGACCTCTCTTTAAGGACAGTGCGGGGGCGCCTGGCGCGCTTTCTGCTGGAGCACGCGGAGGGGCAAGAGAGGGGCGAAAAGAGGGGCCCGACGGCCGTCGTCCACCGCTGGACGCAGGAGGAGATTGCGGCCCAGATCGGCACGGTGCGGGAGGTAGTGGCGCGGACGCTGCGCGCCTTCGCCAACGCCGGGCTGTTGCGGATAGAACGCCACCGCATCGTCCTCCTGGACCGGGAGGGGCTGGAGGAGGAGGTAGAGAAGTAAAGCCCTTCACCTCCAGAGAAGGCGCGGAGAGGCATTCTTTGCAGCGAAACCTCAGGGAACCTCCCGCAGGTGCAGAGACTGCGGGAGTTCTTTTGTCCCCGCCATTTGGCGGGGGCCAATACGGGGTAAATGGCGCTACCCAATGCTTTCCCACCGGTATATTCTTGTGGAGAAAGACGCGTGGTGCCAATCCTCGCGCGTCCGGGGTACACTGTACGAAGGAGAGAAAGAAAATGGTCGCATCTCTGCTCATCCCGCTCAGAGAAGGGCTGGAAGCCGCCCTGATCGTTGGTATCGTGCTCAACCTCCTTCATCGTCTGCAACGGTGGGACCTGGTTCGTCCGGCCTGGGCTGGCGTAGGGACCGCTGTTGCCAGCCTGATCAGGGATGAGGACAATGCCCGGACAACTTTCAACCCGTGACCGGATTCCCATCCTGCTGGGGCTCGCGGGCACGCTGTTCGTTCTTCTCCTGCTCGGAGGATGCACGGCCGGCAACACCCCGGGGCGGATAGAACTGAGCGCTACCCAAGCCGACCTCGGCACAATTCCGAATACAGCACCGGTCTCCCGCACCTTTGAAATCCGCAATATCGGTGGGGGACTGCTGGAAATTATCGGCGTCAGCACCTCCTGCGGCTGCACCACTGCCGAGGTGGCCGACCGTCGCCTTCCGCCCGGCGGAAGCACCTCCCTGACGGTGACCTTTGACGCCGATTTTCATCCGGTCCAAGGGCCAGTTACCCGGCTGGTGTGGTTGGCCACAAACGACCCCGCTCAGCCCTGGGTGGAGGTGCGCATCACTGCCACTGTACAGCCATAGGCGGATCGGTCGCTTCCGATACCGTCAAATGGCGGAGGGGACACCCGGTCATATACCCAACGATGAGCCAGAACCCAACAGGTTTTTGTCGTGCCCTTCGTGGCAGGATAGCAACGACATTTCAACTTCTTGCCCAATGGGCAGAAATGGAGTCTCAAGGTACTATAGTATCGCCGGGCGGTCCAGGTTATCATAAAAAGTAAAAGCGGAGGTGAAAGCATGATGGGTTTCGGTTTTCTAGGTATGCTTCTCTTCTGGGGCCTTCTCCTGGCCCTGGTAGTGGGAGGCGTTATCTGGCTGGCCCGGCAGTCTCGTCTCTCGGGCGGGGCGCCGGGGAGAACGGCTCGCCAGATGCTAGATGAACGGCTCGCCCGCGGGGAAATCACCCCGGAGGAATACGAGGCTGTTCGGGCGAAACTGAACCAGTGAGGAGGTGAACTATGTGTCCAATGTGTCCAATATACTGGGGCTGGTGGACAAGCGGGTGGGGCGGGGGGCCATGGGGGTCCTGGGGCGGCACCCTGGGCATCCTTGGCCTCATCCTGAACCTGGTGCTCTTCCTCGGCCTTCTGGCCCTTCTGGGGGTCGGCATTATCTGGCTGGCCCGGCAGATAGGTCGTGCGCCCGCCGGGAGCGCCGGACCCGATCCGCTGGAGATAGCCCGCCGGCGGCTGGCTTCTGGAGAGATGACCCTGGCCGAGTTTGAGGAAATCCGCAACCGGTTGCGCTCTTAGAGAAGAAAAGGGGCTGGGAGGCGGCGGCCCGAAGACTGCCGCCCCCCAACCCCCATCATCTTGCGAACCCTTGTTTTTTACGCGTTTGTAGGGTATACTGGGAACGGGCAAGAACACTGAACAACCTGATAGGAAAAAAATGACCTCCCCCATTCGTGTTCTCCTGGCTGATGACCATGCTGTAGTCCGGCAGGGAATTCGCCGCTTTCTGGAGGAGGCCGACGATATTGAGGTGGTGGCCGAGGCGGGAAATGGCCGGGAAGCGCTGGAACGAGTGCGGGAGCATCAGCCCGACGTAGCCGTTTTGGACATCCGGATGCCGGAGATGTCCGGTGTGGAGGCCACCCGCCGGATCAAAGAGCGGTTCCCCGGGGTTCGGGTGCTCATTCTCACTGCTTACGCCGATGATCCTTACATCTTTGCCTTGCTCAAAGCCGGGGCCGATGGTTATGTCCTCAAGACCGCCAGCGGTGACGAACTGGTCCAGGCGGTGCGGACGGTGTACCGGGGACAATCCGCCCTCAGCCCGGAAGTGGCCACCAAAGTGGTGCAGCAGACGGTCACCGGCAAGCCAACTACGGCTGCCGAACAGGTGGAACCGCTCACGCTACGCGAACTGGACGTGTTGCGGCTGGCCGCGCGCGGCCTGACTAACCGGGCCATCGGCTATGAACTGGGCATCAGCCACCGCACTGTCCAGGGATACCTGGCCAGCATTTACGGCAAACTGGGCGTCAGCAGCCGCACGGAGGCGGTCACCGAAGCCATCCGCCGGGGCTGGATCGTGGTGGAGTGAAACCGTAAAGGGTCCGAACGCGGGTTTCCCCCAAAATCCGCGTCCGATTTCAAGGAGCATTCGGTGCGCCGGTGGTTCCGTAGCCTGTATGCCCAACTCCTCCTCTGGGCAGTTCTCCCTCTCACGTTTGCCCTTTTGGCGGTAGCGCTCACCGGGGTCTATACGCATCAGCGGGCCATGCGAGACTTTGTCGCGGAGCGGGACCTGGCCCTGGCCCGGCTTATAGCGCGCGTCGTGGAGGACGGCCTGGCCCACGGGACCATCAGCCCCGATGGGCGCGGGGTGGCCGCCTGGCTTCCCGCCTTTCTTGACGGCGGGACCTGGCCGGCGCGCCTGTTTCTGATGGATGAACGGGCCCATATCCTCTTCCACTCTGATCCCACCCTGATCGGCGCCGACCTCTCCGGCGTCGCCGATTGGACTGCGGCCCTTTCCGGCGCAGAGGGGTTGGTTCTCTCCCGAAGGGAAGAAGGGTTGGTACTGAGCGCCTTTTCCCCCGTGCGGGGGACGGCCTGGGCGGTGGTGGTGGAGGAGCCGGTGGAGGAGCTTTTGGGGCCTATCCCGCGCCTGCCCACGCTGGCCCCTCTGGTGGCTATGGGAGCAGGCATCCTCTCCCTCCTGGTCCTCACTTTCGGCTGGACCACCATCGTCCGGCCCCTCCGCTCTCTGGCCCAGGCAGCCGAACAGGTCTCTTGGGGGAACGACGTCGCAATGACCCGGCCGGTGGGAGGGGTGCAGGAAGTACAGGACCTGCACTGGGCACTGGCGGAGATGGTGAGCCGCCTGCGCGGGTACGAGGCCGGGATTCGGGACTACCTGGGGGCCGTGACCAGCGGCCAGGAAGCGGAACGGGCCCGGCTGGCCCGCGAACTGCACGACGGGCCGGTCCAGGACCTGATTGCTTTGGCCCAGCAGGTGGAGATGGCTCGCCGCTTCCTTGTCCGGGGCGAGATAGAGCCCGTCCAGACGCAATTGGAGCAACTCTATAACGCGGCCCACCAGGTGGCGGAGGAACTCCGGCGGCTCATCGCCGCGCTGCGTCCCCCCTACATAGAGGACCTGGGCCTCCTGCCCGCGCTGGAAATGCTGGTCCGGCAGGCCGCGGAGACCACGGAGGTTACCGTTCACCTGACTACTGGGGAGATTCGCCGCTACACTCCGGATGTGGAACTGGCGGCTTACCGGATTGCCCAAGAGGCCCTGAACAATGCCCTCCGGCATGCCCGCGCCCGCGCCATCACCCTTCAGGTCCGGCAGGATGCGGGTCACCTCCTCCTCATCGTCGCCGACGACGGGGTAGGTTTTGTCCTGCCTACCCGCCCCGACCTGCTGACCGCTCAGAGACGATTCGGCCTGGTGGGCATGCAGGAGCGAGCGACCCGCCTGGGCGGGCAATTGATCGTGGAGACCGCGCCGGGCCAGGGCACCCGGGTCACCGCTGTCCTTCCTGCGGAAGAGAGTTGATTCCCCACCAGCAAAACGGTGCGCCAGGCCAAAATCTCCCCCCTCTCCCCCGCCAAATGGCGCTGTTCTCCGCCCTCCTTCTCCCGTATTATGAAGCCAGAATTCCCAAAAGGAGGTTTGTGATGAAAGCAGGTCTTTGGATGGGCATCGGTGTGGGGATTGTCCTTGCCCTGGTAACGGTTGGCCTGGTCGTGGGTGGGCTACTTCTCAGCCGTCAGGTCTGGGCCGATACGCCGGCCATCCCCTCCCCGCCGGGGGCGACGTGGGGCTACCCCGGCATGCCCGGATGGGGAGGGATGGCGTACCGCTGGGGACCCCCTGCCCTTCCCGGCGCGGTGACCCCCCCGTCAGGCATAACCCAAACATCCCCGGTTCCCCTCGGTTGTTGGAGGAGGGGCCCTCGCTGGGGCAGCGGGACCCCCTTCCCCCCCGCCTTGACGCTGGACGATGCACGCCGGGTCGTGGAACAGTATCTCACCGTTTCCCGGCTTTCTGGCCTGGAGATTGCCGAGTTGATGGAGTTTGAGAACCACTTCTACGCCATGGTCCGGGAACGGGATACCGGCATCGGAGCGATGGAACTGCTGGTGGATAAGTGGACGGGGGCCATAGGGCCGGAGATGGGGCCAAATATGATGTGGAACAGCAAGTACGGGATGCATACCTGGATGATGGGAGGGCCGACGGTGACCAATACCCTCTCCCCCGAGGAGGCTCTCCAGATTGCCCAGCGATGGCTGGATGTCTACCGCCCGGGGGAAGTGGTGGAGGAGGCCGACCCGTTCTACGGCTACTACACCATCCACACCCAGAGGGACGGACAGATAGTGGGGATGCTCAGCGTCCATGGCGCGACCGGCCAGGTCTGGTACCACACCTGGCACGGGCGGTTTATCCAGATGACCGAAGAAGACTGAAGCGCCCGGCGGTGCGACCTGCCCAAAAGGGAGCGCCGGCCGCCCGGCCGGCCGGATGCGGGCTAACAGCCCGCGCTACCCTGACCGGATGACCGGGCAGACCGAGAGTCTCTCCCGTAGGGCTTCCGGCAACCGGGGGTCCTCCGGCGAGAGGCCCAGCCGGTCTGCCAGGAAGCAGCAGAAGCGTTGCTCCTCCAGGTCTCCGTTGGCATCCTGGAAGCAGAGTTCCAGCGCCTCCAGCGCTTTCCCTTGATTGGCGGCGGTGAAGATCGCATCGGCCTTCATCTCATACCTCCTCTGGATGCCGCAGAAGAGAGGGCAATGGTTCCCCTTCTTCTACGCCTACTCCTTCGCCCAGCAGTTGCCGTTCCAGCCGGGCGACCCGTTCCTCCAGTTCCAGGTAGCGATGGCTGATTTCCTCCAGTGCTGCCGCTACAGGGTCGCTGATACGGCCATGCTCCAGCGCGGTCTCCGGACGGGCACCGTTGCCCAGCCGGGCCACGTGCGCGGGCACTCCCACCACCGTCGCATAGGCCGGCACCGACCGCACCACCACCGACCCCGCTCCGATGCGGGCATGCTCTCCCACTGTGATGGGCCCCAGCAGGATGGCCCCCGCGCCGATGACGACGCCCTGGCAGACGGTGGGGTGTCGCTTCGCCTTCTGACGGCTCGTCCCACCCAGCACAACCCCCTGATAGAGGATTGTGTCGTCCCCCACCTCCGCCGTCTCGCCGATCACGATGCCCATCCCATGGTCAATGAAGACCCGGCGCCCGATGCGCGCGCCAGGGTGAATCTCCACCCCCGTCAGCGCCCGGTTCAGGTGGGAGACCAGGCGGGCCAGCAGATAGTGGCGCTTCTGCCAGAGAAAGTGGGCGATTCGGTGCAGCCACAGCGCGTGCACCCCCGGATAGCAGAGGATAACCTCCCAGGCCGACCGGGCCGCCGGGTCATTCTCCAGCGCCGCCCGGACGTCCTCCCGAAACCGCTCTATCGCACGACGAATCCCTTCAGGTACCCACATATCTCGCATAGACTCCTCGGGCTTCGGCCTCGTCGGTGGCTCCCTTCACTAGAACCCGACCGTCGGCGAAGACGGTCAACTCGTAGGGAGCAACCTGGACCAGGAGAAGATAGTCGTTCTGGAACACTTCGCCCACTCTTCCCAGACGGTCGGCCAGGTGGTCCAGTGGGATACGACTGTCTCCGCGCGGGGTGATCTGGAACGCGTTTTCCCCGCAGAGTTCCACCACCCGATCGACCTCTCGCGCGGCCAGAAAGTCAAACCGGCCCTCGTCGCAGGCGGGGCAGCGGCGCTCCCCTTTGCGCAGCGCGAAGACCTCCCAGAGCCCCTCCCAGACGTCCACAAAGACCAGCGGCGGATCGGGCTCCACCTGCCTGGTGAGGACCTTCAGCGCCTGGACGATCTCCAGCGAGGCGACGACGTTGACCGCTGCCCCCAGGACGCCGACGGTGTCGCAGGTGGGCGTTGTCCCTGGCGCGGGTTTCTTCGCCAGCATACACCGGAAGCAAGCCGTCTGGCCCGGCAGGAAGGTCGTCGTCATCCCGTAGGTGGCGATAACGGCGCCGTAGACCCAAGGTCGCCGGTGTTTGACGCAGACATCGTTGATCAGGTATCGGGCCTCAAAATTGTCTGTCCCGTCCACCACCAGGTCCACCCCGTCCAGCAGCCGCTCCGCGTTGCGGGGGGAGAGGTCGGCGACGACGGGCTCAACCCGGATTTCAGAGTTGATACGGGCCAGTTTCCGTGCTGCCGCGACGGCTTTGGGCAGATGGGCCGCGACGTCCATTTCGTCAAAGAGGACCTGCCGCTGCAGGTTGTGCAGTTCCACCACATCCCGGTCAATGATGCGCAGGTAACCGACGCCGGCGCGGGCCAGCCCGTCGGCGATGACGGTGCCCAGCGCGCCGCAGCCGACGACGGCCACGCGGGCCGCGCGCAACCGTTCTTGCCCCTCCAGGCCAATCTGGGGCAGGAGAGTCTGCCGGGCATAGCGATTCAGAGGCAGGCTGTTCAAGGCTCTCCGATCTCTCCCGGTGGGCGCTGCTGGCCTACCGCCCGGCCCGCAACAGCCGCATAGAGTTCGCCAGGATGCCCACATCGGGCAACGACTGGGCGGCGGCGGCCAGCACCGGCGGCAAAATCCCCAGCGCGGCCAGGGTCAGCCCGACCCCGTTGTAGACCGCTGTAAACGTCAGGTTCATCTTGACCACGCTCATCGTCCGGCGCGCGCTGCGGAAGACCTCCGGCACCAGTTTCCAGTCCTCCCGCATCAGGGCGATGTGGGCCGCCTCCAAGGCGATGTCGGCGCCGGCCACCCCCATGGCGATACCGACATCGGCCTGGGCCAGCGCGGGCGCATCGTTCACCCCGTCGCCGATCATCACGACGATATGCCCCCGCTCCTGATACTCCTTCACCACCTGAATCTTGTCCTCGGGCATCAGGCCGGCGCGGTAAGCCACGCCGAGTTGCTCCGCCAGCGGTGCGGCCACCCGTTCCTCGTCGCCGGTGAGCAGTTCAATCCGCTGGATGCCCAGGGCGCGCAGTTCTGCCAGCGCTGCGGGCACTTCGGGGCGGAGCGTGTCGGCAACGGCAAGGATGCCAACGATGTGGCCGTTGCAGGAGACAAACAGCAGCGTCTTGCCCGCTTCCTCCAGTTGTCGGGCCTGGGGCAGCGCCTCCGCTTCCGGCAGAAGCCTGCGGTTACCGACGGCGACCCATTCGCCGTTCACTCGGGCCCGCACGCCCAGGCCGGGAAGGGCGACAAAATCCTCCGGCTCCAGGAGCGAGAGGCCCTGGGCGCGGGCCGCGGTGCGCACGGCTTCGGCCAGCGGGTGTTCGGAGTACCGCTCGGCCGAGGCGACCAGGACAAGAATCTCGGAAACGGGCCTCCCGTCCAGCGAAACGACATCCGTGACCTGGGGACGGCCCAGCGTCAGTGTGCCAGTCTTATCTACCAGCACCCGATCGGCGCGGGCCAGCGCCTCAATGTATCGCCCGCCCTTGATGAGCAGCCCGCGCCGAGCGCTCCCGCCGATGGATGCCAACATCGCCACCGGTGTCGCCAGCGCGATAGAGCAGGAGCACACCACGACCAGGACAGCGGCGACCGCCAGCAGATTGCGGCCAATCAGCCCCGTCAGCGCGGCGATCCCGAGGACGATGGGCAGGTAGTAGGCGCTGAACCGGTCGGCAAAACGCTGAACGCGGGCGCGATGGGCCTCTGCTTCTTCCACCATCCGGATCACCCGTCCGAAGGTCGTGTCTGCGCCCACCCGCAGCGCCTTCACGCGCAGGCCGCCCAGTTGGGCAATCGTCGCCGCAAACACCCGCGAGCCGGGGGCGACTTCCACGGGCATGGACTCGCCTGTGATGGCTGCCTGGTCCACCGTGGCCCGACCGGCGATGACCTCACCGTCCACTGGGATCCGTTCGCCGGGACGCACGATCACCGTCTCACCCACGTGCACTTCCACTGCCGGTATTTCTACCTCTGCACCATTGCGCTCCACGCGAGCGGTCTGCGGCGCGAGGGCCATCAGTTCCCGGATGGCCCGGCGGGCCCCCGTGGCGGTCGCGTTTTCTACGTACTCGCCCACGCGCATAAAGACGACGAGGAGCGCTGCGGTGACCCACTCCCCGACAACCAGCGCCGCAATCACCCCC
>ERZ1685332.259-NODE-259-length-9398-cov-6.220807_pt1 | contig 9398 bp, 9 predicted proteins | sample MGYA00580193_ERZ1685332 | MGnify/ENA primary metagenome ERZ1685332 (study PRJEB41501, sample SAMN08275520) | hot springs metagenome | biome: alkaline hot spring; material: microbial mat | place: Russia: Ush-Beldyr | collected 2015-07 | depth 0.5 m m ...
TAATAGCTCGTTCTTTTTCAATTTCTTTCTCTGGAAATAAAGGATTTGAAAAAATATCTCCAATTAATTCGATTGATTTTGAGAGGTTACTCTTTAAGCTCTTAATATACAATGCGGTAAACTCACGAGCTGTAAAAGCATTTAAGTCTCCCCCAATTGAGTCTATTTCAAGAGAGATTTCTTTAGCAGTTCTTTTTTTAGTGCCTTGAAAGAAAAGATGTTCAATAAAATGAGAAAGTCCGTTTTTATCAGGAGATTCATGACGAGAACCATGTTTAATCCATATACCTAAAACAAAAGATTGGAGATGACTAAGTTTTTGAAAAATTAAAGGGATGTCTGATGGAAGATAGATTTTTTTTGGCATTGTTATCTTTTAATTAGACTTTGTTTTCTATCTCTCTTAGAGCTTCTTTCCTGCTTAGACGAGGTCTTCCTAATTCATCAATCTCAATAACTTTAACAGGAGTTTTTTCTCCCACTTTAAGAATATCACCAACCCTTTGAATTCGCCTATCAGCAATCTGCGATATATGTAAAAGTCCTTCTACACCAGGAAGAATCTCTACAAGGGCTACAAATTCTAAGATTTTGGATAATTTCTCCATATAGATTCTTCCTAATTAAGTTTCCTGAGTTATACCCTTTATAATTTCTATAGCTTTAAGAGCAGAATCTTTATTTGTAGAGGCTATTTTTACAATTCCTTCTTTGTCTTGAATATCAATTTTTACTCCTGTCTCTTCTATGATGCTTTTAATTACCTTTCCACCCACTCCAATAATGTCTCTTATTTTTTCTGGTTTTACCTGTAGTTTATAAATTCTTGGAGCAAATGGTGAGAGTTCTTTTCTTGGCTCTTTTAAGACTTCTGCCATCTTTTGTAGTATGTAAAGTATTGCTTTTTTTGCCCGTTGTAAAGCTTCTTCAAGTATTTCATAACTTATGCCTGATATTTTAACATCCATCTGAAATGCAGTAATTCCCTTCTCCGTCCCAGCTACCTTAAAATCCATATCTCCATAATGATCCTCCATGCCAATAATATCTGTAAGAATAACAGCTTTATCGTTTTCTTGAATTAGACCCATAGCAACTCCAGCTACAGGAGCCTTTATTGGAACACCCGCATCCATAAGTGACAAGGTAGCACCACAAACAGTTGCCATAGATGATGAACCATTAGACTCAAGAATATCTGAGACTACTCTGATAGTGTAAGGAAATTCTTCTTTTGAAGGTATAACAGCGCTTAATGCTCTTTCAGCTAAATAGCCATGTCTAATCTCTCTTCTACCTGGACCTCTAAGAGCCCTTACTTCACGAACACTAAATGGAAGGAAATTATAATGAAGCATAAATGTTTTAAATGCTTCACCTTCTAAAGAGTCAACTTTTTGTTCATCTTCCGATGTCCCCAAGGTTGTTGCTACAAGAGCCTGAGTTTCACCTCTTGTGAAGATTGCTGAACCATGAACTCTTGGAAGAATTCCTACTTTACAGCTAATAGATCTAATCTCATCAGGCTTTCTTCCGTCAATTCTAAATCCTTTTTCTACAGTGTTTTTTCTAATTGTAGATTTCAAGATTTTTTCGAAGATTTTTGTTATCTCTACGGTTAAATCCTTTGATGGATCATTATATATTTCTTTTCTGAATTCTTCCGTATTTAAAAAATTAATTGCTTCATTTAGAATTTCATTGATAAAATCCTGTCTCTCTGTTTTACTTTTAATGAAGAAAACATTTTCCAATTTATCACCAACTACTTTAAGGACATAATCTTTTAGTAAAGGATTTTCTTCTGTTTTTATTAACTTTCTTTTTTCTACTCCGGCTTTTTTTTGAAGTTCCTTCTGAAGTTCTACAATTTGCTTAATGTGTTCATGGGCAAATTTTATAGCTTCTATTAACATTGTCGCTGAAATTTCATTCCCTTCACCTTCCACCATTGTAACAGTATCAGCGGTTCCTGCAACTACCAGGTTAATATCACTTTTCTCAATTTTTTCGTTATCTGGATTTATGATAAAAGAGTTACTAACTCTTCCAACTCTTACTGCTCCCACTGGTCCTTCAAAAGGAATGTTAGAAATAGTAAGGGCTGCAGAGATTCCTATTATACTTAGAATATCAGCTATATTTTCATCTCCGTAGGATAAAACAGAAGCTATTCCTTGAATTTCACAATTAAATCCTTCAGGGAATAAAGGCCTTATAGGACGGTCAATTAACCGAGAAATAAGAACTTCTCTATCTGTTGGTTTACCCTCTCTTTTAAAAAATCCTCCTGGAATTTTACCTGCTGCATATGCTTTTTCCTGATAATCTACTGTTAAGGGAATAAAATCTAAGTTTTCCTTGGGATTTTTTTCAGCTACTACTGTGCATAAGACATGAGTATCACCAAATTTTACTGTTACAGAACCATCAGCTTGTTTTGCTAGAAATCCTGTCTCTAAAATGAGCTTCTTTTCTTTTAATCTAATCTCTACTTCTCCTATCATCTCTTTAGCTTGAAACTATTTTCTGAGACTAAGTCTTTCAAGTATTTTATTGTATCTCTCTCTGTCAACTCTTTTTAAGTAGTTTAAAAGCTTTCTTCTCTGAGCAACTAATTTTAAAAGACCTCTTCTTGAGTGATGGTCTTTTTTGTGAGTTTTGAAATGTTCTGTTAGATAAGTTATTCTCTCTGTCATTAAAGCAATTTGAACTTCAGGAGAGCCTGTATCAGTAGGATGAGTTTTAAAATTTTCAATTATCTCTTTTTTCCTTTCCACTGATATACCCATCAGCATCACCACCTTTCATATAAGAATTAATTTTAAAATTAACATAATTTAGAGAGTTTAGTAAAGAAGATAAACTAACCCAAAAATAGAGATAGAGGTTGGCTTATTACTTTTTTGCCATTTTTGAGAAATTTAAAAAACCCCTTTTAAAGAGTTCCCCAAAAAATTATCTTTACTCATGAGATCCTTTCATTATTCTTTACATATCTTTGTTACCAAGTCTAATACCACATGCTTTTAAGTTTTGCTACGTTCTGTAATGTTTTGGCTTTCTTAAATTTGCTATCCGTCTTAGGTATTTTTACAGCATCACAGTTAAACAACCCTTTTATATAGTGCCATATTTTCATTGCCCTGTTTGATTATGTCAAAGCTTAGGCTGTTTTTGAAGATATTGACAAAATTTCTAAAAGTGGATATTATTAGTTATCAATTACTATATTAAAATGAGGAGGAATATATGGATGTATTATTGTTAAGCAGATTGCAGTTTGCAATAACTGCTGCCTTCCATTTTGTCTTTGTTCCCCTTACCCTTGGACTTTCATTACTAATTGCTTACATGCAGACAATGCATTTAAGAACAGGAGATGATAACTATTTAAGGATGGCAAAGTTCTGGGGTAGGCTTTTTATTATTAATTTTGCCTTAGGAGTTGTCACAGGCATTACATTGGAGTTTCAGTTTGGAATGAACTGGGCAGAGTATTCTCGTTATGTAGGTGATATTTTTGGCTCTCCCCTTGCTATTGAGGCAACTGTTGCATTTTTTCTTGAGTCAACCTTTCTTGGTGTATGGATTTTTGGCTGGAAAAGGATTTCACCGAAACTTCATACATTATCCATATGGCTTGTTGCTATTGCTACTAATCTTTCAGCTTTATGGATTTTAATTGCCAACGGATGGATGCAGAATCCAGTTGGATATGTCATTAACAATGCTCGCGCTGAGATGGTAGATTTCTGGGCAGTAGTGTTAAATCCATATGGATTGCTAAAATTTGCTCATACAGTGCTTTCAGGTTGGGCACTTTCAGGCTTTTTTGTTCTTGGCGTTTCAGCCTATCATTTATTGAGAAAGAATGAAACGGATTTTTTCAAAAAGTGTTTTAAAATTGGTGCAGTCTTCGCATTGGTAAGCTCTCTTTTAGTCGTTGTAGTTGGCCACCAGCATGCAAAGGAAGTTGCACATACTCAGCCAACAAAATTTGCTGCAATGGAATCCCTATGGGATACATCAACGGATGCGCCTATGTATCTACTGCTTATGCCAGATCCTGAAAATGAAAAAAATATCGTAGAAGCAATAAAAATACCATCTCTGCTGAGTCTCTTAGCAGGTAAGGAGGAGATTAAAGGATTAAAAGAGTTTCATCCATCAGAGAGACCTCCTATAACACTTACATTCATAAGTTTTAGATTGATGGTTGCCTTAGGATTTCTCTTTATAATACTCTCCCTTTGGGCTTTTATTAAAATGAAAACCCCAGAGACAAGCCCCCTTATGCTTAAAATTCTTCTTTGGTCAATTCCTCTTCCTTATATTGCAGGTCAACTTGGCTGGATTGTAGCAGAGGTAGGCAGACAACCATGGATTGTCTATGGATTATTAAAGACTGCAGATGCTGTCTCAAAAGCTGTGGAGTTTCCTCAAGTTGTTGCATCCTTCATTGGCTTTACTCTCTTTTATGGAGCTTTGGCAGTAGTTGATATCTATCTTCTTGCAAAGTATTCAAAAAAAGGTCCTGAACCAAAGGAGGCGTAATTATGGAACTTCAAATCACATGGTTTATTTTATGGGGACTGCTCTGGGCAGTTTATTTTGCCCTGGATGGCTTTGACTTTGGAGCAAGCATTCTTTATCCTTTTATTGCTAAAAATGAAATGGAAAAGAAAGCCATTATTCACTCAATTGGTCCTGTCTGGAATGGAAATGAAGTTTGGCTTATAACAGCAGGCGGTGCAACATTTGCTGCTTTTCCCACTACTTATGCATACATGTTTAGCTATCTATATACTCCTCTGCTCATAATCCTTTTTGCCCTCATTTTAAGAGGAGTTGCTGTGGAATTCAGACCTAAAGCATTGACAGATAGGCAGAGAAAGATCTGGGACTTAGGTATATTTATTGGTAGTTTGATTCCTGCCATACTTTTTGGAGTTGCCTTTGGAAATATTTTTATGGGGCTTAAGTTTGATGATGCGGGTTATTATGGAACACTATTTAGCCTTCTTAATCTCTATGGAGTAGTTACAGGATTGTTGTTTCTTTTCACTTTTATCGTTCATGGAGGAATTTGGGTAGCCCTCAAGGTTCCTGAGGCTCTTGCAGAAAAAGCCATTCAGCAGGCAAATAGATTCTTCTATCTTCAAGGTGCATTTGCAGTCCTTTTCTTGATTTTAACAGCCTTCTACACAAATCTTTATGATAATTACCTCAAGTATCCTATATGGTTTATTGTTCCTGCAGTTGCTGTTTTTTGTCTATTTGGAATTAGAATTTTTCTTTCAAAAAATAAGATCGGAAAAGCTTTCATATCTTCAGCTTTATTCATAATCTCATGTGTATTTACAGGAATTATCGGGTTATATCCAAACCTCATTCCTTCATCAATTGATCCAAAGTATAGCTTAACCATATTTAACTCTTCTTCAAGTCCTTATACATTAACAATAATGACCATCGTAGTTGCAATCTTTGTTCCTATTGTGATTCTCTATCAGGCATGGACATATAAGACCTTTATGTATAAAATTACAGAGAAAGAGCTAAAGGAGCAGGAATATTAAAGGATTACAGATTACAAAAGAGACAGATTATGCAATTAGAGCTGTGCTATATCTTTCTAAAAAGAGCGATTTTTATGTTCGAGCAGAAGATATAGCACAGGATATGAAAATTCCAAAAAGTTTTTTAATAAAAATACTTAAACAGCTTGAAAAATCTGGGCTGGTTCAGCTTAAAAGAGGCGTAGGTGGAGGAATAAGGCTTTTAAGACATCCTTCAGAAATAAGCATTTACGATATAGTAGTTGCAATAGAAAAAGAAGTAGTATTAAATAGATGCTTAACTAATTATAAAGTCTGTGGGTTTATTCATCAATGTCCTGTGCATCCTGTTTGGGCTCAACTTAGAGAAAAGCTTATTCAGGCTTTAAAAGATATTAAATTTCAGGATTTATCAGCGAAAGTAACTGCTTTATAGGACAGTTCCTTCAAACATTTCAACCCATTCTGCAAAAGTCTTAACCTTTTCCTCACCGTATCTTGAAAGTTCTTTAATAATACTGTCAACTGTGTTAACTTTGACAGAACCATCAGATTCCTTTGAAAAAAACTTATCTGCATAGGCAATAATTTTTTCTTCTAAGCTAATGGGAATCATATCTCTTGGTGGCAAAGGAAGTTTTTTTGTTACAATTTCCTCTTTAGTTATTCCTACTCCTGTATGTCTTTCACATACAAGAGCATGTTTAGGAAGACCTTCTTTTTGAAGTAATTCTCTGCCAAGGTAACCATGGGCAATATAAGGATAATTGCCGTAGCAGTCAAATTTTGGCGTATAAGTCATAAAAATTCCAATATCATGTAATATTGCTGCTTCATATATAAACTGTTTATCAAGATTAAATTTTTCAGAAATCTTTATTGCTTTCTCTGCCACAGCTTTTGAATGATTTACAAGAATTATAAATGCCTTTGAGTTTGGATTGTAAAACTTTTTTATTACTTCTAATGGGTCCATGAGTTTTATTATAATCTATACATACTTCAGATGGAAGTTATTTATATCAAAACACCAATTGGAGTTTTAAGTATTTTCTTTGATGAGGAGCTTAAATTGATAAAAATAGCAAAAACTGAAAAGTTAGTAACAATGAAGATAAAAAGTCATTCAGATTCAGTCAGAAAACTTATAGATTTTTTTAACGATTACTTTTTAGGCAAACCTTCAGAGTTTGACTATCCTATTAAACTTGATAACATTTCTACATTTAACAGAAAAGTATTAGAGTGCATCAAACAAATACCCTTTGGCCAAACAGTTTCTTACAAATGGGCTGCAGAGCAACTGGGAACTTTACCAAGGGTAGTTGGGCAGGCATTAAAAAGAAATCCCTTACCAATAGTAATACCTTGCCACAGGGTAATAAAATCAGATGGCAAATTAGGGGGGTACTTACTTGGAGTAGAGTCAAAAAAATGGCTTATTGAACATGAAAAATCTATCTTATATAAGCTTCAGTTACATAAAACCTAATCATTCTATGGGCATTAAAGTAGTAAGCATTCATGGCTATAGCATTTTTCATTATCCTAACCCAAATTTCTCTTTTTTCATAAAAAAGCGGTAATATCTCCTTTGAGAGCTTGGAGTATAAATCCTCTGCATCCCTCTTTGGATCTGAGGTTTCATCCATTGTTCCAATTGCCCAGCCTGTATAACCTTCAATCCAGCCTTCTATCCACCATCCATCAAGAACACTGAAATTAGGTACACCGTTGTGAGCTGCTTTCATTCCTGAGGTTCCTGAAGCTTCATAAGGCTTAAGAGGATTATTAAGCCATATATCTACTCCTGCAACAAATTTCATAGCTAAAGCCATATCGTAGTTTGGAAGATAGACAATTTTTAATCTGTCTTTCAGTTTTTCCTTTATCTCAAAGATCTTCCGAATAAGCTGTTTACCACCTTCGTCCCTTGGATGAGCTTTCCCAGCATAGATAATCTGAACTCTTCCTTCACCAATGATTGCAAGTCTTTCTGGGTCTGACAACAACAAATCTGCTCTTTTGTAAGAAGTGGCTCTTCTGGCAAATCCTATTGTAAAGGTATCATATGTTAGATTTGCGCCAGTTACTCTGTTTACATAATCAATCAATGACTTCTTTGCTTGCATGTGTGCTTCCCAAACTTCTTCAGATGGAAGTTTCCACGCTCTAACAAAAATTTCTGGCTCATTTGCCCAACCCGACAGATGTTTATTGTAGAGATTTTTAAAAGGTTCTGAAACCCATGTATAAGAATGAATGCCATTTGTTATGGCATGAATTTCATATCCTGGAAACATTCTTTCGGATACTTCCTCATGTTTCTTTGATACGCCATTTATATACTCACTTAAATTAAAGCCCAGGAGGGTCATATTAAGCGTTTTGTCGCCTGCAAGTTTTTTTAGTAACCACATAGGAACAGGTTCGCCAAGAATTCTTGTTACAAGGTCATATGGAAATTTATCATGCGCTACTTCTACAGGCGTGTGAGTTGTAAACACACAGAGACTTTTAACTTTTTCTATATCCCATACAAGCTCTTCAGACCATACCTCCTCAAGTGGTCTTTTGAATTTATTGAGAAGTTCAACTGTTAAAAGACTTGCGTGCCCCTCATTCATGTGATATTTCATTATATTAAAACCAAGCTCATCAACCATTCTAACTCCACCGATACCGAGTATTATCTCTTGCTTCAATCGATAAGCTAAATCTCCACCATAGAGAAAATGAGTTAGGGTTCTGCTTTCGGGATCATTCTCAGGAAGATCAGAATCAAGGAAGATTACTAAGACTTTACCTCCTGTTAAACTCTCAATCACATAAAACCATGCTGTAATATAAACAGTCTTTCCCTCTATGAGCAGAGAGATTTTTTTATCAATTCTTTTAAGATATCTTTCTATGTCCCATGGGTCAGAATGCTCAATCTGTCTACCAAAGGGGTCAAGTTCTTGTTTAAAGTAACCCATTCGGTGAATTAAGGTAACTCCTACTAAGGGAATCCTTAAATCTGCTGCTGACTTAAGAGTATCACCTGCTAATATCCCCAATCCTCCACTGTAAGTATGCATCTCTGGTCTGATACCAATTTCCATAGAAAAATAGGCAATATTTTTACGTTTTATAAAGGATTCTAACTCCATACTCCCTCCAGTTGTAATTTTTTAATAAAACTAATTACGGAGTTTTTACCCTCCTGCTGTAAACTAAAAGAAAAATCATTAACATAGGCACGAATGTGAGACAAAATAACTTCTTCATTAAGCTCTTGTGCAAAAATCTTTATAAATGGTAAAACTTCATTCAAATTGCTCTTTGCATAGCTGATGCTTTCTTTTACTATTTCCTCAAGAATTTTTTTATTAATTTTATTATCTTTCTTTGAAATGACGCATCCAAGGGGAACAGGTATACCTGTCTCTTTTTTCCAGAACTCACCAAGGTCTGCAACAAGATTCAAATTATACAGTTGATAAACAAATCTTCCTTCGTGAATAAGAACTCCCAAGTGGGCTTCGTTATTTAATAACTCCTCAATAATCTTATTATAGGGCACAAACTTCAAAGAGTATTTTTTATCAAGAAAATTTTTCTTCCAGTAAAACCACATAAGAGCAGAGGCAGTTGTTAGCTTTCCTGGCAAAGCTATTTTAATTTCAGATAAATTTTTAATTTGTTCTAATTCTTTTGTTACTACAACTGGACCTACTTCAGATATAGCTCCACCAGAGCTTAAAAAATCATAATCTCTTTGAAGTTATTAAAAAGCATGAACTGAAACTTTTGAAATGGAAAGAATCCTTTTTATACATAGATTATTAAGAGTTT